>Ga0153916_10002398_pt1 | contig 13701 bp, 13 predicted proteins | sample Opewatmetagenome_FD_109642 | JGI IMG/M metagenome (GOLD analysis project Ga0153916, IMG submission 109642) | Freshwater wetland microbial communities from Ohio, USA - Open water 3 Core 3 Depth 4 metaG | ecosystem: Environmental > Aquatic > Freshwater > Wetlands | place: USA: Ohio, Lake Erie...
GGCAGTTTTTAGAAACTCCGAGTTCTTTGGACCGTTTCTCAAGGTCTTCTTGACATGGTCCGTCACCGCAAAAAACAAAATGAGTATTGTTCGAACTTCCACTTAACATTCCGATGGCCTCAACCAGAAACCGATGCCCCTTCTCGGGACTCAGACGGCCTGCTGAGACGACCATGGCTGCAACATTTGGAATGTGGAGGCGCTCGAACACCTCTTTTCGAAGATCTAATCTCTTAGGATTCACATATGAATTAACGGACACAGCGTTGCGGACAACCCAGCTCTGCTTACCTTTGATCCCGAATGATTTTAGCCGCTCTCTCTGCCCTTCTGAAACGAAAACGATGCCGGTCACTCGACCCAACACCCTCCGTTCGAGCCACTCATAAAAAGCAACCTTCGCGTTTTCTGCTGTATACCCTCGCGAAAAAACCAAAACGGGTATCCCAGCCCTCTTCCCGGCCCACCATCCCATCACGCTCGACTTATATCCGTGGGTACATAAAAGATCGATCTTTCCCTGGCGCAAGAGCCTATTTAACTCCCATAATGCCCTGAGGTCCAATCGGCACGACATTGGAATTCCATAATTCTTCAAGCCACTTCGTTCGGCTTGCTCAAGAGTTTCATTCGGACTGTTCCCTTCAAGATAGGAGGCCAATATTCCTTGATAATGGGTACGATTTAACCTTTTTAAGTGTTCGACAATCTGTTTCTCAGGACCCCCATAAAAGTTCGTGGCAATCAGGTGCATCACTTTTTTAGGAATTTTCTTGGACATCATTCCATTCCTTTTTACCGTGGCGTACGCACCCAAACTTCTCTACCGGACCTGAGGATTCCTGAGAGGGAGATCACGATTAGCCTGATGATCGTCGCCGGAGACCTCAATAAAAGTACAACCCGCTGGCGATTAAGACCCAGAAACCCAATTCCCAGCCCAAAGTAAAGTCCCTGAATTAAAATAAGAATGATCGCTCCCTGCATAAGGGAATTTGAAAGAGGCCCTGGTGACAACCAAACACAGATTGCACTGAAAATGACCGAAATCAATAACTCAAGTAAGACCAGGGGCCGGCTAAGTACCAATAAGGTCCAGCCAGCGTCTATCAGCAACCCTCTACCCCGGATTATTCCTTCCCAGATCAATTTGAGTGCCTGTGTCTTACTGAAACCAAGATTCCTTGCCCATCTCATTCTCTGCACCTGGAGCTGATCTCTTTCAACAGGAAATTCAGAAAATACGTTTACTTCTTCTAAGAATCTTACTCTTATCCCTTTTCTGATGAGACCCAGGGTGTACTCAACATCCTCGGCAATGGAGTGTGCTTGCCACGGGTGTTGTTCCAGAACATCGCGACGAAAAACCATACCTGTCCCACGAAGGAAAACAGCCAGCCCCAACCTGGACTTCGGGGCATAGAATAACCTGTTCTCAATCAGATTTCCCACAGCGACTGCGTAGCTCATTGCATTGTCGTCTGGATTTGAAGCGGCATCATTCGTCTGAAGTACTTTTGCTCCTTTTCCCAGATAGGTGTTAAACACGTGCAGCGCATGGTTATCCAAATGACAATCAGCGTCTAATACGACGACGGCATCATATCTCTCCGGTAAGACCTCCCTAAATCCCCACTCCAAAGCAAAACCCTTGCCCCTCTTTTCTTCATCGTACCTCTCAAGGCAAGTCGCGTCGTTTTCTCTAACAATTTTGGCCGTTCTGTCTGAGCAGTTATCGGCAATGACAAATATCTTGTATTTATTTTTGGGATAATCAAGCTCTGCGCAGGACCGCAAAGTGTTTGAAATGCTCTGTTCTTCATTATGGGCCGGGATAACAATCGCGAAGGTGTGTTTCGGTTCACCCTCTCCCACTTCAGTTTCTTTACGGGATAATAACGCATAGAGTGCCAAAAAAGCATAATAAACGGCGACCAAGGCTGCCGGGACAAGAAACAGAATACATAAAAGTTGAAGGAACATAGTATTAAGAGTTAACGAGTTATTGAGTGAATAAGCTTCCAGTTTTGAGTTTTAAATTGTGAGTTTTGAGTTACCTGAATGTATTCATCATCACTTTAAAAATATCCGTATTATCCAAAGACCTTCCTAATTTTTGGCTCCCAGGGCCCTGGCTCCAGATAATCGTATCCCCGCCGGTATGTTTTCTGTTTACCCATCCTACTTCCATACTATTTAGATCACCCTTCCTCGAAAGGGTATTCGAAGGCCCAGTAATAGCAAAACCACCTGTTTCGTGGTCAGAAACGATAATCAATAGCGTATTTCCTTTTCTTAGAGGTTTCTCGTCGATCCATTCTAAAACAACCCTGACCGCTTGATCAAAGGCAAGGAGGTCTTTGACCATATACTCAAAATGATTTGTATGATTCCCCCCGTCGATCTGGGAGCCTTCGATTAATAGAAAAAATCCTTGAGGATTCTTCTCTAAAATCGCCAGGGCTGTTGCCGTCATTTCAGACAATCCTGGTTCTGTTGTGTTGGATATTCTCTTATATTCGGGAATCATATTTTCATTATTGAAAAGCCCGAGTAATTTGGTCACTCTTTTCGCTACAGATGCTTCCATTTCTGCTTTGTCGTAGGCCAATTCATAACCTTTGGTTTTTGCTTCCAAAAGAAGGTTCCCGGAGGTGCCACAGGGGTCTGCTCTATTTGAGTCAAATCTTTCCTTCCCTCCCCCCAATATCACATCCGGGTTTGTAACTTGTACGTACTGCCTTGCGATTTCGTTTTCACAACGGCGGTCGGTCACATGGGCCGCAAATGGTGCCGGGGTTGCATGGGTGACGGTCGATGTAACTACCAAGCCTGTTGCTTTTAGCTTTTCTTTTGCCAATTCGAGGATCGTTCGTGGAGCGTTCCCATTTTCTTCATGCTTGCAAATCTCCCCATTGTTGAATTTTTCGCCGCAAGCCCAGGCTGAGGCAGCAGACGCCGAATCTGTAATTGTAGAATTTTTGGAATAGGTCCTTTGGTATCCAATGACCGATAATGTTTCCAAGTGAAGAGGAACCCCATCAATGCCGTTCTTGTAGATCCGGGCAGTCGTGACATTGGAAAGCCCCATTCCGTCGGCAACCATGAAAATAATATTCTTTGCTCTTTCCGAACGGACTGAAACACATGAAGTGAATAAGACAATTATTAAAGGTAGAACAAACGCGGATACGAATATTCGAGAAAGTCCGGTCATATTGAGCGAATGTTGAGTTGTGAGTTTTGAATTATGAATTAATGAGTTATAAGTTTTGAGTTATGAATTAACTGAAACTGGGTTAATAAGGTAATGGGTTAATAAGTTACTAAGTTGTGAATTTTGAATTATGAATTATTAAGTTAATAAGTGTTAATTTGCTACAGTTCTATGCAATGCTGTATCTAATTTCTACCATAGACATCCTCGAAGCGTTCTATATCGTCTTCTTCGACATAGTCACCGCTTTGAACTTCGATTATCTGGAGGGGTGCCTCTCCAGGATTCTCCAGGCGGTGCTTTGTATTGATGGGAATATAGGTACTTTCGTTCGTGTGAACTAAATATGTCTCACTCTCCCTGGTCACCTTCGCTATCCCCGACACAACCACCCAATGCTCACTCCTTCTCCGGTGGAGTTGAAGACTCAACTTGGCTTCAGGGTTGAGAACAACTCTCTTTATTTTATATCCCTCACCCTTCTCAAGAACCGTATAGCTCCCCCAGGGCCTCTCAACGGTTTTGTGAAGGAGATGTTCTTCCCGACCATTCTGTCTCAATGTATCAACAATCTTTCTAACCTCTTGAACCCTATCTTTAGTGGTCACTAGCGTTGCATCAGGAGTATCCACTACTACCATATCTTTTAGGCCAATTGTGGCGACCAACCTCTGGCCACAAAATACGATTGAATTTCGGCTTTCGATATCAATCGAATTCCCTTTGATAATGTTTCCTTGTTCGTCTTTCCCAACGATCTCGTCAAGGGCAGTCCAACTACCTAAATCAGACCATTGAAAGGTGGCAGGAACCATCAGCAAATCAGCGCTTCTCTCCATGACTCCGTAATCAATAGAAACGGGCTCCAAGCTTGAATAGAGTTCATAGAGTCTATTGGGTTTATTGAGTTTATTGAGTTTTTCTGGTTTGTTTGGTTTCTCTAGTCTGTTTAGTTTATCGGAATCGAATAGAAGAGATTCAATTTCTTTTAAGGTTTGATAAAGTTCCGGAAGATGTTTTTGGATTTCGGAGAGGATCCTGGAAGTTTTCCAGATAAAGATGCCGGAGTTCCAGAAGTAACTGCCATCGGAGAAATAAGTCTTCGCTGTTTCCAGGTCAGGTTTTTCTACGAAGCGTTCAACCTTGAGAAATCCCTTTAATCCAATCTCTGAACTATTTACAACCTTGATATATCCATAGCCTGTTTCAGGCCGACGGGGTTTGATACCAAAAGTGACGAGATAATCTTCCTTTGCCCCCTCAATGGACAACTTCAGGTCACTCAGGAACTTCTGCGCGTCAGGGATAGCGTGGTCAGAGGGCATTACGATCATTATGGATTCGGGGGAGAGTCGATTGAGATAAATGGCAGCAAGACCGATGGCCGGAGCAGTATTTCTTCCCAGGGGCTCTTTAATAAATTGAACACTTTTTGCCAAAGAACCTAATGGCCCAAGATGAAATCGTATGTCCTGAGCTTTATCCTCTGTGGTTACAATCCAGATATTCTCTGAAGGAACAAACCCATTAATACGCTTGATAGTCTGTCGGAGAAGGGTATCTTCTCCCACGATCTGCAACATTTGTTTGGGGCAGGTTTCCCTGCTCAGAGGCCAAAAGCGCGTTCCAGAGCCACCGGCAAGTATAACAGCATGTATGTCTTTAAGTAATTGAGGCATCGGGTTATTGAGTTATTAATAACCTAAGTTTTTAATTTTGAGATTTGAATTTTGAATCTTGTGTTAATAAGTTAACAAGTTACTAAGTTATGAATTATGAGGTGCGAGTTTTGAATTGTGAGTTTTGAATTAAAATCTGCCGGATGGTTGAAAACTGAAAATCTTCTATGAGCTTCTTGAATTTCTCTTCTGTCTTCGTGAGATTGACATAATGACGGAATCGGGATTTAAAGGGAAGGTTATTGATTCTTGGTTGATCGGGGTCGAATTCCCATGGATGAACATAAAAAATGAATGGCTTGCTTTCCTTTTTGTTGATGCTCCGGAGGCCTTTTTTAATAAGTGAATAGGGGAATAACCTGAAATAGCCGCCACCGCCTATTGGAAAATTTTGTCCTAGAATCCTTACTGTTGATATGGGAAATTCGATGAGGGAATTTGAGTTAATACGTGAATGAGTTATTGAATTATTAATATTAAGTTTTGAGTTTTGAGTGATGGGTTTTGAGTCTTCCAATTCATAATTCAAAACTGAAAACTCAACATTTTGATTACCATTTAATGAAATGAGAAAAGGGAATCTGGGGGCATTGGGCATCCCATAGAAATCATGCCGAATTGGAAAGATGCTGGAGTCGTATTGAAATCCTTCTTCTGCCAATATCTCTAATGCCCATTGGGATTTATTGGTTATCGAATAACTTGGAGCACGGTAGCCAATGATTTCGATGCCAGTGATATCTTCAAGGATAGCCTTTGCTCTCCTGATATCGTTTCTAAAATCTTCTTTGGATTGGCAATAAAGAAGTTTATGCCCATAGCCGTGACAGGCGATTTCATGCCCCTCTTTTTGGACCCTTCTTATCAATTCAGGATATCGTTCGGCGATCCAGCCCAAAACGAAGAACGTCCCCTTCGGGGAGTTATGAGTTTTGAATTCTGAGTTAGTAGGTATAAATGGTGAGTTATTCAAAGCTGCGGTGCTGCGGTGTTCAAAGTGTTCGTGTGCTGATGTGCTGCGCTGCTGTTTCAAGCGATAAGGGCAACGCGCTGAATTCAGTATTTCAAGAATACGGTCGGTGTTCCGTTCGACACGGCATTCGAATTTATCCCATTCTTCGTACTTTATGACATTTGATAAAGCATGAACCTGGAAGTAATCTTCGATGTCGATGGTTAAAATGTTTAACATAAACACAGGACTGAGTTATGAGGACTCATTCATGAGGACTGAGTCATTAGGACTAAGGTCAAGAATTATCTGTTTTTCATCTTTTGTTTGTAGACTGCGGCACGTAATCCACCAACCAAACGGCTTGTTTCTTTTGCCAGCGCATCTAGACTTTGGAAGGTTTCCATGTCGATATAGTCGACATCCAATGCAACGTATAACTGAGATTTTAATTCTGCGCATGAACCTTTGGCGATTACTAAAAACTGATGAAACTCTGAACGTCCTCCTCGCTCAAACCCCTCTGCGATATTTGACATAACCGAAACAGATGCTTTCCGAATTTGATCCCGGAGCCCAATATCTTTTCCAAACTCACCGTGTTTCGTAACTTTATAAATATTCTTAGCAAGCTCTCTAGCCTTTTGCCATGCGATCAAATCTCCAAACTTCTCTATTCTCGCTTTATTCTTAATTAACCCTCTCTTTACTCTCAGTCCTAAGTCCTTTATGCCATACCCTTTTAATTATTAGTCAGGAATATATTCTTTCAACAAAGGATAAAACAGTTTGATGAATTCGGTTTGGGTTTTGAGGGCTTCCTCTGTATTCCCCTTGATAGGATTATTGACACGGATGAGGGCACCGTCTGTCCTCTTCTTCGTCAAACCGTCCCAGATGAGATAAATCTTGTTCCAGTATTCGCTTGCGTAGACTCTGCTCCTGCCATGGTACCAGAAGAGATAAAGTTGGCGGTCACAACCCTTTCCCATAATGAATTTATTTACCGGAACTGTTTCAGGATTATGGCCGACTATAGACATGTTATAGACTGAAGTATCGACCGCCACCCATCCGGCACCAGGAAGACATTGCCTTGGAGAATGGATCCCCTTCCCATCTCGCTGGGATTTGAAATAGCCCATATAAAGACCTATGGTTTCACCTTTAGAATTACGATAATTTCTCACAAAATAATCATCTACCTGAAGGATTTCCATTGACCGACCTTCTATCTTTTGCTCACTGACGGTGGTCCAATCACCCAGGGTTTTTGGGAATTCGGCCAAACTTTTACGGGGAAGGGAGATATCGGGCTTGGAGAAGTAATAGTTGAGGGATGCACCCAGTAAAAGCACGAAAATAACAATTATGAATTTTAAGTTATGAGTTATGAGTTTCAAGTTATGAGTTTTGAGTTATGAGTTCTAACTTTTGAATTACTGTCCATTTTTGAATTTTAAGTGTTTAGTTTTGAATTTTTCATTATTAACTTTTAGATTCTTTAATTTTCTTTTTCGTTTGTGAAGTCTTAACAACCGAGGTGAGGATTTTCTTTAATTGATTGGATTCATCAATGGCGTCCACCACTTCCTTAAAGAGCGAGCTATCTTTTATTAACCCTGAATCCATGAGAGCCTTAAAAAATAATTTGTTTCACGGGCTTCCTTCGATGCAATTGACATTTTATAAGTAAAATCACTCTTACTAAATCCCGCTGAGGCTTCTTCTGTATTGGACCCTATTGCGGTGCCGCAGCCTATCAATTGGTCAATCATTCTGTACGTTAGAACATTTTTGGGCAATTTATTTACAATATAAAGAATTCTAAGGGCAAATTTATACGTCCTCTTAACAATATCTTTCCTGTCCTCTTCATTGACTTGAAAATCTATCTTTTCCATTCCCTGCCTAAGATTTAGATCCGAAGTTTTAAGTTATAAGTTTTGAGTTTTTAATTATGAACCGGAGATTTCAAACAGTGTCCCATCTGGAGTTGTTAATTCAAAACTTAAAACTCAAAATTCAAAACTTATTAGTTTTTATCTTCGAGAGTATCGTTCCAAAAAAGAACAAACACACAAACGCCACCACAAATAATATCCACCCTGAAAAGCCGTGGAAGAAGCCCTGAGCGACTTTGTCCCCATAGTAGTGGGCGAGGATTCCGGTTCCAGATACGCGGGCTGCATTGGCAAGAATAGCAATGGGAAATGTTGAGAGAATGAGTACCATCCTTTTCCAGGTTGCCTTTTGGCTTAAATAGGCAAAAACCACTGAGAGAGCAAGTAGGGAGATTAGTGAGCGAATACCAGAACAGGCTTCTGCCACCTCTAATGAAGTATTTGCCAGCAGCATCACATTACCTTCCCTAAGGACGGGAATACCCACCAAATCAAGGGCACTTGCTGCAACTTTAGAGGCAAAGAGTTGCATTGGAAAGGTAATCCGATCCATAAGAATGGAAGGAATCGGAATCATGAAAATAAGAAAAATTAGAGGAAATAAAAGACTTTTATAAAATTCCTTTCCCAGAAGGAAAAGAACAATCCCTCCGATCACAACTAACAGAGAGAATCTCATGGTGAAATATTCTGTGGCCAGATTTCCTAAGAACAGGAGCAATATTCCAAAAATAATTAATCCCAGACCTGTCCATTGACCGGAAGGTAACAAAGCTGTCAGTTGCTTTCGCCTCTCATAGACAAAATAAAGAGAAACGATCGGAATCAAAAAACCATGGGAAAAATCTGGCAGACGAATCCAATCGGAAACTAATCCCTTGATGACAGAACCGTAGAGTAAAGCCATGCAGGGGAGTAAGATTCCGAGCTGAATCAAACTTTTACGATTAACAAAAAATAAAGAACGAGTCATAAGGTCTGGCATTACCCTTCCAGGAGGGATGTTTCACCATGAGAAGACAAGGCCTTCCCTTTGAGCCATTTCGGCACCCGATTGCGGAGGCTCCGCACGCCCCTCCTGAAATGGATGTATAGGTCCATCTCCTTAGTGAGGAGACGCTCGAAAACCATCAGCCGGCGCAGGTAGTACATGTCGAGCCGCTCAAGAGCAAAGAGATCGCTTTGCCTGCTGACAGATCCAAGAGATGTGGAGCAAATGAGATTGAAATGGGCCTGTGCAATGCTTCTGACCGTGTCATTGTAAACGCCGTATGGATATGCAAACATGCCCACAGGACGGCCAATCGTGTCTTCAATCTTTCTCTTCGATCCGAGCAGCTCTTCTTCAACGTGGTGGGGCGGAAGCCTCGTCAGGTCAGGATGCGTTCGCGTATGGCTGCCAAAGACGATTCCAGCCTCACTCATTTCCCGAACCTCATTCCATCCGAGGAGTGGATATTGTTTAATGGAGGAAGGTTGACTCGGCCAAGAATTATTTTTCCCACAATAATCAGTCACAAGGAAAATCGTAGCTGGAAAACCGTAGCGCTGAAGAATTGGAAAGCCGTGTTCGTATACACTCCTGAAACCGTCATCAAATGTGATTGCAATCAGGGGCTTGGAAGCACTCGCCCTTCCAAGTACCTCTCGTATGATGCTGAGCGGAGCGACTTCAATGCCCAAATCGTGAAGGATTCGCATCTGCTCGGCAAAGACTTGAGGTGAGACGGAGATGACTGAGCCGCTATTGTCAAGGGAGTGGTAGGCAAGAATCACCATGGACTTGGACTTCGGTATTCCGTTGCTTGGCATAAAACGAACCAATCGAGTGGCCCTCATGAGCTTCTCGCTTTTGACGTGGATTCTCAGAGGGCTATCTTTACCTTCTCCTCAGGGTTCAAAGGCTTTGGCTTTTGCCATACTTTGGCGCTGATCATCGCCTGCACAAGTCGTATGGGCTGATAGACGACACTTGGCCAAAGAAATACTTCTGTCGTGCAGTGGCAGTTCTTTTTATTGATGGACTCATGAAGCCTACGGGCTTCTTCTGAATTCCAAATATCCCAGAAGGATGTTCGGCGAAGGTTTCCCAGTGGTTTATGCAGCTCGCAGAAGCTGACATCTCCGTTAGCATAGACAACAGCGCTAAGCCTGCCAGCCAGACACGGAATAATCTGCGTCCTTTTAGTCAGGGTTCGCACCTTGGCCCATTGCAACATAGGCTCTACCACTGCTCCGTAACGGCTTTTTTCACGAGGCGCCCAAAGGCGACGGATGTACTCGTAAAGATCGCTGTATTGTTGTGGGTCCGGTAACAGTAACGAAGAATTCTTACGATCACCCCGGATGATCGCAAGATTGTGGTGATCCATTTTGGGGCATCGATCGAAGAGATAGGTGGACAGGTGTTTGATCTCGTCCAGGTTCAAGTGTGCGGCAGTCGATACCGCGTGAATGCGCAGGCGGGGATCGCGTTCTTGTAGTTTTTCAAGAGCGTCATAGGTCTCCATAGACTTTTCAAATGATCCCATTATGCCGCGCAATTTGTTATGAAACTCAGGCATACCATCGAGAGAAAGCTCAATGACAAATAGGGCGAGCTCCGGTTCTTTGAGAGTTTCAGTGACTTGCTTGACTGTCTCCTCAGTAAAGTAGCCATTGGTGGGGACGTAGATCTGGCGCACTCTGTTACACTGAATAAACTGCCTGCAAATCTCAGAAAACTCTGACCGTAAAAAGGGCTCCCCGCCAGAGAGGTTCAGGTTCTCAATATGACCAAGGGAGTGAGAGAGTCTAAAAATTTCCTCAATGGTAAGGTCGTCTCTTTTATTAAGATTGCGCCAATAAAAACAATGTTCGCACTTCATATTGCAAACCGAGTTAATGAATAATATTAGAAATGGTAGACTATTATGATTATGGTAGCTCTTCCACGTAATGCGAGCATGTCTTCCAATACGATCCAAGATTTTCACGATTACTCTTTCTCTTTCCTACGGTGCTGAGATATATTTGAACGGTGAATGTTCTTCAACAATCCTCTGGTTCACAAACCAATCCCGGATCAGACAAAGGGACTGACCCAGACTGACACATGGCGAGTAGCCAGTAAGAGCCTTTAACTTGGTAATGTCAGGAACGCGCCGCTCCATGTCTTCAAAACCTTCTTCGTATGCCTTCTCATAGGGGATATAATCGATGCCGACCTTAGCGCTGGTTACAGCAATGATCTTACGAGCCAACTCCGTGATGCTGACTTCCTCGATATTGCCTAAGTTGAAAACCTCTCCAAGTGCCTTCTCATTGGAGGCCAGTAGAAGAAGCCACTCCACTACATCCGAAACATAAGTGAAGCAGCGGGACTGCTTGCCGGTACCATAGACGGTCAAGTTCTCTCCCCGGAGAGCCTGCGACATGAAGCGGGGAACAACCATGCCATAATGCCCCGTCTGTCGCGGGCCAATGGTATTGAAAAGGCGGGCCACTACTGTGGGAACCTTGAACTCACGCCAGTAAGCAAGAGCAAGAAACTCATCCACCACCTTACTGGACGCGTAACTCCAGCGTGATTTACTGGTGGGGCCAAAGACCAGGTCGCCATCCTCACGGAAAGAAACATCATTGCTCTTGCCGTAGACTTCAGAGGTCGAGGCGATGATTACTTTTTTTCTCTTCTTTGCGGCTACCTTGAGCACCGCCTCAGTACCACCGATATTATTGACTATGGTTTTAACCGGGCTTTCGATGATATTGAACACCCCAACCGTGGCAGCCAGATGAAAAACCACATCCGCTAAGTCCACCAGTTCGGCGAGGATGTTGAGTGAACTAATACTCTCAGGAACAAACCTGAATCGCGGGTTAGAGCGCAGGTGAGCAATATTCTTCACGCTCCCCGAAGAAAGATCATCGAGGACAAGCACTTGCTGCCCACGATCAAGTAATGTCTCAGCAAGATGTGAACCAATAAAACCTGCTCCGCCAGTAATCAAAAAAGTCGTCATAATGTTTACTCCTTTACCACTTTGCTTTCAGTAGGTTTAGGGTTATCAAGAACAGATGCATTCCAAGGTTCTTGGGTAGCGAACCATGCGTGGGAAGTTACGTAGATACCAATCCACTTTGGCAAAAGTTCTGAGATAATGAGGGCGACTCCTTTTAATCTTCCTTCTCCCAAGGGGTATAACCGAATTTCCTTATTGCGGCATTCCTCAAAAAGTCAAAATAGAGCTTCATGTGTGCTTCTCTGGACCACCATTGAACAAAGGCTCGGTATCCTTTCTCACCCAGTTCGCTTCTCAGCATTGGCGTTGTGGCGATGCGCTGTATGGCATCCAGGAGTTCTTCGTCAGTACGGTAAACGAATCCACCACCGCTGTCGTGGATCACTTCGGGTAATGCTCCTAAATCGCGCACGATGACGGGTGTCTTGCGTGCGAAGGCTTCAATGATGATCATCCCGAAGGTCTCATAGGTGATCGAGGGCACAATACAGGCCAGCGCGTGGAAATAGAGGGTTCCCAGTTCACGCTGCGGCAGCGCACCGAGAAATTTGATTCGCGGGTTCGAAGAGGCCTGTGCCCACAATTGTTTCTCATGGTTACCTGCTCCTGCGACTAGAAGGTCAAGATCGGGTATGCGCTTCCATAATTCGATTAAGGTCTGGAGCCCCTTGATGACTTCAAGCCTCCCCACAAAAAGAAAATAGGGTCTCTCCTGTGGGCGTTGACCTGGCGTTCTCCAGTCTTGATCAACCCGATCTATGAAATAAGGTAGATGTGCTACCGGTTGTGGAAAACCTCTTTCGGCATGCATTCGTGCGGTGAAGCGGCTGGGAGAAACAAATTGGTCCACCTGCCGGCTCGCATTTGCGAGCATATGAGTATATCGCCAAATCTGGGGGGGACGCTTTGCCATAACAGTGCATCTAAGACACTTCGGCTTATCACAGGGAAAGCTGTTGAATTTCCAGAGGACATGTGTGGGACAGATGAGCCAATGTTCGTGTGTGGTGTAAATCTTGATGATCTGACCATGGTCGTAATCTAAAGATAAAATTCCCGGGCCTAACAGCGAGATATTATGATAATGGATTACGTCGAAGGGTCTGCTATTGAGCACGGCTCGAATAGCCTTTCGTTTGAGGTAGGGTTGGCCAGTCTGTTGGGTCAGAAGCGGGGAAAACCAACCGTATCCGTTGCGAAGGCCATGGGTGGTGACATTTGGATGATCGGCGAATTTCACATCTGGTTCTGCCGGGTGCAGTAGGTGATAGGAGTCGATGCAGTGGATGACATCCACATGATGACCTGCGTCAGCGAGCGCATGGCACAAGCGATAGATATACATTGCGTCGCCACCAAAACTATAGGGCGGGTAGAAGGTGGTCAAGTGTAGGAAATTGAGTGAACGCTTCATTGCACCATCACCTTTTGGATGAGGCTCATCATCTGCTGAGCGGCCGCATCCCAGGTTAGCTGACGAGCAGCGGCAAGGCCTGCTTCCCGCATCTGTCGGCGCAGACTTTCCGATTCCAGGACACGGAATAGTGCTCTTTCCAACTCCTTGGGCTCTGCTGGATTCACGTAGAGACCTCCCTCGCCCAAAAGCTTGGGCAGGGGGCTGGCGGTCGTCGCAATCACCGGACAACCACACGCGGCTGCTTCGACCGCGGGTAATCCAAAACCTTCCATCAGCGATGGGAGTACCAGCACCGTCGAAAGATTGAGCAAGACGACCAACTCTTCGTCCGGGAGGTAGCCGGTGAAGATGACGCGATCTGAAATTCCAAGCTCATCGACCTGCTTCTTGATCGTTCCGAAATAGCTGTGGAAGACTTCCTTTTTGTACTCACCCACCATAATCAAGCGCGCGTCCGAGAATGCTCCCTGGGAGGCGAGTTTGGCAAAGACCGAGATCAGCGGCTCGAGATTCTTATGTGGGCTAAAA
>Ga0153916_10002399_pt1 | contig 13700 bp, 10 predicted proteins | sample Opewatmetagenome_FD_109642 | JGI IMG/M metagenome (GOLD analysis project Ga0153916, IMG submission 109642) | Freshwater wetland microbial communities from Ohio, USA - Open water 3 Core 3 Depth 4 metaG | ecosystem: Environmental > Aquatic > Freshwater > Wetlands | place: USA: Ohio, Lake Erie...
CAGGACAATTGAACTGAGAAATCCAACTCCTTCAAAAAAGGCAATTTTAATTATGTGTGAAGACTTGTAGGTTGTAAGTTTTGCTATTATATCAGTATTACTCGAGATGCTTTTCATTTTTTTACTGTGCAGCCAATAACCCAATGGTATAAAAATAAGCAGGAAAATCAGGGATAAATAAGTTAGAATTTCCAGTTGTACGGGATTCAGTGCCGGTTCTGATTTATTCCGGGCATAGAAAGAAACTAATGCAAAAAAAATAAGACCACCAAACATAGCCAGATGAATAATCATAAGGTTTTTCAGTAAACGAGAAGGAGATTGCTGATTTTTGATCATTAATTTGAATATTTTGAGGAATATAATCTAAAGATATATAAAAACAGATTATTAATTTTATTACATCTAATTAATGGTATAGAAAACATGAGAACAATTCAATTCTATTGCATTTTAGCAGGCATGATGATTCTTACTAATTTTTGTAAAAAACCCTCACCATCTGCATCTGATTTATTTGATCCTGAACAGGAGAAAATAATAGTAGATCAGGTTGTTCACAATGCTATTTGCTGGGCAATGACGAAAGATACAGTGACCCTGTTCAATACATTTGTCCCAGATTCAACACTGTTTATTTTCAGTCCTGATTCTGCCTCGACATTAATAGGTTTCAACGGAATAAGGTATCTTGCAGATAATGTCTGGATGACTGATCGATTTAAAGCCCTTGAATGTAACGTCAGGGATCTCAGGATAAATTTCAGTCAGGGTGGTGATGTTGCCTGGTACTCCTGTTATCTTGACGATATATCCGAATGGGATGGTCAAAAAGGTGGATGGCGGAATGTACGATGGACAGGAGTATTAGAGAGGAGGGAAGGCAAATGGCAGATAATGCAAATGCACTTTTCTTTTCCAGTGGAGAGATTCAAGTAGGGTAAATTATACCGCGGGAGCGGCTCCGGGAGCCGATATTGTTTTGCTTCTTTCAATAGATTGAAGTGCCAGGTAATTGTCGCCGAACCTGTCCAGATTATCCATTTCTGTATCGAACTGGTCAAAATGTCTTTCCTCATCCATTACCAGGTTTTCAAACAATTTCTTTGATGCCGAGTCAGCATTGGCGGCACATTCATTAGCCCAGACATTGTAATTCTTTATGGCCGCCATTTCATCTGAGCGGGAAAATTCTATCATTTCCCTTACCTCATTAATTGCCTCAACATCCCTGGATGCCTTCATGATGACTGCCCCTTTCAGGAAAAGAATCCTCTCTGCAATCAATTCGATGTGCCGCATCTCTTCCATAGCAGTTTTTAGGAAAAGACTGGCAAGCAGGTCATATCCCTGATCATCACAATGGAAATGAAAATACATATACTGGTGAACGGCCGACATTTCGTCAGCGACTGCTTTGTTCAATAATTCTATACTTTGTGCATACATAATTTTAAGTTATTAATTAAATCCTGATTTCCTCATAACCGAATGGTAGTTTTGAGATCTTCGACATTTCCTGTCCACTCTCAAACATATAATCATCCCCTGATTCATACTGCCAAATCACATTTATTTTGTGTCCGTCAGAATAAATTTTGTATAATTTCTTGCAAAGATCAAGGATGTATTTTGCTGATAATGAATTGAAGTATTCTAAATTGAACTTGAAATCAATCGGTCCGGAATTACTTTTTATTTTTGATAATTCCTGGCAAAATTCATCAAGCCATGTCAGTAAAGGCTGATAGAATGAGGGAACATCAAAAGGCCTGGATTCTCCGGAGATTTCAAAAATATTATTAACCGGATCAAGAATAACCTTCGGTGTATTTGAGGTAGGATTGATAGTGACTTTTTTCATAATGTTGAGATGAATTTTATTATTGATTGGATGATGCACCTGATACATCGATCTTCATTTCATAATAGGAATGCTGCTCATCCAGGGATGTGAAATTATACTTGATCTTATTCCCGGACCGGAGTGCAATGGTAATTAATCCCAATCCTGCTCCTTCTTCAGCTGACAGAGTTTCCTGATCAAGTATTTCCATATATGCCGATTTCAATCCTTCACGATCAAGATGATTTATTGTGTCAATCCTTTTTTTGAGATTATTAATTCTTTTGTTCGCAATAATATTCCCGGAACTGATACAAAATTTATCATTTTGTTTACCTAACCGGATGTATGGTAATTTTTTATTTATATTCAGATTATCCCGACCATTGCCAGTATTTTTATAAATATTTTCAATACACTCGACAAATATTCCGTATAATTGTTTTTGAATATTTCTTCTGAGTTGTCGAAAAGCAGGCATTTCACTTAGCCTGTCAAGCATACGGTCAATCTTTGCAAATGTGACAACACCACAGTATTCCAGAATCACTTCCTTATTTGTCATATTAAATTCATCACTAAAAATTACAAGTTCAATATTAATAAAAAATGATTAGTAATGAATTGAAATTTATTTGTAATTTTTACCTTTCTATAAACAACCATTATGAGTGAATCAATTCTTAAAGCATTAATGCGTCTATTCGCATTAGTTATTGATATAGACCAGGACAGGGAAATCACTGATAATGAAAGAGGTATTGTCAGGTCATTTCTTTCCCGTCAGCTGAACAGTGATATGACGGAAAAATACATGGATATTTTTAATGATTACCTTGATTTGTACCATAAGGATGAAATACAAAAGGGAAGTAGAAAAGACAGAAAACGAACATCATTGACTTCTGTAAAGATATTGGGGATCTGCGAACAGATTAATAAGGAGCTGGAGCAAAAACAGAAGGTCTATGTTATTATTCAATTGATTGAATTTATCTCTTTTGATAAAAAGATAACGGAGAAAGAAAATGATTTCCTGGAATCTGTTGCTTCTGCTTTTATTATCCCTTCATCCGAATTCCTGAATATCCGTGATTTTATCACCCAACCGGTCAGGGATATCCATGATAAAAGCAAAATACTGGTTATCAATAATAAAGAGACGATTTCTTATGAGGATATCAAACATACTTGCAATAAAAATCTATCAGGGGAGATCCTTTTCCTGAATATTCCTGATACAAATACTTACATACTCAGGTACATGGGCGAGGATGACCTTTACCTCAACTCCCAGAACATATTGCCAAATGTAACGTACACATTTGATCGGGGCTCTTCGATCAGGAGTTCTAATGTAGACACTGTATACTACAGTGATATAGCCGGTAAATTCTCAAAAACCGGGCCGGGATCAAAAATTTCCATAAGGGCAAATAACGTTGTGTTCAGGTTTAAAAACAGTGATAACGGAATCCAGGATTTCAATTTTTATGAAGAGTTCGGGCAGCTGGTTGGGATCATGGGAGGTAGTGGTGTAGGCAAATCCACACTGCTGAATGTCCTTAACGGGAATCTGAAACCAATGATGGGAGAGGTATTAATTAACGGGTATAATCTGTACGATGAAGATGATAAGAAAGAACTGAAAGGAGTGATTGGGTATGTTCCTCAGGATGATCTTCTCATTGAAGAGCTAACTGTCTACCAGAATCTGTACTATAATGCCAGGTTATGCCTGAATAATTTTACTGAACAGAAAATCGGGGAAGTTGTAAATAATATTCTTGATGACCTGGACCTCAGGGAAATCAGGGATCTGAAAGTTGGTAATCCGCTGAATAAGGTTATCAGCGGCGGACAACGTAAAAGAGTAAATATTGCCCTGGAATTAATTCGTGAACCTTCCATCCTTTTTATTGATGAACCTACTTCAGGTCTTTCCTCAGTTGATTCGGAGGTCGTTATGAATTTGCTGAAAGAACAGACTTTTAAGGGGAAGCTGATTATAGTGAATATCCATCAACCTTCCTCTGACTTATACAAGATGTTCGATAAAGTGATTATTCTGGATAAAGGAGGATACCAGATCTACTACGGAAATCCGGGGGAGGCAATTATTTACTTCAAATCAATGAGCCATCATGTCAATCCGGATGAGGATCAATGTACAAAATGTGGGAATGTCAATCCAGACCAGGTTTTGCATATAATTGAAGCGAAAGTTTTGAATGAGAATGGTAAACTCACAAGGACAAGAAAGGTTTCACCAAGAGAATGGTTTGAAATGTTCAGGGAGAAAATTAGCCTGAACAATGAAACTAAACCCTTAAAAGAAAAAATCCCTCAGAATTATTATAGTATTCCTGGTTTGTTTAAGCAGCTGAAAATATTTTTTCAGCGTGATTTACTTTCAAAGTTGGCAAACAGACAGTATATGCTTATTAGCCTTCTTGAAGCACCGTTACTGGCTTTTATTCTGGGATTTTTTACAAAGTATATCAGAGGGTTGTCAGATCGTCCTGATGAATATATATTTGAAAACAATGAAAATCTGCCAGCATATCTCTTTATGAGTGTGGTGGTAGCCCTCTTTATTGGAATGATTGGCAGTTCAGAAGAAATTATCAAAGACAGGAAAATTTTAACCAGGGAATCATTTCTGAACCTTAGCAAGTTCAGTTATCTGAATTCTAAAATACTGATAATGTTTATTCTTTCTGCAATACAGACTAGTTCATATGTTTTGATTGGCAATATGATACTTGGCGTAAAAGGGATGACTTGGAGTTACTGGCTGATCCTTTTTTCAACATCATGTTTCGCTAATATGACGGGTTTGAATATTTCATCAGGATTCAACTCTGTTATTACCATTTATATATTAATTCCATTCCTTCTGATCCCTCAGTTGTTACTGGGAGGCATAATTGTCAAGTTTGATAAATTACATAAAAGCCTTACCTCGTATGAATATGTGCCTCTTATAGGTGATCTTATGGCCTCACGATGGGCATATGAAGCTCTTGTAGTTGAACAGTTTAAAAACAATAAATATGAAAGATATTTTTTTCCTTTAGATCAGAAAATAAGCAACTTAGAGTATAATGTCAGATTTAATAATGAACTAAGAAATATATTAGCTAAAACTTTACGGGATATTAGCACACAGAAAAATCAGGAACTTACTATCCAAAACCTGAATATTTTGAATGAACAAATCGAAAAATTAAAACTGGCTGTTCCGGAAGTCAAATATAATATCAGAAAAAAGTTGGACATTAATTTTTTCGATGAATCTATTGCCACCGAGATCAGGAAATATTTAGGACAATTGGATTCATATTATAACCAGATAAAATCTGATGCAGTAATTGAACGGAACAATTTATTGGAGAAATTAACTAATCAACTGGGAGGCAATGAAGCTATACTTAAATTTAAAAATGATTATAATAATTCCAGCCTTGTTGATCTGGCTACCAATAAAAGAGATTTAACTCCCGTCATGAGATATAATAACAGGTTAATCCGAAAATTCGAACCTGTTTATATGATACCGACATCCCGACTCGGGAGAGCTCATTTTTATGCTCCTGTGAAAATTGTTGGCAACAGGACTATTGATACACTATCATTCAACGTGATTGTCGTCTGGATTATGTCTGTTCTTTTGTACTTTACACTTTATTTTGATGTAATACGGAAAACATTTTCCTTCTTTGAAACTGCAAGACTTAGAAAGCGGGGTGCGGAATAAGCCTTCTTCCTCTTCCGCTTCACGCTTCACTCTTCACGCTTCACGATGTTATCACCGTGTTAATCTTTGTTATCTCCGTGTTAGATTTCACCCTCCCTGGTTCCCGAAATTTGTACTAGAAAATTCGGTAATCAGTAACACTCAATATTCATACTCAAACTGAGAACTGAGAACCGATAACAAAAATTCGGGAGGACCAAAAAATGAGAACATTACCCATTAATAGCAAATTGTCAGCAACGAATCATTTATGGAATAATAATAATGTTGACAGAAAGAGTGGTTTCTTCAAGACTCTTGAGGAAGAGTTAAGGGATAAGACAATTGAACTTGAGGAGAAACATCTTGATATGATAAGAAGTATAGAGTATGCGAGCCGGATACAGGATGCCATGCTTCCTTCAGGAAAATTATTTGAATCATTTTTCTCTGATTATTTTATCCTTAATAAACCAAAAGAAATTGTAAGTGGAGATTTTTACTGGATGAACAAAGTCGATAATAAGTTGATTTTTACTATTGCTGATTGCACCGGGCATGGTGTACCAGGCGCATTTATGAGTATATTGGGGATAATGTTGCTCGATCAAATCACAGGCGTGGATAAAGTCACACAGGCCGATATGATCCTCAATATCTTAAGAGAAAGAGTTACTCAGGCTATGAATCACAATAAAAATAACGGAGAAATGAAAGAAGGACTGGATTTAACATTATGTGTGTATGATCCTGAAAAACAGACTCTTCAATTTTCAGGGGCACTTGATCGTATTTATCGGATCAGGGATAATTCCCTGAACAAAATTGAGTCGGATCAATTGCATGGTCATTCACATCTGGATTATGATATACCTTGTGAAAAACATGAAATAAATGTCCGGTCAGGTGATGTGTTTTACCTTTTTACAGATGGATATCCCGATCAATTCGGAGGTGAAAAGAATAAAAAATTCACATTAAAAAGATTTCAGGATTTGTTAATGAAAATTTATAAGAAGAAGATGGGCAAGCAGAAAAAGATCCTGGAAGATACAATTACGAAGTGGCAGGGATTAGTCGAGCAGCTTGATGATATTACTGTAATGGGGATGAGATTTTGAATTATAAATATCATATAACCAGGCTAAGAATTATTCCGACGAACTAGAATTGTCTGAAGATTTATACTAAAAAACTTGACTTTCAGGTTTTTAGATTGTAAATTTATATAAATTAATAATATTTTATTATCAATATGAATGAAACGAAAATATATCAAGACAACCTTGACCGTGTAAAAAAGGCAATAGCAAACCTTGACGATGCTCTTATAGCATTAAATGAGGAATTAAAGAAAATGGAAGAAGGAGGTGACAAAAGACGAATCGCCATAACCTTCCAGTACAATCCTGCACCACAGACAGAAGACGTTGATACAAACCTTAAAGAATGTAAGGGTGGTGTGTTAGGGTATTTTAAAAATGAAAAGTAGTTTCATTTTCAGCCTTTTCTGTATTATAATATTCTCATGATTTAGAGAGAATTCAGTTATTTTTCAAGTATAAATTAGTATTTTTCAGTAATTAACTGATTATCTGATAAATCTACTATAATTAAATCATCCCTGAATAATTCTGTTTCAATTGATAAAGCATTAATAAAGCAGAAAGCTTGCGATCTTCTTTTCATTCCTCCGGTTATCAATCCCATCCTTAGAAGTGAATCAACAAATTTCATACCTGTTGGATTGCAGGTTCTAATGTCTTCATTATCCAGAGCCGGATTTAAATCAGAAATATATTTCCCATGGAAAGTCCTGCTTATGCAGGATGATTATCAGATTGTCGCTAAGGATATCGTTAAAAGAAAGCCGAAAGTCATTGGCTTTTCCACATGGTGTTTTTCCTATCCATCAGCTATTCTAATTGCCGATAAAATTAAACAATTATCACCTGGCATTCCAATCATATTTGGAGGACCGCAAGTTTCGGTACTGGATTTGGAAACCATTAATGAGTATTCGTTTATTGATTTCATACTTAAGGGTGAGGCAGATGAGAGTATCGTCAAATTGTTAAATTTTTTATTACTCGGTAAGCACAATAAAATTGATGAAATTGAAGGACTGACTTATCGCGATTCATCAGGGAAGATTGTAAGCAACGAGGGGCAAGGTTTCATCCAAGATTTAAATTCTCTGCCTGTTCCAGCTTATGAAAATATAGTTAATAAGGATAATTTAAGGCTGGATGTTGGACGTGGCTGTCCTTATAAATGTACCTATTGCTCAACAAACCAATTCTTTTCAAGGTCATACAGGGTTAAGTCTGTGCACAGGATAGTTGAAGAAATAAACTATTGCAGAAAGAAAATGAATGTAACTTATTTCGGATTTTCTCATGATATGCTTACACTTGATAAGAAATATATAAATTCTCTTTGTGAAACGCTGATCGATTATTATAAAAGAAGTAAAATGAAATCAACCTGGTCTTGTTCTGCCAGGACCGATTGTGTAACAAAATATATGCTGAATGTAATGTGGAAAAGCGGATGCAGGGCAATTTTTTTTGGGATTGAATCCGGATCTGAAAAAATCCAGAAAATAATTAATAAAAACCTGAATTTGACAGATGCCGTTAAGAAAGTAAATTATGCAACGAACCTGGGAATGAAAGTTATAGTTTCCTATATGGCAGGTTTTCATGATGAAACTGATGAAGATATTGATAAAACCCTGAGATCTGTTTTGAGGATGGCCATAACTGGTGCTGAACCTCAGATGACTTTGTTATCTATATTACCCGGGACTTCCTTATATCAACAATTTATAGATAAACTGGAATACGATGGAAAGAGTTTTGGAATTTCAGGTTCAAGCATGACCGAGCCTGTTACCGATCTGGTAAAAACAAACAGAAGATTATTTAGTTCATTTTATTTCCTTCCTAATGAACATTTGGAAAGGGAAGACTTATTATTTATCAGTTATCTGGTAAATCTGTTAATACACTTTCTTCCTACTATCCGATCTGTTCGGGAATATTTGGAATCAGACATTACCAACTTCCTTTTTCATGATTTCATTAAAAAATTCAGACTGACACATTCAGAGACCGGATCTTTAACCGAACAGGGATTATATTTTTTAACAAACGCATTCAAACAATATTTGGAATATTTAAGTTTCAGGGGATTAAAAGAATATATACCCGATTTATTCCAGGCTGATTTTACTAAGGCTTATATGCAGGTTAAATATAACAAATGGCAATATATAAGAGCATCAGGGAATCAATTGCCAAAAATTTCTAGTGTTTATTCAATGGATGATCGTCTGAAAATAATACCTGTCTGGAAAATAATTTCAACAAGATTTAATATCCAGCATTTTGCTAATAATCATTTAGATATACTAGGCAAACCACGACTTAAAAGAGGTAATTATAATTACCTTGTTTTACCGGTTTCAGAAAAGTATTGTAAATTATTAAGGGTTCCGGGAAAATATTTACATATTCTGAAAAGTCTTAAAGATATGGAAATTAAAGATTTCATTTATAATTGTGAACCGGTAATGGTTAAAAATAGAGCTCTTAAAATGCTAAAACGATTAGTGAAACTAGGAATGGTTGAAATTCACTGTAAAAAATGATTAATCGTTAAGAAGAAATGAAAAACCATATTCCTGTTATTATATTATTCCTGATATGTAGTAATACCATCCTTTGTCAAAGTATCAAAGATAGTTTAGTACATGAACTTGAAAATGCAATTGAAGATACCACGAAGATCCGGCTCATGTGTGAAATTTCCGTGGATTTCATTAGATATAATCCAGCAGATATTGCAGCCATTGAATACGCAAAAAAATCTATAGAACTTTCAGAGAAAATAGGTTTTTATTCAGGAGTAGCCAGATCCTGCTATAATCTTGGGGTTATCTATCAGAATAATGATAATTATAGTAAATCATTGGAATATCTGACAAAAAGCAGAGATATCTATGAAAATCTGAAAGATAAAAAAGGATTGGCAAAAGTTAATAATGCTTTTGGAAAACATTGGTACACAGTTGAAAAATATGAAGAGGCACTTAAATATTTTGAAGAGAGCAACTTACTTTTTAGAGAAGTGGGAGATCTCACAAATATAGGAGCAACCTACCTGAATATGGGTGCTGCCCTGGATATGATAAAAGAATATGATCTTGCTCTAGAGTATATATTCAATGCGCTCAATATTTTTGATAGTATTGGTGAAAAAAGAATAATATGTTCATCCTACCTGAATATTGGTGAACATTATGAATTAAGGGGTGAATGGGAAATTGCAGAAAAATATTATATGGATGGACTGAAACTTAGTAAAGAAATAGATGCCAGACCACGAATCGCTGATTCTTTTTATCATCTTGGCCGATATTATTATAAGAAAGGTGATTTGGTTAATGCAAAGATTTACCTTGATTCTGCTTACAACAAGGCTAATGAATTAGAATCTCTTTTACGTCGTATGGAAGTTGCAGAGTATCTCGAACATATCAATAAAACCCAGGGGAATATTAAAGAGGCACTGATGTACGCTGAAATATATAATATTATTAATGATAGTCTAAATAAAATTGAAATAAGCAGTCAATTAGCAAAACTCGAATGGGAAAGAGATCTTGAACGGGAAAGACAGCTTCAGGATAAAATACTCCAAAGACAAAAATTAATGAGAAATTTTTCCATTATTGCGGTATTTCTGGTAATTATCATACTTGTTATTTTATATCGGAATTTCCGCATCAAGAAAAAAACTAATCAGCTTCTTTCCGAAATTGATGAACTTAAATCTCGCATGTTCTCTAATATTTCTCATGAATTCCGGACACCACTTACATTAATTCTTGGCCCACTGGATGAAATGATTGAAGAGGGTGAATCGAAAAGACCTTCAACAAAAACTCTGAAAATGATGCGGAGGAATGCCAGCCGCTTGCTCGCATTGGTCAACCAGATGCTCGACCTGTCTAAAATGGACGCAGGAAAACTTAAGCTTGTACTGGTTGAAAATGATATTGTTCAGGCATTGAGAGCCATGATCCTTTCTTTTTCCTCCCTGGCAGAACAGAAACATATTCATTTTGAACATGAAATGCCGGACTACCCATGTATTACATGGTTTGATCCGGATAAACTTGAAAAGATCGTTAATAACCTGCTGTCGAATGCATTTAAGTTCACTCCTGAAAATGGAATAGTTAAAGTTGTAGTAAAACTTTTTTCCGAAACCAGAACGACTCTTGTACCGCCATTTAGCTGTGAAAATCCTGTCCTTGAACTTTCAGTTGAAGATACCGGTAAAGGAATCCCTAAAGAGCACCTTGAAAAAGTGTTTGACCGTTTCCATCAGGTGGAGGGAACATCGGAAATTGAACAGATCGGGACGGGTATAGGACTTGCCCTGACAAAAGAACTTCTGAACCTGATGCATGGCAATGTCACGGTTGAAAGCACACCCGGTAAAGGTTCTAAATTTAAAATAATTCTCCCTCTCGGAAAAAATCACCTGAAAGAAAAGGAATTTATCCTTATAGAAACAGAACAAATACCAGATAAAAGGAAAACTAAAATTCAGGAAGAACTTCAGACTGTCACTGCTGAAGAAATTATTTCAAACCCTGATGAGCAACTATATTTGTATGCTGACGGAAAGGAAGATTTGCCTTTGATATTGATTGTGGACGATCATCCGGACATCCGGACACATGTCAGGCAAAAACTTAAGAAATTCAGGGTATTGGAAGCAGCTGACGGCAAAGCTGGACTGGATATTTCAATCGAATACCTTCCCGACCTTATTGTAACTGACCTTATGATGCCTAATATGGACGGCGTGGAATTCTGTAAAAAACTGAAGACAGATGAAAGGACGAGCCATATCCCGGTGATCATGCTTACTGCTAAAGCTTCTGTTGAAAACCGGATTGAGGGCCTTGAAACAGGTGCTGATGATTATATTACAAAGCCTTTCAATATGAAAGAGCTACTTACCCGAATTAATAATCTGATTGGTCAACGCCAGAAACTTCGTGAACGCTTCAGCAGGGAGGTAACACTTCAGCCAAAAGATATTGCTATAACATCAGCGGATGAAAAATTTTTAAACCGGACCATAGACATTATTGAAAAAAATATGGGAGATGGTGAATTTGATGTCGCTTCTCTCAGAGAAGAGGTAGGTTTAAGCCATATGCAATTGTTCAGAAAGCTGAAAGCTCTCACAGACCAGGCGCCAGGTGATTTCATCCGTACGATCAGACTCAAACGGGCTGCCCAGCTCATGCAACAGAAATTCGGGAATATAGCCGAAATAACATATGAAGTCGGCTTCAATAATCTTTCTTATTTTGCCAAATGTTTCAGAGAAATGTTCGGCATGTCACCATCAGAGTATATAAAGAATAATTAGTAAGTAGGGTAAACCTCTTCGAAATCATCTTATATATGAAAAGATAATAAGATGAAAAAATCCGTCCAGCATAAAAATGGTTTTCCTACCACTCTGAAGCTAATCATTTACGTCATCATTATTAGTGCTTTGTGTTTCCTGAGCTGCCTTTTTTCCGGCGCACAGGAAGAACCTGTTGAATCGGAAGATATTTCCTTGATAATTTCTGAATTTTAACTATCCCTTTCAATATATAATAATGTAACAGGATTTTGCTACAATGAATTTACTTGTTATTCTCCCATTTATATCCAATTCTCTTGCGGTTTTGATGTTCTGCTACCTTCTGTTTCTCCTGTTCCAGTTGTCTGATATATTTAAAGATCAGCAGTATATTGTTATCATGATTGATTAGTTTTTGCTGCACTTGATCTAACTGTAATAAAATATCCTTGTTAGTTAACATCATCTCACTTATACTTATAAAAATCCTCATTATTTGGATATTGACTTTGATAGCCTGAGAACTATTCAGGACACTGGATAACATTAAAACACCGTGTTCTGTAAATGCCATTGAGACATATCTGATACCTCCCCAACTTGAGGTGCCAATTTTGCACCTCAAGTTATCCATTTCTTCTTTTTTTAATTCAAACATAAAATCTTTGGGAAAACGTTCTATTTTTCTTCTTACTGCCCGTTTTAATTGACTGGTTTCTGTACCATACAATTCGGCCAGATCTCTGTCAAGCATTACTTTCTTTCCTCGTATGATGTTAATCTTGCTTATAATTACCTCATCGGGTATTACTATTTTGCCAATTTTTTCAGCCATATATTAATTTCTTTGCAAAAGATATTATTCAGAAATGAGGTTCGTTGTGATTAATCAATTACTATATCTGGGATAATTCTTATGAGCATCTATATTTATATTCCTTTTATGTCAGAAATCCTTAATTATCGTATATGATATAAGATTATTTTTAGAAATTCCTTTCAAAAATTATTAATCTGTTGTCTGTCTTGCCCTATGCCCTATGCTCTTTGCCCCTTGCTCCCTGCTTTTTCTATTCTTCCCTGTAATATTCAAAACTATTTTAATATTATATTTGATCTGGTTTCATTTTTCCCGGATGATAGATCCTGAAAAATCTCAAATTATTAGAACAAGGGCTCTTAGTAAAATCTATGAGAAAGGGAAAATTAAGGTACCCGCTCTTCTGGATGTTACTTTCGAAGTGTCTGATAGACAATTTGTAGGCATTGTCGGAAAATCCGGATCTGGAAAGTCAACGCTGTTGAATCTAATAGGAGGACTGGACAAGGCTACATCCGGTAATATTTTTTTTAATGGTCATGACCTGGCTGGAATGAGCCGGTATGAACTGGCATTGCACAGAAGATCATCAGTTGGTATGATCTTTCAATCCTTTAATCTCGTAGCGACACTCAGCGCACTTGATAATGTCATTTTGCCGCTTATTTTTTCCGGAGTGAACAGGAAAAACAGAAAATCCAGGGGCAGGGAATTCCTCGAACAGGTCGGATTGGGAGAACGGATACACCATTTCCCCGGCGAGCTTTCCGGCGGAGAAGCCCAACGTGTTTCCATTGCCCGGGCTCTCATTAACGAACCTCGTGTCATTCTTGCTGATGAACCTACCGGCAACC
>Ga0153916_10002400_pt1 | contig 13700 bp, 5 predicted proteins | sample Opewatmetagenome_FD_109642 | JGI IMG/M metagenome (GOLD analysis project Ga0153916, IMG submission 109642) | Freshwater wetland microbial communities from Ohio, USA - Open water 3 Core 3 Depth 4 metaG | ecosystem: Environmental > Aquatic > Freshwater > Wetlands | place: USA: Ohio, Lake Erie, Old...
GCAATTCATGTCGGCAGCGAACAAGGGGGCGTCGCGGCGGGACTTTTTGAAGAGAACGGCCACGGCCGGCGCGGCGGTCGTCGGCGGGCTTTCCCTGGCCCGAACCGCCCACGCCGCCGGCAAGCAAGAGATCAAGATCGGCATGATCGGCTGCGGGGGACGCTGCTCCGGCGCGGCCGCCCAGGCCCTCGGCCTCGGCAAGGACGTCAAGCTGGTGGGCATGGCGGACGTCTTCGAGAGCCGGATGCGGGCCAAGCGGGAGTGGTTCAAGGCCAATTTCCCCGACCAGTTCCTCGCCACCGACGCGACCTGCACCTACGGCCTGGAAGGCTACAAGGCGGTGATCGCCGCCAGCGACGCCGTGCTGGTGGCCTGCGCCTCGAAGTACCACCCCTTCTATGCCGAACAGGCCGTCAAGGCCGGCAAGCACGTCTTTGTGGAGAAGCCCCACGCGATCGATCCGGCGGGGTGCCGCCGGCTGCGGAGGGTTTGCGAGCTGGCCCGAAAGAAGAACGTCTCCGTGGTCTCCGGCCACGAGAGCCGCTACTCGCTGGCCTACCAGGAGCAGACGAAGCGGATCCACGACGGGGCGATCGGCCGGATCGTGGCCATCCAGTCGATGTTCCTCCGCGCCCCCTACCAGACGGTCGCCCGCGACAAGAAGCTCAACGAGACCGAATACCAGTTCTCCAACTGGTATCATTTTCGCTGGCTTTCGGGAGACGACGTCACGCAGTCGCTCGTACACAACCTGGACCGGATGCGCTGGGTGCTGAAGGAGGAGAACCCGACCTGGTGCTTCGGGCTGGCCGGCCGCTCCACCAGCTTCGGCGAAGTCTACGGCGACATGTTCGACCACCACAGCGTGGTCTACGAGTTCAAGAGCGGAGTGCGGCTCTACGCCCTCTGCCAAACCCGGGCCGGGTGCTACGGGAGCTGGGACGACGTCCTCATGGGCACCAAGGGCGTTTGCTATTGGAGCGCCTGCCGGATCGAAGGCGAGACGAAGTGGCGCTACCAGGGCCCCCAGAACGACGCCAGCGTCGCGGAGCAGGAGCGGCTGATCGGCTCGATCCGCTCGGGGAATCCGATCAACGACGGCGACACGATGATCGACAGCACCTACGTGGCGGTGATGGGGCAATTGGCCTGCTACGCGGGCACGCCGGTCACCTGGGAGCAGGTGATGGCCGCCGACTTCGAGTTCGAGCCGAAGATCGCCGATGTGCGGCTCGACATGGACGCGCCCACCAAGCCCGACGCCACCGGCAACTACCGGCTCCCCGTGCCGGGGCTGACGAAGTACTTCTAGCACAGCCGCGGGAAGACGCGTGCTCCGAGCGGCGGCGTTCACATCCGAGTGGAACCGCAGGGCAACTTGACCGACGGCGTGCGGAAATCCTTCCGATCGAGAACCAGGGATTATGCCTGGCCGAGAACCGGGGATTGTCCTTGAGCTTTTGAGCCGCGTAGCGGCGACCGACAATAGCCCAGGGCGCAAGCCCTGGGGAGGGATTCGCTCATACTCCATGAGCCCCGGCAGGGGCGAAAGAAACGGCTTGCGGCGGTTCTGTCGCCCCTTGCGGGGCTTTTCGCAACGATTGCCTTCCCGGCACCCAGGGCTCGCGCCCTGGGCTATTGACTTGCGCCCCTGACGGGGCTGGATTCTCCAATTCCCGGACATTCTCACTTGACCAAAGAAGGGAACGCCAACCATGCGCCGCCAGTTCGCTTTCGCGTGGGCCAACGCGGCTCTCCTGGTCGGGATTGCCCTCCTGCCAAGGGCGGCATTGCCCGCCGATCGCGCTCTCGGGCCGGCAAGCGGTCCGGCAGGCGCGCCGGCTGAAACGACCGTCGCCGCCGCGCGGGCCTTGGGCATCGAGCCGCTGGTGCTCCCCGCGGAGTTCTTTCCCATCCTTACCTGGGACAAGCTCCGCGGCTGGAAGCCGCCGCACCGGGACCCCGCAAGCAGTCTGCCCGGCATCGCCGAGTGCAACTTCACCATCGCCGGCTTTGTCAACGCCGAAGACCTGCCGCTCTGCGAGAAGCTGGGCCTGCTGGCAATTGTTCCCCCGGAAGACAATGCGCCGGCCACGGGCGGCCGCTGGGCGAAGCTCTCGGACGAAGAAATCGAGCGCAAAGTCAAGGCGATGGTCGAGAAGACCGGCAACAGCAAGGCGGTCCTGGGTTACTTCATCGTTGACGAGCCGGGAGCGGCCGCGTTCCCGACCCTGGCCAAGGTGGTGGCGGCCGTCAAGAGGCACGCCCCCGGGAAGCTCGCCTACGTCAACCTCTACCCGAGCTACGCCACGGTCGGCGCCCCGGACAAGTCCCAACTGGGCACGGCCAGCTACACCGAGTACCTGGAGCGGTTTGTCACCGAAGTGAAGCCGCAGCTCTTGAGCTACGACAACTACATGGTCCAGTACTCGGACGACTTGCAGGGGGCGAAGGCCGCGACCTACTACGCCGACCTTCTGGAGGTCCGCCGCGTCGGCTTGAAGTACGGGCTTCCTTTCTGGAACGTGGTCTCGGGCAACCAGATCCGCAAGTACACCACGATCCCTTCCCCGGCCAACCTCGCCTTCCAGGCGTACACGACGCTGGCGGCCGGCGGCCGAGGGATCTCCTGGTTCAAGTACTACCAGGACGCCTACCGTTACGCGCCGGTGGACAACTCGGGCGGGAAAACCCTCACCTGGCGATATTTGCAGGCGGTCAACCGGCAGGTCCGCACGCTCGGCCCGATCATGAACCGGCTGCGATCGACCGGGGTCTTCTTCTCCTCCCCGCCGCCGGTCCCCTCGCTGCCGCTGTTGCCGGGCAGGGTGGTCCGGCACGTCCAATCGAAAGCGTCGCCGCGGGGACTGAGTCCTCTTGAGCCACCGGTGATGGTCGGCGAGTTTGCCGGCCCGGACGGCGCCGACTACGTGATGATCGTCAACCTGAGCCTGGAGCGATCGGCCAACGTCAAGCTCGAGACGGTCAGGCCCTATAAGAGCAAGCTTGTCTTCTCCGCGGAGGACGCCAGGCTCGCGCCGCTGGACGAGGAAAACGGGCTTTGGCTCATCGCCGGGCACGGCGCGCTGGTGAAGCTCCAGTGATCGCTTGCGCAAGGGGGTCGATCCACTACCCGCCCTCCGCCACGATCTCGATTCCGCTCAGCAGCGTCCCCGGGGACTGACCTTCGCCGGCCGGCACGAGCTCGACGGTCAGCTTGTCCTTCACCCCGACGCCGAACACCTCCTTGACCAGCGACTTCATCGGCCCGCCGGCCTCCCGGACGATGTCCAGCTTGGACACGGCCTCCTTGTCCTGCACGCGAACGTCGAAGACCCTCGCGCCGGGCTTGAGGTCGTCCACTTCGGCGAAGTGCAGCCGGACGCGGTAGCGGCGGACCGGGGCGGCGGGGTCCTTGGCCAGCGTGACCGTCAGCCGGCGGATGTCGCGGACGCCGGAGGCCGCCACCCAGGCCAGTCCCGGCGGGCCGGAAGCCACGCGGACCAGCCCGCTGTGATGGCGGAAGGTCTCGGGCCGCGCGGGCTCGGTTTCGATCGGCAGGTCCGGCGAGGGGCCACCCACGCTCGGCCAGTCCAGCCACAGCGTCCCGTCGTCGGCCATCCGGTCGCCCGGCGCCCCGAAGTTGATCCCCACGCGGCGGACCGGCTTGCCGTCCCACTTGAAGGCATTGAAGGTCCACGTTTCCGCGGCCGGGTCGTGGATCAGGGCCAGCGAGGTCTGGTTCTGGTAGGCGCAGAGGCAGGTCCGCGTGTACTCGGGGGCCGAGAGCACGCCCCCGGCGGGGATCAGGTTCGAGGTGCAGCCCGACTTGAAGCCTCCCAGGTTGCCCGTCCCGCCGTCGCGGTCCAGGTCGTAGTAGCCCGCGGCCGCCGAGCGGAACGTAAGCAGGTGCCGGCCGGCGATCGCCGTGTTGCAGCCGTAGTTGCGGCTGAACCGCCAGGGCAAGGGCTCGCCGCTGAGGGGGTGCCGCCGGCTCTTGGGCTTGCCGGTCAGTAAGGCGTAGGCACGCTCCTGGGTGATGATCGTGTCGCCGTGGAGCATGCACGGCCCGCCGTACGACAGCTTGAGGTTGTGCCAGAGTTCGCGGCCGTCTTGCCCCCGGTAAGCGACCAACCCCTTGCCGACTTCATCCGCCGCGCGGTCGTGGCCGGCGCTGCCGGCCTGCAATAGGACGTCATGCTCGGCCGAGTAGCCGAGGAACGTGCCGAAGACGTTTTCCTCCGTGCTCCAAACCTCGCGGCCGGTGCGGACGTCGAGGGCGAGGAGCCGCGCGTCGTAGTCCTGGAAATCGAGGCCGCGGCGCTTCAAGGCCTCCCGCTGCGCCGGCGAGAGCCCGTCGATCGAGAACAGCCGGCCGCCGCCCAAGACAATGCAGTTGTGGCGGAAGCCGTAGCGGGCCGTGCGGTCCCAGAGGAGCTTCCCGCCGCAGCGGTCGAACACGGCCAGCCGGCGGCTCGCCGGGCTGTAGCGGGTCGCAGGAATCGCCGAGTCGAGGCCGCCCGTGGGCTTCTTCTCGGTTCCGGCCCCGGCCGCGCGACTCTCGCCCCCGGACGCGGACCCAGTCAGTTCCAGCGGCGCGGAAGTCGTCACCAGCAAGTCTTCCCAGGCCGCGAGGAAGCCCCAGTCGGGCTGCGGGTCGGCCCCTTCCGCCCGGATCTCGAAATCCGCGGCCGGCTTCCCGCTGGCCGCGTCGAGCTTGAGGATTCGCTTGCCGTAGACCACGTAGACGGCGTCGGGGAGCGTCACGTAGTTGCTGCCGATCTCGTTGGCCCCCGGCTGGTGACCAGTCTTGTCGTAGAACGCCCCGAGGCCCGGCAGATCGGCCTGCCAGAGGAGCCGGCCGGTATAGATGTCCAGGGCGCGGAGCATGTTGCGGCCCTCGATCACCAGCCGCCCGCCGGCAACCTGGGGCGTGGGGCCGTGTCCGTGCCGGGGGAGCACCTCGTCGTTGGGCGGGCCTCCGAACCAGAGGAGTCCGAGCGGCGTCTTCACGCGATCGTCCTGCGAGACCACCGTATTGGCCGCGTCGGCGTACTGGTGGGTCCAATCGGCCGCCCCGGGCAGGGGGCCCTCGCGGATCAGCAGGGCGCAGCCGGCCTCCAACGGCTTGACCCGCGACGTGCGAAGCCCCGCGCGGGCCGCCAGGGCTTCGAGCCGGGCTGCGTCCATCGGCAGGCAGGCCGCGCCGCCGTAGGGCCGGAGAAGCTCGAAGATTCGCCGCAGCCAATCGGCATCCTGCCCGTCATCCCGGCTGCCGCCCAGAGCGTCCTTCGCCCCATCGCCACCCTTGGGGGCCGGCAAGCCCTCTATGACCACGAGGCTCGCCAGGTAGGGCGGCAAGGCGAACGACGCCGCATCGCCCACGTCGGCGGAAAGCCGCCGGCCGTAGAGCCCTTGCTCGTCGCTGCGGCGGCGGAGCCGGTCGACCGCGGCCGGATCGGAATCGACGACGATCTGCTCCAGCCGCGTGCGGCCGGCCAGCCCGTCGATCCAGGCAGCGTTGCCGATCCCGAAGACGACGGCGTATCCTTCCGCCGCGCCCGTCTCGCCGAGCACTCGGGCGACGAGCTTTTCGGCGGGATTGCCGGTCCCCGACGGCGGCAGCGAAGGCACGGGCGAGGGTCCTGGCAGCAAGGCGGAATCCGCCGCGCGGTACGCCTGCGCCTCCTGCTGGCCATCGGCTGCCCCGAAGCAGTAGATGGCTCCTTGCCGAGTGACGACCACGAGCCGGCCGCTTGCCGCCAGCATCGCCCAGGGATCGCCCTCGATTTCGGCCCGCCAGACGGCCTCCCCCTGACTCTTCCTGGCCCGCACCTCGACGGCGGCCACTTCTCGCCGGCCGCCGAGGTAGAACCGCGACCCGGCCTTGAGGAACAGCGTCGCCGGCACGTCGGACAAGGCCGCCTTCCAAAGCGGCTTGAGCGGGGCTTGGGCCACCTCGATCGTCTTGCCCAGGCGATCCACGCGCCGCGCTTTCTGCTCAGTTTGCAGGAGCGCCTCCGCGACGAGTTGGTTGCCGACGAGGCTGTAGAGGGCCTGCTCGTCGTGGACGCCCGCTGCCGCGGCCCCCAGTCGCGTGCCGTCGCCGAGCCGCCGCAGGGAATTGCCCGCGAAAAACCAAGGGCCGCGGGCGGTGACGTGGTAGGTTCCCGCGTTCTTGTCGCCGAAACTGAACGAGAGCAAGCGGCCGGTCTTCAGGTCGTAGCAGCCGGGCTGGGTCCGCCCGCCGGGTGCGACCAGGCCGAAGGGCGTGGCCGCCAGGTGGCCGCGGGGGATGAAACCGGCGAACGCCGGGCTGTTGTGCGGCTGGACGTTGTAGGTCGAGCCCTCGCCGCTGTTGGTCCAGACCGATTGGCCGCTCTCGGCATCCACCGCGTGCACGAAGATCCCCATGAACGGCCAGATGCCGGCGGTGAAGTAGATGCGGCCGTCCAGCAGCACCGGCCCGCCGCGGACCGGCCAGGTGGAGATGAGCCGCTCGTTGCCCAGCACGCGGCGATCCGCAGGGCCGCCGCGGACCCGCCAGCGCAACTGGCCGTTGGCGGCATCGAGGCAATAGAGATAGCCGTCGTCGGAGCCAAAATAGACACGGCCGCGGTCCGCCACCGGGGCAAGCCGCACCGGTCCGTCGGCGTAGAACCGCCACCGCTCGGCCCCCGTCGCCAGGTCATAGGCCGTGAGGCTGTCGCTTACCATCGAGGGGACGAAGAGCCGTCCGTCGGCGGCCACCGGACAATAGGATTCGTCGAACCGCAGCGCCGGCTGGCTGGCGGGCCAGGCGGGACGCGGCGGCGGCAAGTGCCGGACCCAATGGAGCTGCATCGCGGCCGGCAACTCGCCGGGCGTGGCCGCCCCGCGACCGGCGTCATAGCGCCACTGGGGCCAGTTGCCCGCTGCCGGTGCGCCGGGCGCGGAAGAGGCGGCCGGTCCGCCGTCCCGACAACAAGAGGCTCCCGCAACCAACAGGACCAGCATCGGCACGAGTCTTGCCGCGAGGGATCGGCGTGACCGATTTGGCTCGTTGATCATGGTTGCTCGCCCGGTCATCATGCAATCGCTCCTCGTCGGCCTGAGAAAACCGCGTGCGTGCGAGGAGGCGCGCTACGAGGCTATCGTGCCGGTTCATGGTCTGCCGCTGATGAATGGTTTGGCGCCCGGCGTCCACCGTGGGATCCGAGAGGGGCGGTCTTTCAACAGACTCAAGCCGTCGACCTAATTGGAATGCACTCTAGCATACGCGGCACCGCCTCGACACAGCAATCGTGGGGCGGCCCGATTCGGTCCAAAAACGCGCGAAATCTGGCTTCCCTAAGTCATTGAAACGGAGGAGCTTACGTCACGTCAGCGGCCTCTGGTACCCAATCTGACGTTGCCACCTAGGCCAAGGAAATGGTTTACTGTCCCTTGTACCTGGGCCTACGTGGTACCAGGGCTGGCCCTGAAAGGGTACAGTAATGAAATCCGAATGGCGTAGAGTCTTCAAGCACGCGGCTGCCCCGACGGCCTCAGAATGCGGCGTGCCCTTCCGCATCTTCATCTACGACTGGGGCCTACAGGATTTTCTAATCGAGGTATTCGACCAAGCAGACTCTCCCCATGACATTGCAGCCCGAGCGTTGGATCAGCTCTGCGAGCGAGGGAACCGGTCGCGCGATAGAGTGGTGTGTCTTGCAGTCGCACAATTCTTGGATAAGACTGTGGGCAGTCCTGTGGCCGTTTCTCGCACGGAGCGGGTACGCGACCTCAGCCGACTGGTACAAGCTGCATCGGGCTATCAAGCGTACTTTGACTGGGCCAAGGCCTGGTATCCATAACACGCCCTCGCCCCCCGGCACTGGTTTCAGTTCTCCCAGGCGGACTCGAACGCGGCCTTCATGCTCTCCAGGCTCTTGTCCCGCGCGTCGTATTCGTCTTCGGGGATCAGGTCAATGTAGATGTTCAGTTCCTCGCCCTGTTGCGCTGAGTTCCACGATCGAGAGAACTCGTGCGTCATCTCGCTCAGGTCGCCAGCCGTCTTCTCCTGCACCAATTGAACTGCCTGATGGATGGCGTCCGTCGCCTCGTCGGACAGCGGTTCCCCCGGCAGGTCGGTACGAGAAAGCTGAAAACGCACGCTCTGAAAGGGGCCTTCCTGGACGTGGTCCGTCGAGATAATGCCTCCTTGCTTCAACTCGGCGATCAACTCCGCACCACGGTCAATTCCCGGCCCGTGGGGCATCTTGACGATCGGCCAATCCGACAGATACCCGGGCGCTGTTTCGGCGTAGTAGAGATGAGCGAAGTAGAACGCCTTGTAGAGGCGGGTCCAGCCGGTCAACTGACCGCCGGCTTGCCGGACGATCTCGGCGATGATTTTCATGGCGCGATTCGTGTCAGGCATTCTCGTGGCCCCCTGTTTCTGCCGAGAGGTGCCGGCAGAGCGGTCTGAGGAATACGCGGCATTATGAAGGGACGAAGCGCGGACCCACTCCTACCCAAGAGAACTCTACTACCAGCCCTCAACTCCTTCAATGCAATATAACGTCGGGCGGCGAAGGGAGACAATATCACGACGCCTGGCCACGCCCCGTTCCACCCAAACGGGGCATGCGCAGGGGCGATTTGCGTGAGGCCACGCGGTCACCTACAATGGGCTTCGACGCTGTTGTACCCGAAGCGGTTTGGCCCATGTTCGGCGCGGCGCAGCCCGACCGCGCTACTGATTTCGGAGGAGGAACGATGTTGCGAACGATCGGTTTTCTGACAGTGCTGGGGCTGGTCTCCGCCCTCGCGTGCTTGGTTCCGGTGGGATGCAAGGCCGCCGAGGAGATCCTCGATCCCGCGGTGGCCAGCAAAGACCCCGATTTCTCGATCCAAGGGGAATACCTGGGCAGTTGGCTGGGGGGCGAGAAATCGGCCCTCGGCGCCCAGGTGATCGCCATGGGGGACGGGAAGTTCGACGTTTACCTGCTGAAGGGCGGCCTGCCGGGCGCGGGCTGGAAGCGGGGCGATACCCGCACCAAGGTCGAAGGGAGACGGGAAGGCAGCGCCACTGCCCTGACCGGCAAGAACGTAGGCGGCAAGATCGTCGACGGGGTGATGGCCCTGTCGATGGGGAAAGGAAGGGCCGAGCTGAAACGGGTCGAGCGCAAGAGCCCCACGCTCGGCGCCAAACCGCCCGCGGGCGCCACGCTCCTCTTCAAGGACGGAGCAGGAGCGGAGAACTTCGTGGAGGGGCACGTGAGCGGCTTGAAGGCGCTGCTGTCGGGACCGGCCAGCAAGGAGAAATTCGGCGACTACACGCTGCACCTGGAATTCCTCCTTTCCTACATGCCGCGTGCCCGCGGCCAGGGCCGCTCCAACAGCGGCGTGTACGTCCACAGTTGTTACGAGATCCAGGTGCTCGATTCCTTTGGCCTGGAAGGCGCCAGCAACGAGTGCGGCGGCTTCTACGGGATCAAGGAGCCGGACGTCAACATGTGCCTGCCGCCGCTGGTCTGGCAGACGTACGACGTCGAGTACACCGGCCCGAAATATGACGCTGCCGGCAAGAAAACCGCCAATGCCCGGATCACCCTGAAGCACAACGGCGTGACGATCCACGACCACCTGGAGCTGCCTCGGGCAACCCCCGGCCGTGAGGGGGAAGGCCCCGGTCCGCGCGCCCTTTACCTGCAGGGGCACGGCAACAAGGTCCAATACAACAACGTCTGGATCCTGGAGAAGAGATAATAGCCCGGCGGCTGCACTTCCCGGGCCGCGTAACGTATAATAGAGTTGCAAAGGCCCTGTTGGTCCGACCTTCCCGCGGCGAGAGAAGATCGCAATTTCCACCGCAGCCGCGGGGGGAGGTTTGCCGATATCCTTTTCACCTGGGCTACAAAACCGAGCCTCCCGCACTGTTATTCCGACGGAGGTGCCAACCCATACGCGTGAGCCGGGGTCAACAGAGGCTGGTGCCTTGGCACGCCCGACCCTCGCTCGTCTCGCAGCGACGCATCCGGTCGCAATGCGGCGGGAGGTTTGATTTCAGCGCCGCCGCTTCCCTTCGCGGGCAAGCGGCGGCGTTTTTTTGGCCGGCCCGCTCCCCTTCCTTCGGATCGGCCAGACGCCGGTCCGGGGGGATTTGGGCTCCGTGTGCGGGCGGGCGAGACGCCCGCCCTACTCACCAGTTATCTCTTGGGCGCGGCGGGCTTGGGCCGGGCGGCAACCTTCGGGTCGCCCAACCGCAGCGTGCGGATCAACTCCTGGTCGGCCTCCTGAAACCGCTCGACCATCTCCCCCTGGATCGTGAAAGCGGCCACCACGCGGCGGCCTTGCGGATCGCCCAGCAGGTAGTAGATCCACTGGATGGGCACGTCGGAGACCTCGCCGGAGACCTCCACCCGATATACGTGCTTCCCCGCCTCTCCCGTCGACTCGCTCGCGCGGACGAACTGCTTGAAGCTCTTTCCCAGGGCCGTGCGGATGTCCTCCTGGAAATCGGGCAGCTTCGTCGCGGATTCCCCGTTGGGCCTCGGGGCCGAGGCGATATTGCACTGCGCCACGTAATCGCCTTCCTCCACCATCCGCAGCACGGCCGTGTTCTCGTGCTCGCTGACCACCACCCAGCGGCGATCGTGGCTCACTTGCCACGTGCCGTCCGGCGGGGCGTAACTGAGTCGCTCGAGCTCGGCCGTCGGCTCCAGCGGAAGCCCTTCGAGGGCCCGGGACGTCAGCCGGGCTGAATCGGCGCCGGGGACGACTTTCATTCGCAGGCGGGCCACGACGTCCAGCCCGGGGCCGATCGGACCCGGCGTGCGGTCCTCCTTGATCAGGAGTGCAAACCAGGTGATCCGGCCCGCCTTGATCTCGAAGCTGTACTTCCCTTTCACTTCAATCTTCGTCGACAGCCCGGTGACGACTCCCGCCAGCCGCCCGGCCATCTCCATCCTCGCCGTCCCGTCGTCGACCGCGACCAGCGTGCTTGTGACGTCGTTGGAGCCGATCTCCTCCAGCCCACAGATCGCCGCCAGCACGTCGTCGGGGAGCTTCCAGCCGTCGCCCACCGCCACCGCCTTTTCCGGGAGCAGTCGATCCAGCACCAGGCTGTTGCCCGGGGGGTCGACCAGATCGAGTTCTTCGCGGGTCAGCATTCCCCGGGGAGAGAAGAGCGTGGTCTCTGGACCAGTTGCCTCGACGCCGATCAAACGCCGCTCCTCGCGGAGCATTGGCCGGATCTCGTCGTTGCCGATGTGGATCGTCGCTTCGGCCTTCTCGTAAGAGCGGACCGACCGAAGGACGCCTTCAGGGCCCTCGGGAACCGCCAGGGTCTTTTCATCGTAGGACAAGGTAGCCTTGGCGCTCATTTTGAGGGGGGTCGCTTTGGCCCCCTCCAGGCTGACCGCGTCGCCCACTTTCAGGTGCCCCTCGACCTCCAGGAGGACCTCGACACGGTCCAGGGCTTCGTTGGCCCGCTTGGAATGGAGCGTGCAGGTCTGGGGGTCGCCAGCGGCGAGGCTGGAGGCGGCCGCGCCGCAGAGCGCCGCCAGAAGCAGGAGGCCGTTAAGAGGTGGTCTGCTCATGGAGGTAGCCCGCGGTATTGGAGGCAATCCACCGGAAGGGGGGTAGACAGGGGCCGGGCGGCCACGGCTGCGCCTCTTTTGGCACCCCAGCCCGTAGTCGGTAAATCGACTGTGCGGGAGAGCGAAGTTCAAGCGAAACCCGTAGGTCTGCCGGGGGCAATCCGCGCAGGAATTTTGGGGAGAATGGGAAAGAATTCCGGCGGACCACGGGGCAATTCGGCCCTTGAATCTGAGCGCGATGGGGATGGCTGGGGGTTCACCCCATTCCGGTATGGTTTTTGCTCCCACGGCAACTCAGATTAAAGGAGGTGCAAAATCAGGCATTATTGCACTGCGGTGGCTTCACTTTGGCCAAAGTGATGAAAAACGATCCAACGTGGGCGAACCCTGTAGAGGGGGGCGGCGGTCTTATTAAGGGTTAGGGAAAGTACGGATAGCTTGCGGAACAGGCATACACGAGAATGGTGAGCGAATAACGAGTATGGCTGGTTCTCGCCGGGTTGGGGACGTTTTTTTGGGTGGCTGGCCGGATTTGTGCTAGATTTTGTCAGAAGCACTTGTCATAATTTCAGGAAGTGAAGTGGACAGTTTGCTGGGGACATCGGAAGGTCGGCCACGACGGTCGACAGGGAAGCACGTGCCGGGCGTTGTTGAGCGGGGATGATCGCAGGGAGTTCAACAGGCCTTGGTAGACTCGAGGATTCCGATGCACACCGACTACCTGAATCCGGCGATACGGCAGCTTCGCGATCAACAGGTGCGGTTCGCGCCCAGGGAGAAGAAGCTTGAGCAGGTGGATCAGGCGGAGGGGCTCCTGGCCGAATTGGAGGCTAGCCGGACCTACAGCTACGAGTACCTGTGCTACCGGATCACCAGGTTCCGGCCCGACTTCTATCCGGACATGCGGATTGCCGGACGAGAGGCCACGCACGATCTGCGGCTGTTCGTGGAGGACCTGTCGGATGCGGCGAACGTTCCGGCGGACGAGGTTCGGGAGCCGGTCCTGACGGTGGACGAGCTGAGCCGGCAGTTCCGCGTCTCGACGAAGACCATTTCCCGCTGGCGTCGGCAGGGGCTGGTGAGCCGCCGGTTCGTGTTTGACGGCCGCAAGCGGGTGGGCTTTCTGAAGAGTTCGGTGGATCGGTTCGTCCAGCGCAATCTGGAGCGGGTACGCCGCGGCGCGCAGTTCAGCCAACTGACCGACGCAGAGCGGGAGGGAATCATTGATCGCGCGCGGCGGCTGGCGCAAGCCGGGGGGTGTCCGGCCGAGGTCACCAAGCGGTTGTCGCGCTACAGCGGGCGGAGCGTGGAGACGATCCGCTACACCCTGAAGCAGTTCGACCGGGATCATCCGGAGCTGGCCGTCTTCCCCGACAACTCCGGCCCGTTGCGCGAGGAGACCCGAAAGAAGGTTTACCAGCAGTACCGTCGCGGGCAGTCGGTCGAGTCGCTGGCGAAGCGGTTTTGCCGCACGAAGACGAGCATCTACCGGATCATCGCCGAGATGCGCGCCCGGCGGATCCTGGAGTTGCCGCTGGACCACATCGCCAACCCCCAGTTCGAGAAGGTCCGCAGCGAGAAGCAGGAGCGGGAGATTCTGGGTCCGCCGCCGCCGAGCGCCGAGCCGGCGCCGAAGAGGAGCCGATTGCCCAGCGGCCTGCCCCCGTATCTGGCCAGCTTGTACGAGGTGCCCTTGCTTTCGCGGGAGCAGGAGATGCACTTGTTCCGCAAGATGAATTACCTGAAGTACAAGGCCAGCAGGCTGCGGGGGCAACTGGACCCCGCGCGGCCGAAGAGCGGCGTGATGGACCAGATCGAGAGACTGTACGACGAGTCCGTGGCCACCAAGAACGAGATCATCTCGGCGAACCTGCGGCTGGTGGTGTCGATCGCCAAGCGGCACGTGGGCCCGGTGGAGAACTTCTTCGAGCTGGTGAGCGACGGGAACATCTCGCTGATTCGCGCCGTGGAGAAGTTCGACTTTGCCCGGGGCAACAAGTTCAGCACCTACGCGAGCTGGGCGATCATGAAGAACTTCGCCCGCACGATCCCCGACGAGCACCGCCGCCGGGACCGCTTCCGGACCAGCCAGGCGGAGATGTTCGGGGCTACCGAGGACGCCCGCAGCGACCAGTA
>Ga0153916_10002401_pt1 | contig 13700 bp, 18 predicted proteins | sample Opewatmetagenome_FD_109642 | JGI IMG/M metagenome (GOLD analysis project Ga0153916, IMG submission 109642) | Freshwater wetland microbial communities from Ohio, USA - Open water 3 Core 3 Depth 4 metaG | ecosystem: Environmental > Aquatic > Freshwater > Wetlands | place: USA: Ohio, Lake Erie...
CAGGGAAAACCACCTGCGAACTCCTATCTTCCGGGAATAATGCATACAAATCATCGCAGGACGGGTGAACATAGCAGGTCAGTGAGTAATTACGAAATGGGAATTTATTGCGAAAAACCACCCATCGCAGTATGACGTTTATGGCTGAACGACAGCAGCCCTAACGGCGTTACAGCGCGCACAATCCACACGTCCACACAACAGGGCTAAAGGATCTTCTTTCAGCATCCCACAGACTGAATCCATCAAACTAACCAGAGGTATTGCTTGAATTGCCGCTTCTCCCACCCTGACGTTGCGGATAACCTGATTTAAGTGGGGGGTAAGTTCTTCGAAACCGTCTGAGCATCCTGGGAACCCGTGGCAAGGGATGATTCCTTTTAGAGTCAGAGCCCAACGAATGAACTGTTTTCGGCCAGCGAGCTGCTCGCCATAATGGATACTCGTATTGACAGTCTGATCCACGCCCATGAGCAGCACCCAGCCTTCCTCGTCGATGAGTGTTTGAATGGGGAGCAGGGGTTCATGAATTGTTTGCGAATCCAGGATTTGTTTTGCATTGACGCCCGCAAAAGAAAGGATCGGGTGCATGGAGCGAAGCGCTTTAGGATGAGTACGTAAACACTCTGCCACCACCCCCATCATCGTGTCCGCAGGCATGTCAGGCCGGTAAATTTCAGCCATCCTGTTATTGTCTTTCCCGTTTCCATACGAAATGGCGTTGTCAGTTGGACCAAGCTCTGGGGTGATCATCGTTTTATACGTGAAGACAGGCATGATGAACGTATCGAAAGATGAACTGAGTGCACTTATCACGGTTTCAGCACCACCATGGACTTCTCCAAAGGCGGAGAGTGAAGCATGCACGATCACGGGTCGGGAGCGGTCAATATCCAGCTTTCGAAGCCCGGTATAGAATTCGCGAAAAGTCAGCACTAACTGTTATTCCCCCTTCCAGGCGGCTTTGCGCTTCTCCACAAACGCCTTCATACCTTCTTTTTGGTCTTGTGAGGCAAAGAGCAAATAGAAGGACCTGCGCTCATCTGCCAGCCCGTCACTCAAAAAGGATTCGAAGGCATGGTTTACGGCTTCTTTTCCCAGACGTACAGCCAGTGGTGCGCGGGCTGCAATCTCACCAGCCAGCTGTAGAGCTTCTTCCAGATAGCGTTCGACTGGCACCACCCGGTTGACCAGACCATATTGCTGCGCTTCTGCAGCCGTTAAGGTGCGGTTGTTGAGTACCATTTCCATAGCCAGGGCTTTGCCCACTGCTCGGGTTAAGCGTTGAGTACCTCCCGCATCGGGGATCACTCCAATGTTGATCTCTGGTTGGCCAAAGCGGGCTGTTTCAGAGGCTACGATCAGATCACAGGACATTGCCAGCTCGTTACCTCCCCCCAGACACCAACCCGAAACGGCAGCAATGACGGGCTTATGGATGCCGCGTATTCGGTCAAATTGAGGGATATGGCTGTGGATAAGCATGTGCACCGCGGTGGCATCCGCCATCTCTTTGATATCCGCACCAGCAGCAAATGCCTGGTCATCACCTGTGATGACCATTGCACCCACCGCGTGGTCATTATCAAAGGTTTCCAAGGCTTCGGCTAACTCATACAAAACAGTACTGTTGAGTGCATTCCGCACCTTGGGTCGATTGATCCGTATAAGCCCGACCTGTTCATGTATCTCAACCAGAATGCTTTCATATATTTTGGACATAGCCCCTCGCTATTCATGAAGATAAGAAAAAATATTGAATCTCAATGATTAAAATTATACGTCATTATGGAGAGTCACAAGGCATGTAAACCGGATAGCTCCTTTAATTGCTGAGCAGAGTAATCCAGCTGTAGCTCTACCCACCACTGTAGCGTGTGCACCCCCCATTGTGGGTGTCTGGCTATGCGGCTCCAAGCTGGAGGAGATAACTTGCGCAACCCATTAAGCTCATGCTTGCGTAATTTAACGAAATCTTCCACGATGGTCATGGTTGGCTCTTCTGGCTTGTAATGTACCGCCATCCAAGCATCATCATTGAAGACTGGTACCAAAGGTGTCTCTTCATCCAGGATACGGCGCAATTGAATACTAAATACCTGGTCTTCAAGCTCCCGTAGATGAGCCAGGATGTAATGGGGTGTATTGGAATCGTCCCCGAGTGGTTGATGCCAAGCTCTTGAGGGTATATCTGCTACTGTTTTAGGAAGCTCTATAACCATACGCTCTAAGGCTGTCAACAAATCCTCTCGGTAAGCTACGATTTCATCCATAGATCAATCCGTCTCCATTATTCTCGGTCGTGTTTTCTCGAATTAGGTAGATATGATCTGACCCGTCAGGGAGGAAGCAGCTTGAGAGCACAAGAATATCACCAAACTGACCAGGTCCGAATGGTCACCCAACTGCGCCTGGGGATATAATTCCAGCCAGTGGTGGAGATTTGCCATATCCCAAGCTTGTAGAGCCATGAAATCCGTTTTAAACGCTCCATCGCAGACTGCATTTACACGAATACTGTATGCGGCGTACTCACGTGCGGCGGCGTGCGTCAATCCAACTAGACCAGCCTGGCTGGCTAAATGAGCAGCATTACCCTTATGGATACGATCCTGCCCAACTATGGATATCAGATTGACGATCGCACCACCGCCATGACCCTGCATGACCCGCCCAACCTGTTGCATGGTGAAGAACGGTCCACCCAAATTGACATCCAATGTGCGATGAAATTCCCACTCATCCATCTCCAGGAGGGAGGCATCAGGCTCCACCGAGGCATGATTTACCAGGATATCAATGCGCCCGAAATGATCCAATACCTGCGCTACCATGGCTTCAATTGGCATACGCTTGGCGATATCAAATACAAATGCTCGGGCATAACCCCCCGCATCGAGGATTTGACAGACGGTCACATCCAAATTAATGGGGTTGATGTCATTGGCTGCCACCACCGCACCCAACGAAGAAAATGCCAGGGCAATTTCCCGTCCCAATCCTCGACCAGCCCCGGTAACCAATACCACTTTGTCAACAAATTCATTCATTGTGTAAGTGCCGCACTCAGTATTTGATCGCTTATTGTGGATTATCCAACGATTATTATTGATTATCAGCTTGAGATATACAGACCACGATCCCGCTTGGATTTTGACTTGCGTTAAGCACAAGACCCAGGTAGGGGGAGGGGTCAAGCGTGTTCTCGATCTTTAACTCGTTACGGAAGCTGCCCTGACCATCGTCCAGGACAATCGAAAAATGTAAATGAACCCCCACCGGGTTGTTCGGGTCACCAGAAAAATCCCCCTGATACCCCAAGAAAGTACCTGCCTCCACGAAAACCTCACTTGAACCGGGTGAAAATTCTGGCGAGACGTAAGAGGTGCCATTTTTATCCGCCATGTGAGTGTAATAAGTCCAAATTTGGCGGTTGGGGTTAAGCGGATCTGCGGGGATACGTATGATGACCGTCGATTTCCATCCCGGCATACGGGTGAGATATCCGTTATATGCCGCCATCACCGGTGTTTTTCCCGGCTTGTCTCCACCGAAGATATCAATACCTTGATGCCGGGTACCGGGGCGGAGTGCATCACCCCAAATAAACCCAATATAACCACTCGTGGGGAGAATGAATGGCGCCTGACTACAACGCTCGCCCGCCTGAACCGCCCAATCTATATGCGCCAATGGATCACGTAACCACTCGCTCAGCTGCCGTATTCTCCCAACCCGCGTGTGCAACCATGGAAACGCAAAATAGGCGGCTACAAGGATCAGAACGAATGCCAGGGCTACAATCCATCGCCACGAAGCTGGTCGATCCTTTTTAATCATCCAACACCAAAAGAGTTGTGTGTTCGCATGGTTAATTCAGACCAATAACCTACCCTATCTCAGGTAAATACGACTAATGTGTAATAAAATTTAACTTCAAAGTTAACTTGCTTTGAATTATAAGGTATATATAACATATAGATAGATTTGCATACGTAAAAACGTGATCATATTGTGACGGAGAGCCTTTGAGCCTAATGTCTTTAGAGTTCCCTACACAGTACGAAAGTCAACGCTTAGTCCTAAGAAGCTATCGTCCGGGGGATGGGAAATGGTATTATGCCATGAGCTTGCGGAACCGAGAGCACCTTATGCAGTACGAATCAGGAAATGTTGCTGTAAACATTACCAGCGAAGAAGCCGCTGAAGTATTGGTCCAGGAGCTTGCCAGAGAATGGGATAAGCGAACCTGCTTCTTTATTGGTGCATTCGATAAAAAGACGGGGGAATTCGTCGCTCAGATCTACGTCGGACCGATAGATTGGAGCCTGCCGGAATTTCAAATTGGATACTTTGTAGATGTGAATCATGAAGGACAGGGGTATGTGACTGAAGCTGTAAAGGCCACACTACGGGTCTTATTTACTCAATTGAACGCCCACCGCGTGGGTTTGGCATGTGACGTGACCAATTTGCGCAGCATACGAGTCGCAGAACGCTGCAATATGATAAGAGAGGGGCATCTCCGCGAAAACAAGCGCAACCCAGATGATACTTATGGCAGTTCCTTGATCTACGGCTTGTTGAAAAGCGAGTATGAGACGGTTTGCAACTCGGGGAGGGAGAAAATCGATCAGGTCTGTGATTAACTCGGCTGCATTCCAGATCCTTGTATACGCACTTCTGCTAACGAAACGTATTCCCGATTGATTTCATAGCCAATATAATGTCTGATCGCTTTAAGAGCTGCAAGTGCAGTTTGCCCACTGCCCATAAATGGGTCTAAAACAACTTCGCCTTTAAAAGAATATAACTGAACCAGTCGATACGGCAGTTCGATCGGGAATGGAGCTGGATGACCAATCTTGGAAGCTGGTTCAGCAGGAAACGTCCACACGCTTTTGGTAAATTCGAGGAATTCCTCACTTGAGATTGTGCTCTCTCTTTGCAATGGATTGTATCGTTTGAAAGCACCCTTTGAGAAGATGAGGATATATTCATGCACATCCCGTAAAGTGGGATTGCTAGCAGACTTCCAGCTACCCCAAGCTGTGGAAGGGCTGGCGCTGGCTGCTTTGTTCCAGATGATTTCACCCCGCATTAGAAATCCCAAACGCAACATGCTCTCTGTGATCCATGCATGCAGAGGGAGATATGGCCTGCGACCAAGGTTGGCGACATTAACGCAAGCCCGCCCACCAGGCACCAGGACCCTGAATACCTCTGCCCAAATCCTTTCCAGGAATACCAAATATTCAAGCAAGGTTAAATCGACATCATATTGCTTGCCGACATTATAAGGTGGGGATGTCACCATCAGGTGGATACTATTATCAGGTAGCTCAGCCATTTTCTCAGCAGAGCTGCAATAAATTTGGTCCAGGCATCCCATAGGAATTGTATTCTCGACAAAATCAGCAACCTGTTCCTGGGGTTGGTTGTGATACAAACGGCCAGCATAAAAAAGGGCGGAGTCGTGACTTTCACGCCCAGGTGACCCGAAATTGCTGGTAATGGTTTTCCCTTGTTTTTTTCTCATGCGCTATTCAAGCAAATCCAGTACTCTTGCCCCAGTCGCGCGTAGGATGTCCTGTGGATTGAGACGCACCAGTGCATTTTCTGCGCCACCCCCGGCATAAGCTTCTGGTACATCAAGCACATTCCGGTCGATCAATGTGCTGAGCGGTATCCGATGTCCAAAAGGAGGCATCGCCCCCACCTCATAGCCACTTATTTCAAGCACCATTTCCGGCGTGGCAAGCTTAACTCTCTTTTTGCCCACCCCATATAAATCTGCGATGGCACGGCGATCGATGGTAGACTTTCCACAGGCAATCACCAGCACCGGCTGACCGTCAACCATAAAAAGGATGGATTTGATGATCTGCTCCATTTTGACACTCACTGCCTGAGCTGCAGTTTCCACCGTGGGGGTGGGCACATCCAGGTGCAGGATCTCGCCCAGGATGTTGTGAGAATGCATATATTCAGTTAATTCATCTACTCCCAGTCTACCGGTTGGCATCTTGCTCCAGAGACCTGTATTTTCGGATATTTTCCAATGTATCTTCACTATGATCGGCTATAAGCAGGCGCACCTTTCCGCTGGTCATTTCTTGCAAGAGTCTACCAGCTTCTTTTCCGGCTTCCGAAGCCAACCCAATTTGCAGAGACGTGTAAGATTCGAAAAACAGTTCATGAATAAGCGAGCATTGCATTTCACCGTACAATACCTGACCAATGCGACTCGTGGCTTCTCGCAGTAAACCGGGGATATTTTCAGCCGAATGCAAAAAGCGGGGCCAATAAACATGGAAATCAGGGGTAGCAGTTGATTCGACCAAAATGATCAATTTATGCATTCATCCATTATACTCTTGGCGGGGTGGGTATAAAAAGTTAAGAAATAACTACTCCTGCAGTCTTTCGTGGTATGATTCCAAAAGTGAGGAGAGAGTAAATGGATGACAAGATCACAATAATAGAAGGACCACCTCCGAACTTTGAGGATGTTCATGAGGGCTGGCCTCTGGGGTTGAATGAAAGCCCAACCTTACATAAACTAGCCCTGACCCGTTTACGCACCTTTAATGGTCCATCATTAGTGGAAAGGTGTTATCGCACCTGGCATAAACAGCAGACAATCCAACTCGAATTCCGCGCAGCTGATGGACTGATCCACAAGACACCCATAGTGGCATCCCGCACAATGGAAATGGAAGACGGACAGCTTATCTTCCTGTGGGTGCGCTTGACTGAGCAGGAAGCGCTAATGGAATTAGGCGCTGATGATGACCAGGTAGACAATGAGGAAGATGATCAAGAACCGCCAATTTAATTCTTATCCTTTATCATAAAGAGCAGGCAGGTTAGTAAACCCGCCTGTTCTTTGTTTTAAGGATTAGAATAAACCTGGGAGGAAACCTAATGGCAGATACAATCCTTACCGAATTCAAAGATGGAATTTTTACAATCACTTTGGATCATCCAAAGGTCAATGCCCTGAGCCTGGAGATGGTTAAGTCACTTCAAGCTGCCTTTAAGACGGCTGCGCAACAGAAACTGGCGCGAATTGTGCTTCTCAGAGGAGCGGGAGACGTCTTCAGCGCAGGGCAGGATGTATATGAGATTCTGGATGCCGAAGGGGAGTCATACCGTAAGCACATGTTGGAGACATATAATCCGCTGGTGGTACAAATTCGCCGGTTGGATATACCCGTGCTGGCTGAAATTCACGGAACCGTGGCTGGTGCTGCGCTGGGTTTGGCTTTGGCTTGTGATCTGCGCATTGCCAGCGAAGATGCTCGTTTTGTGGTCGGGTTCCTCGGCATTGGGTTAGCGCCTGATTCGGCTGTCTCGCTGTTCCTGCCTGCATTGATCGGTTTGGGACGGGCAACCGAGATGGCATTCACAAACGAACCAATCACGGCACAGCAAGCACTCAGCTGGGGATTGGTCAACCGTGTGGTTCCGCCTCGCATATTGCAAACAAGTGCCCTGGAAATGGCCAAGGCTTTAGCAAAGGGACCCATCCATGCCATGGGATTAGCTAAGCGGGACTTTAACAAAGCCATTTACCCCCACCTTGAGCAGGTTTTAGACTACGAAGCTTACATTCAAGAGATTGCTCGATTAAGATATGAGCACAAGGAAGGAGTGAGGGCGTTCGTAGAGAAGAGAATCCCCAAATGGGAAAATGGCTAACTTCTACGCATTAACATCGCCGCGATGGTGAGGAAGAAAAACAAAGCGCCCACTGCGGTGCCTGCTACAAGTGCCTCCCTATTGCCACGCACATCTGCCAGGCTATAGGGGGGAACTAATCCTTGCCTTTGCAATAAAGGACCACCAAACCAGGCAAATAACGTCCCAGCTATCAGACCACCGATATGCCCCCAATTATCTATTCCGGGTGTCAGACCAATAATCAGATTAACCACAGCGATAATAACCACTTGAGATAACGCCCGGCGGGCAATATTCCCAAATATTTCTCGGTTCTGATAGAGAAGCACTCCTTCTGCACCTAACAAACCGAAAATCGAAGTCGATGATCCCAGCGATTGGTATGGGGAAAACATGAATGAGATCACATTCCCAGCAAAGCCACTTAAAATAAATAACCCCAGATAACGCCAACGACCATAGAACCTTTCAAGAGTCGGACCGATATAGAACAAGGCATACATATTAAAACCAATATGGAGGATTGAACCATGCAAAAAGATGGGCGTCAATAATCGCCAGACCTGCCCTTGCATGATCAAATTATTATCTTTGACACCTATAGCTGCTGGGATGTCAACCTTAAAAAAATAGCTTGTACCTGCTTGAAGAAGATAAATTACTACACAAATACCAATCAGCACATAAGTGATATAGGGACGAAAGACGAGGCGCACGAGTACCTGTCCTCCCGGCGTGGCTGTTGAGGGAGGAATTTCTTGAGGGGCTGGATGATCCTGGTTCATAGCGTGACCTTCCGTTGTTTTACCCTGTGATGCTCTGCGACAATGATCGAAATGATGGTATCAACTGTCTCGTCAAGGTGAAACTCACGATTAACAACCACATACTCGAATGTATCAAGCTGGGTCATTTCTTGCCGTGCTGTGGCGATACGTAGCTTGAGCCCTTCAGTACTCTCTGTCGCGCGCTCTTGAAGACGATTGATCATATCTTCTTCACGGACGGTTAGGAAAATCATCAGGGCATCAGGGCAAAGCTTGTGGATCGTAGCAGCACCCTGTACATCCAAGCGCATGACTACATCCTTGCCACTTGCCAATGCATCCCTTACCTGCGCCTTGGGGATGCCCTTATAATCGTTATAGACGATTGCATATTCCAATAACTCCCCTTTTTCGATCATCTCCGCAAACTCGTCGTGGGAATAGAAAAAATAATCTTTCCCATGAACTTCATTGGGGCGCGGTGGACGAGTGGCGGCGGTGACAACAAAGTGCATCGGGAGATTTCTTTCTTTCATCCTCTGGATGACGGTATCTTTACCCACTCCAGAAGGACCGGATATGACAATTAGAAGTGGTTCGGGGTGGGGCAAGTTCAGTTCAGATTCGCTCATAGAATTCTCCACAGACAAGCATTATAATTCAGCCTTGCTAAGGTTGCGAGCAAATACTAACCGGCATTTTTGTAGATGGAGATCAATCGTGCCAATTTACCAATATCGGTGTCTGAATTGTAAAAAACGTTTTGAAGCGTTTTTATCTTACAAGGAATATGGGCAAAAAATCGTTCATTGCCCTCACTGTACGAGTGATAAGGTTCAAAGACGGATCGGGCGCATTCGTGTCGCCAAATCGGAAGAAAGCCGGTTGGATGCCCTCACCGATCCATCTGGACTGGAAGGGCTAGAAAATGACCCGCGCGCCCTGGGTAAAATGATGCGTAAAATGGGTAATGAAATGGGTGAAGAAGTAGGACCTGAATTTGACGAGGTTGTCGACCGATTGGAAGCCGGGCAAAGCCCGGAAGATATTGAAAAAGCAATTCCTGACCTGGAGGGGGGAGTAGGCGGGTTAGGTGAGGATGCAGATTTTTGAGCTACCTTAGCTCACTTGTTAATATTTAACCTTTCAGCTACCACTCTACGCATCTCTTCTTGAACCTTTATAGGCGACTGTGAGGCATCAATCACAACCCAACGTTCTGGTTCAGCTTGAACAAGATTGAAATACCCGCGCCGCACTCGTTGATGGAAATCCAGATCATAGGCATCCAAACGGTTCCACTCACCTTTCAACTCCTTGCGCCGTAAGCCGGTTTCCACGTCTACATCCAACAAAAATGTCAGATCGGGTTTCAACCCGCCTGTCGCAAAAGTCACCAGCACCCGCAATGGCTCGATATCAATTCGATGACCATAACCCTGATAAGCTAGCGTTGAATCAGCGTAGCGATCACTGAGCACAACCCCGCCTTTGTCCAGGTGAGGCCGGATGACTTGCTCCACAAGCTGAGCGCGTGAAGCTTGAAAGAGCAGGATCTCGGTACGCGGATTCATTTCCTTGTTTTCAAGATTATGCAAGACCGTCCGTATTTGCTCGCTGATCGATGTACCTCCAGGCTCGCGGGTGGTTAAGATATCAAAACCGCGTTGGCGGATATATTCCGCCAGCTTGGGTAGCTGAGATGTCTTTCCACTGCCTTCGGGGCCTTCAAGGGTAATGAACATTTAAATCTCAATCCCTGAAAATCCGCACTCGCCGATACGGCTCTTTCCCATAGGAGTGTGAGGTTAGGTTCGCCTGGCGTGCCATTTGATGCTGCAAGCGGCGAATATAGGCTGTGGCAGGGGGTAATTCGACATATCGTTCCCCATTCAATACGGCGTCGATAGCTGCCTGGGTATTTTGCATGGCAGGCTCCATACCACGCTCTTCAGGAGCCGATGTGGATAGATTGTATAAATCACTCAGAAAGTGCTGCATCTGGTTGACAGTATTCGCCCGTAAAACGTAGATTGGCATTCCTCGGTTTTCTGCTTCGATAACTGGATGTTGGCGGCTGCGATAATAAGACCTCAGAGTGACCAGGACTTGTGCCTCTCCCAACTCGTTTACAACGACGGCAGGAACGCCCAGATATTTGGCTGCCTGGATCAACCGATTACGAGCTACACCATACGGATAAATCCGCACCGGTTGGAGGGTGGAGAGAGATTGCTTGGTTTCCTCATCGTCCACGGAATTGTTCATTTCACCCGGGCTCACCCGGCTTTCGGCGGGTGGAAGGCTACGGTCTTTACCAAACTCCATAGGCTGGCGGCTAAATCCTTGAGCGCCAAGGCTGCGTTTGGCAGGTGGGGTGGAATGCTCAATATGAATCTCCCCGCTTTCATCACGATAACGTAACTCAGGAGGGGTTGGATATCCACGCAATAATGCATCTACCGAATTACCAACATCCAGATGTACTGCCAGGCGGTCACGGGTTTGTATCTCAATGAGCATATCGAAAGTGGGTGGGGAGCGCCTCTCGAGCACGGTCTTCTGGGTGCCCCGTCGATGGGCTTCTTCATCAGAAAGCGTGACCGATTCGATCCCGCCCACGAGATCCGACAAGGTTGGATTAAGCAGGAGATTTTCCAGGGTATTCCCGTGAGCTGTACCGATTAACTGTACGCCACGTTCCGCAATCGTACGTGCCGCGGCAGCCTCCAATTCGCGACCAATCTCATCGATCACGATCACTTCTGGATTATGGTTTTCTACCGCTTCGATCATTACTTCATGCTGTAACGAAGGTGTCGAGACCTGCATGCGGCGAGCGCGACCCACTGCGGGATGAGGCACATCGCCATCACCACCAATTTCATTGGAAGTATCCACTATCACCACGCGTTTTTTCTCAGCCAAGAGACGTGCAGCTTCACGCAGCATGGTCGTTTTACCAATCCCCGGGCGACCCAGCAATAATAAGCTCTTGCCACTTTCAATCAAATCCTGAATGATATCCGTTGTACCATAGACAGCCCGCCCCACCCTGCAGGTTAATCCAACAATATCCCCCCGTCGATTACGGATAGCAGCAATACGGTGTAATGTACGTTCCATTCCAGCGCGATTATCCGTGTCAAAGGCACTAATCCGCCCAACCACGTAATCAATGTCGGTGTGAATAACTTCAACCTGGCTAAGAGTTTCTTCCCGGTCAATATAACGAGCAGTTGGTATTCTCCCAAGGTCCAGGATCACTTCTAGCAAATCATCTGAGCGGTTAATAACGGTCAATTGCTGTGCCAACTGGGGTGGTAGAACGTTCAGTAACACATCCAGATTATCAGTAATTCGTTTTCTTGTCATATATTTCCTAAAGAAATCCCTCTAGATGGGCTTCTTTTTTTACTTATGATACAGATTTTGCCTTTGGTTGGTGTTTAGCTTTTGGCAATTCTAGGGAACGATGTTCCTCAATGCGCACAATAGGTGCAGTGGGTTCGGTGCGGGTACCATTAATCGCGGGCAATGAGTAGGATTGAGTTACCCGGCGCGAAACGGTCAGATGGCGAACCATGACAGCTTGTTGTGGTCCTGGCTGGGCGCCCATCGCTTCGATGGCAGTCTCCAACCAGGATTGATAAGATCGGACACAGATGTACAAGGGTCGCTTGCGTCTACCAGGCAAATCTTGCAGCAAATGTATCAGGTGTCGATCGAAATCCTCCGCATCTGGATGAACAAAAGGTTGTACCCATATGCCACTCCGCCCATATTTCAACTCGACAAAGGCATGTAGGTCATTGTTCTGGTAATATACGACCCCTTTTAAGTCCTTTTTGGGGAGAGGCTCCACCTGTTGAACTAATCCTGGCACTACGTTGCAGTATAGTGACCGGACTCCAATTGCATCTCTAGACCTGCTGGCTCTCCAGGTAACCGCATTTGCTTCCCCAATTGGTTGATCATCTAAGCGCCATATGCGCTGGCGTGCATATATCGCAAACCCTACCCGGTGCAATAATTGAAAGATTGGATTGCTCTCATCCACATCTGCCAGGATATGAAATGCACCTTGGCTTCCCATTTGAACAGCCAGGAAATCCGTCAGTGCAGATAGCTCGGGCTGTTCGATAGCATCCTCAGGTGCCAGGAAAGAAAGCCTAGCATAGGAGGCTCCCATCAAATAGATCACCTGCCCAACTAGCGGTTTACTAGCTTGTGAGTTGTTTTCGCATCGATACGTAAAAATCCTGGTTGATGGTCCGAGGAAGGTGATTAACGCCCCCATGGGAATCATCATCGGTCCATGGATTAATACACGCGTACTATCCAGGTATAAGCCACAATTGCGGTACCTTTTAAGGAGAGGTAAATCACGCCAACCAAAAGGGCGAATGTTCATGCTGCCAACTGTAAAAAGTAGCGGTGAAATCGATCATCTTCGGTCAGCTCTGGATGAAAAGCGGTTGCCAATAAACGGCCTTGCTGAGCTGCCACAATGCGTCCATCTGTAAGTTTTGCTAAAATACATGCCTCAGCTTGTACGGACTCGATCAACGGAGCACGGATAAAAACCGCATGGAAGGGTCTCTCATCAGAGTCAATTTCCTGCAGGGCTGGGACATCCAAATTCACCTCAAAACTATCCACCTGCCGACCAAAAGCATTACGTTCCACTGTAATATCCATCAATTGGAGTAAAGGTTGGTTACGGTGAGCATCTTTTGACATGAAAATCGCCCCTGCACACGTACCCCAAATTGCTCTATTTTGACCGAACTCATGCAGGGGTTCAATTAACCCATAACTCACTGCAAGCTTGGCTATCGTGGTTGATTCACCACCTGGAATGATCAAACCACTCAAGCCTTCCAATTGCTCTGGCAGACGAACTTCGACAATCGTGACACCCATTCGTCTGAGCATCACACTGTGTTCGGCAAAATCGCCTTGTAAAGCTAAAATACCAACTCGCATTTACCAACCGCGCCCAGCCAGCCGCTCCACCTCAGGCATGGTGGAAACATTGCGTCCCACCATGGGTTCACCAAGATTACGACTCACTTCTGCCAGGATATATGGATCGTTATAATGAGTGACTGCTTTGACAATCGCTGCAGCGCGCTTGGCTGGATCGCTGGATTTGAAGATGCCCGACCCAACGAATACCCCATCCACGCCCAGCTGCATCATCAAAGCGGCATCTGCAGGGGTTGCTACGCCACCCGCAGCAAA
>Ga0153916_10002402_pt1 | contig 13700 bp, 11 predicted proteins | sample Opewatmetagenome_FD_109642 | JGI IMG/M metagenome (GOLD analysis project Ga0153916, IMG submission 109642) | Freshwater wetland microbial communities from Ohio, USA - Open water 3 Core 3 Depth 4 metaG | ecosystem: Environmental > Aquatic > Freshwater > Wetlands | place: USA: Ohio, Lake Erie...
CTTGGATACCGCATAAGGAGAGCGCGGGTTGGGGATGGCGTTCTCGCGCAAGGGCTGCTCGCCCTGATCGCCGTACACCGCGCCGGAGGAGATGAACACCACCCGGCGCACGCCCACATCGCGCATGGCCTCCATCAGGCTGACCGTGCCGCCCACGTTGACGGCGTTGTACTCGCGCGGGTAGAGCAGCGATTCGGGCACCGCCACGCGCGCTGCCAGGTGGTAGACGCAGTCCACCTCCTGGAGCAGCGTCCACAATTTAGGGCGGTCATTAACGTCGCCGCGGGTGAAGAGCACATCGGGGGAGAGTGCCTGGGGATCGCCGGTGGAGAGGTCGTCCAGGCCGCGCACCTGGTGTCCCTCACGCGCCAGGGTGTTGGCCAGCGCCGATCCTAAAAATCCCGCCGCACCGGTGATCAAGAAGTTCATCGTGGGGGTGATTATAGCATGAATGTACTTTTCCCAAATCCAGCTTCACAGGGGAGGGAGGTGTCAAGTGTTCAGGTGTCAAGCGCCAGGTGCAATATGCGGGAGAGAAGATCACCCTTGCGAAGGATTCAGACCTTCGCAAGGGTGATCTTCTCTCGGGCAGGATGCCGCCAGCAAACAGGATATTTTAGCCGGCTAGGTTGTCAAGATTAGAGACGAAGGATGGTTAATCAAGCGGCGAACCAACCGATATACCATGTTAGCGGTATCCACAACGGTTACGATCAGTGCCACAATAAAAGCCAGACGGAAAGCTTGCATGACGAAGACCTGAAATCCATCGTTGGAGGCGTCAACAATCTTGGGCAATACCGCCAGTATAGAGAATAGACTGGTGACACCATGCTCTGCAAGCCATGTGGTATGTGCAGCGAGCAGTATGAACAGCACGTAAATGCTGAATAGGTTGAGCACCACTTTACCAATGCGCGTGCCAGTTTCCCAACGCTCGCGCCAGAGGAGGATTACGTCCATCCCGATGCCGAGCAAGATCGCCACAATCATCAAAGGCAGGTAACGGATAATCACCGGATTGAGGAAAGCCTGAGCGCCTGGGCTGATGACGACTCCGATCTTGCCGGGTAGAAGGAGAAGGATGGCCATCAGGATCAGGCTGAAGGTGATCTCTACGACAATCCCGCCCCGGCGGATGCTACCCTCCTCATCGATAGCCGGCAGTTGTCGCGGGTCCCATTCCTCATCCTTGGTTTCGGGTCGCACGTCCAGGCGTTGCAGCACAGCAAAGACCAACACGATGGCCCCGAAGGCGCTGAAAATGCTGCCTGCCAAACCGCCAAAATACTCCAGCGTTGGAAGGGGCTTCTGCCCGAATGCCACCCATATTCCAAGAAAAACCAGCTGCACGATGACGAAAACGCTTAACGCGATCCCTGTCACCATGCGAAAGAGTGGGTATAACCGTGGTCCGATTAAATATTGGCCCTCCGGCCAGTAGGAAGCGGCTACTTTCTCTGGGGAGCCGAACTTCTTGAGTAAGGTCACTGCCTGTTCTTCGGTCACACCCTCGGCTCCCTGGGCTTCCAGCGTGTCCACCAGGGTGGATTGCAGCTCAGCCTGGATATCCGCCCGGTTTTTATGGGGCAAATGGCGCCCTACTGCCTGTACATAGCGTTCAATAAGATCCATAGTTTATCCTTCTTCTTTCAATAGGTCTTGCATGACTTGGGTAAGCTGCCGCCATTCAATGGCAAGCGCTTGTAAAAGCTCTTCCCCTTTTGGACTGATGGCATAATAGCGACGCGGGTGTGAGCCTTCGATGTTCCATTTGCTCTGCAGGAGCCCCTGTTCTTCTAGGCGACGTAACAGAGGGTAAAGCGTTCCTTGATCGATATCCAGGCCTCGCCTCGTTAGTTGCTCAATGAGGCCGTAGCCATATCTGGCTTCCTTGAGTTGGCTGAGCGTCGCCAGGACCAGGACCCCTCGTCGTAGCTCTTGGGTCAGTTTTTCATTTATGGAGAAAATCGTCTCTTCGTTCATCTTGTCGTACATTATACTATGTGTTACATAGTATTGTCAAGGTATTAATATTATGTTCTTGCCTAGATCAGCAAAGCTGCATTCCACAAAACCTTCGCAAGGGCGTTTAATGGTATCATCGCCCCTATGCGCCTGCAGCGTGCCTTGTGGATCGCCTCTACCCTTGCCCTGATCGCCTTGTTCTTAGGCGGCAGTACCCTGCCAGCGGGGGACAAGACCGAGCGGGTGCGCGCTTTTACCCGGAATATCGAATTCGATTACATTGCCTGGACGCTGGACGCGCTGGAGATCAAGCTGGACCAGCTCGCCCTGGGCACCTCCGCCTACCTTTCCCAGGCAGGGCGTCACCAGCAGGTGAAGGGTTACCTCGACCTGGTGGTGGACATCCAGCAGCAGGAGGCGCTGTTGGCCGAGTTCTACGCCAGCCCGGATATTCTCAATCCTCAAGAAGCCACCCTCCCGCTGCGCCAAAAGCTGGAGGCGCTCTACGAGCGCCGCGCCCGGCTGGGATCGCTAGCCGAGTCGATCCTGCAGGAGCAGCTCTCGCAAACGGCTACCGAGCTGGGACTTTCATTGGGTGGTCAGGCGTTGCCGCCGGTGCTCTACCACAGCACGCCCCTGCCCATGGCGTTGATCGTCTCGCCGCGCGATGCAATCCGCCAGGACGAAAACATCACCATCAACCCCGACTTGACCCTCGACCAGCAGGTATCTCTGGAAGAGCAGGTCGACCGGGCGCTGGACGTGTCTTCACTGGTAGTGCCCATCGGCGGCATCGGCGTATACCCGACCATGGTGATGCAGACTAACGACCTGAACTGGCTGGCGGAGGTGGTGGCCCACGAGTGGACGCACAACTACCTCACGCTGCGCCCGCTGGGGTTGAATTACGAGACCAGCCCGGAGCTGCGCACCATGAACGAGACGGCGGCCTCCATCGCCGGCAAGGAGATCGGGCGGCGACTGGTGGAGCGCTATTACCCAGAGCTGGCGCCGCCTCCCTCGCCGGAAACGCCCCCGCAGCCTGCGCCTGAGCCAGCCACGCCTCCGCCCCCACCGGCGGAGCCGCCGCCCTTCGACTTCCGGGCGGAGATGCGCACCACACGTGTCACGGTGGACGAATTGCTGGCGCAGGGCAAGACCGACGAGGCGGAAAAATACATGGAAGAGCGCCGCCTGGTCTTCTGGGATAATGGCTATCCCATCCGCAAGATCAACCAGGCCTATTTCGCCTTCTATGGGGCGTACGCCGACCAGCCCGGCGGCGCGGCCGGGATAGACCCGGTGGGTGCGGCGGTGCGCTTGCTGCGTCAGCGCAGCGCCTCGCTGGCAGAATTCATACAGCGCATCTCGTGGATGTCGTCGTTCGATCAACTGAAGAAGGCGGTTAATCCCTAGGCGGGATCAGCCTTCGCCATCTCCATCCCCCTCATCTGACTGAAGAACGTCAGACCCTCGGCGCCCCTTCCCATCGCGATCGGAAATGGGATTTAGCGGGCGCAAAGCGCCCGCTAAATCCCATTTCCTTTTTTCTCTCGATTATGCATTCTGGCTTGCCGTATCGACGCGCCGCACCGCCGGGATAGACAACCCAACGATGCAGGTCAGCGTCCCCAAGATACAAGTGCAGGCAAACATCAGACCCATTCCTGCCCCAGGGCCGATCCCTACCAGCCAGCCAAAGGTGCCAGCCAGGCTGCCGCCCACAGCCATTGCCGGCTCGAACACCCTGTCTGCTAACCAGCCAGCGAGCAGGAAACCCAGCGGCATGCTGCAGATCTGGATCATATTCTTAGCGGAGAAAACGCGCCCCTGGATATCGAGCGGCACGCCCGCCTGCCAGATCGCATCGTAGCAACTGAGGATGAACGGGATGAACACTGCCGATACAAAAGCCGCCGTCACCCACACTGGCAGCGAACGCCCGACTGCCAATAAGAGATCCCCCAACAGGAAAGAGAGCGCGGTGGAGAGGAGAAACCCGTTGAGGCGGTTTTCAGGCCCGCCCCACAGGCTGAGCAGCACCCCGCCGACGACGCCGCCGATGCCCAGGGCGGACTGCACGACTCCCAAAGCGACAACATCCCCCTGGCTGCGAGCCAGGATCATGGCAGGCAGCACACCGAAGTAGGTGATGGCTGCGAACAAGTTAATCCCTGTGAAGATCAGCAAAATACCCAGCAAGCCAGGGTGATGGGCAATGTAACGGAACCCGTAGCTCATTTCCTGGCTCAAGTGTCCGCGCGCGGCTTTCCCTGCGAGGCTTTCCGGCGGGCGTGCCATGCGGATGGTCATGACCACCAGCACCGCAGCCAGGCAGGTGATCAGGTCGATGGTCATAATCCCGCCCACACCTAACGGGATGAGCAATGCCCCCGCCAGGGCAGGGGCAAACATATGCGAGCCGTCGCTAGCTAGCGAGAGCAAGCCATTGGCGCGGGTAAGCTCTCTGGGAGGTACAAGCAAGGCGACTGAAGCGCCGAAAGCTGGCTCCTGGAATGCTCCGAAAGCGTTGCTCAAAGCCCCGGCGAGGTAGAGGTGCCAGATCTGCATGCGGCCCGAAACGTACAATCCCAACAAACCTGCCGTAACCAGCCCTGCACCCAGGTCTGCCAGCGCTACCACCCATTTCCTGCTCCAACGGTCGGAGACCACGCCGCCCAGCGGGCTGAATAGCACAAAGGCTGCGCTGTTAAAAAAGCCCATCAGCGCCAGCGTGGTGACTTGCCCGGTTTGCTGGTAAGCCCAGATCGTCACCGCAAAGCGGGTCATGGCAGTTCCGAAGATCGAGAGCAGTTGGCTGCTCCACAGCCAGAAAAACGTTTTCATGCGCAGTTCTCTATACGGCAGGTTTTGAGCGCAGCAGGACGGCGATGCTCACCAAATCCAGCGCTAGCAATCCAGCGAACATGAGCAACAGTTGCCACTGGCCTCGCTGGGCGAAATAGCCGGGGCTGGCGATGACCATCTAGGCCAGCATAGCCGCTGACACCAAATAGAAGCTGCGTACCCAGGCCTTACGACGTAGCAACGCCGCCCCGCTGGCGATCAAGAAAATTATAATGGAAAGCGGGTATCCTGCTTGTGCTGAGCGCTCGCAGGATACCCGCTTTCCGGGTAAATTCCCCCTTTTTCTAACGCACCATTAATGGCAAATGGAGGGAATAAGCGATCGTAATGGTCACCGAGGCGCTGGAGAAGATGCCCAGGCTGTCGGCGGTGGTGAGGGTGATGATGTGCTGGCCTGCCGCAAGCGTATTCAAAGGTACAGAGGGCCCTACGCCCAATCCGCCTTGCTGGTCGCTGGACCACACCAGGCTTTCATCGGGCAATGTGCCGTCTTCGAAATCCGTGGCCATCCCGGTGAGCACAACCAGCGAGCCGGGTGGGTAGATGCCACCCGGAGCCGGGTTGAGGATGGTCACCTGCGGCGCCTGGTTGGGGATCGTGATGGCCTCATCCGTCTCGTCCAAGCCGGTGTTCAGGCCGTCGGTCGCGAGCACGCGGAAGCGCACATCGCTGCCACCCGCCAGGTCATTCACATTCACATCAAACGACGTTCCGTCGAGCTCTGATTGGAGCAAAACCCAGTTCGCGCCGTTATCGTTGCTGTAGAAGACGGAATACCTGAGCGCATCATCGTCCAGGTCGAGACCCTGCCAGTTTAGTGTGTGCGTGGAACCGGGCAGCCAGACCTCCGGCACAGATGGATTGGTGATGAACACCTGAGGTGGGTTACTGCTCACCGCCCGCTGGTCGAGAACCGTACCCAGATGCACCAGGACAACCGAAGTAGCAGTATCCATCCACGGCAGGATGAAGGATACATCCACCTTCGAGGTTGGGTCGGGCGGGAAGGGCGGGGCATCTGCAGGAGCCTGAGGTTGCTCGCTGTGGGCATCGTATTCGCTCTCAAAATTGACCGTGAACGGCTGGCTGTAGAGAGTGGCATTGGCACTGTCGCGCAATTCCACGGCATAATCGCCTTGGGGTAGGAGATAACCCACCCCACCCCCGATCAGGTACAGCTCGCCCAACGTGCCAGGAACAGGAGGCTTCAAGTCCGGGTTATAGATCGTAGCGTTCACCACCAGAGACTGCGTCGCGTCGGTGGCGAAGAAGACCTGCGGCGGCACTTCTGCCCGGGCAGCCATACTCCTGACAACGGTAGTCAGGTCATTAAACATCTTGCTCCAGGTGAAGGGAGAGATCCACCCCTGTTTGCTGCCGCCAGAGGGGCAGTAGCTCATCAGATCATGGGTAGTTGCCGGGTCATAAATTTTCCCTGTGATGGGGTTGAAGCCGAACTCCTGGATGCTCGAAGAGCTGTAGGGAAAATCGGAGTTACCATCGTTAGAGCCGCAGGAATCCGCTGTGTTGGTATGAAAAACGTCGTAATCGTGCACCAGCTCGTGCCCGAAGATCAGCGCGCCGGAGCCGGGGTTGTCGGTGTTGGTGCCAGCGGCGTCGGAGCCAATGCCCACCACACCCAGACCGCCCGCATGCGGGTAGACGGGCATGTCGGCGTGACCCCCTGAATAACCGGGGCTTGGTGCCCAACCGTAAACGTGGTTGGCCCCGGTGAAATCGCCCGTAAAGAGCCAGGCGAAAGCATTTTCCAGGATCCAGTAAGCATTGAGGGTCTGAATCAGGGCGTGCTGACCGTCGGCATTACCTCCCAGGGTTTGGGTCGAGTCCAGGTAACCACTTTTGACGGAGTAGTTGATGCCTTTATTCCGCATGGGCAGCACTTGCTCGAGCCAGTCAGCGCCGCCGCCGTTCACTGCCCAACCGCCGGCGTATTGGGTGCCCGCATATCCGGAGGGATGGTAATGCAGGCGCTGTCCAATAATCTTTTGTGTCGCCCGCGTGCGGAATGTGAGGGTAAGGTAGCCAACAGACGGGTAGCGGTTATTCGTCTCATCACTTTCAGCGATAGTGTTATTGGGATCGACCTCAGCGTAGAAATCTACGACTACATCGTTGGAGAAGTTCACGTTGAAATAGATATTAGCGCTGTCTGAGTTGGCCCGGTTTAAGGAGGCGGTGGCTTTACCACTGGCATCTCCGGAGTACCAGACGCCATTGGCGCGGATGTGCAGCCGTACCGGCACGTTGTTAATGCTGCTGAATATACCTCCGCTCTTCAGGTAAATACGGGCAGCAGTATCCTTCTTATTGACGACCGGCAGGGTATTATCCGGGCAGGTTGCCAATCCTTTACTGGTATCGAAGCACTGGATTCCTTGGGTGATCTCGATACCGTGGATGGACAGGTCAGGTTGAAAGATGGCGCTAAACGTGAGTGGCTGGATGGATTGATAGGCAAAGACCGGAACGACCGGCGTGGGTGTAGGAGCTGGGCCTTGGGTAGGTGTGGGCGATGGTACTGGCGTCCAGGTGGGCATTGGGGTACGGGTAGAGGGCAAACCGCGCCTAGGGGAGAAATAGAGGTCGTCGATGGACTCGGGGAGGGGGCTGTCACCATAGCTTAAGCTGAGGCTGGCGATGCGGCCGTCGGGGTCGCTCAAACCGATGAACTCAGTGTGCGGCTCGGGTACCGGCAAACGGCGCGCCTGGCAAAGGAAATTGCCTGCATCGTCGTAAGCCGTGAGTAAAGCTCCTACCTGTGCGGTCTCTCCATTCCCTATATACAGGCCAGCTTGGGTCTTGGGCGTATCGAAGAATATCGTCATCGGTACGCCGCTGCTGTCTTTGGTTATGTCTGCACCGTTAATGGCAACATTCGGAGGCGAGTGCGCTTCAAGGGGTTCGTTGCCATAAATTGTGGCCTGTGTGATACGGGAATTTTCAAATGACACGCCAAATGAATTCAGGTACGCATTGCCAATGACTGTGGCGTTGGGCAGCGTGTCAAAGTTGATCAGGGCTGGGGCGGTCATTTGCCTGGGGCCGGCTAGCTCCGTGCAAGGCTGCTGTGCATTGGCAGATCGGTCAAGCTGCACGCCAAGGATCGATGTCAGCGCAGGCCAGACGATGACGAGCAAGCCCAGGGTAGCCAGAACGCCAAGGGTCAGATGCTTGACAGACTTTTTCATCATAATCCCTCCATTTTCTATACTACTCCGCCCTGCGATCTCCCCGCAAGGTATTTTATTAGGATATATTATACATGACTTGTCATATTTAAGAACGAAGAGATGGGGTAAATAATATCGGAATTGGGGCCTTTCCGGGGTCGCTTGAGCACGGGGAAACACTCATTCCGATCAACCGTTCGGGGCATCACCGAAGTCCATTCTGCCAGGGAGGCGGATCGGTGACCCCAGCGGAGCTAGTCCTCAAAGTTCCAAAGACATCCAGATTTAGGATACAATTGCTATTCTCATGAAGAAATTTTGCGTATTCCTCCTCAGCATGGTCCTCCTGCTGGCAGGCTGCCAGGGGAAAACCCCGGCGCCCACCGAAGCGTATTCCATTCAAGCTACCTTAACCTTGGCCCCCACTCGAACCAGCAGTCCCCCTACCTCCGTAGTCACCGCCGCCCCTCCGGGCTGCACCGTGGTCAGCCCGCGGCCCACGCCCGGCGCGACGGAGACATCGATCTTCCCGCCACCGGGCGAGGATGATTGGATCAAAGGTCCCGATGACGCCTCCGTCACGCTGATCGAATACAGTGATTTCATGTGACCCGGCTGCTCCAGCCTGGCGCCCGTGTTGGCGCTACTGCAAAGCGAGCAACCTGAAGACGTGCGCATCGTCTACCGCCACTTCCCTTTGATCTCGATCCACGATAAAGCCGCAATTTCCGCCCAGGCTGCCGACGCGGCTGGCATGCAGGGCAAGTTCTGGGAGATGCACGACCTGCTCTTCGAACGCCAGGTAGAATGGAAAGACTTTACAGTAGACCAGTTCCAGAACTGGGTCACCTCAAGGGCTGAAGAATTAGGACTGGACAAAGACAAGTTCAACGCCGATATGCTTGACCCAAAGACGGCTGCCAAGGCGCAAGCTGCCTGGGACCACGGCGCCAAGATCGGCATGCCGGGCACGCCCTTCCTGTTGGTCAACGGCTCCATCTGGCCAGACAACCTGCCTATGAGCAAAGGCAACATCTCGGCGGTGATCCATCTGGCGCTGCTGGAGAAACGGCAGTTCAGTGCCTGCCCGCCGATGACTGTCGACACCTCCAAACAGTACGTCGCCACCTTGCATACCCAGAAAGGCGACATCGTGATCGAGCTATACCCAGACAAAGCCCCCCTGGCGGTGAACAATTTCATCTTCCTGGCCCGCAACGGCTGGTACGATGGGGTGACTTTCCATCGCGTGTTGAAAGGCTTTGTCGCGCAGGCGGGAGACCCCAGCGGCACCGGCTTCGGCGCGCCCGGCTACGCCTTCTCCAACGAAATCTCCCCTGACCTCAAGTTCGATAAAGCCGGCGTGTTCGCGATGGCGAATGCCGGGCCCGACTCGAACGGCAGCCAGTTCTTTATCACCTTAGCCCCAACACCCCAATTGGACGGAGGCTATACCATCTTCGGTCAGGTGACCACTGGAATGGACGTGGCCGAAAGCCTGGCCCTGCGCGATCCTTCCCAGAACCTGGACTTACCACCAGGGGATGCGATCGTCAGCATAGAAATCCAAGAAAGATAGTCTAAAGCTTACAGGTGAAGACTAAGGTGGACATTTTTACTAGGAAGCCAGGAAGTTAGGAATCCATGAAAAAAGACAATTTTATTCAGAAAAATTCCTGGTTTCGTCAATTCCTGGCTTCTGGATAAAAGGACTAAAGTTGAATTCTCTTATTCCTGAGCGGCATTTGCCGTTTACTACCCACTGGCCATCGGTTTTCCAATTAGGCTTCAGCCTGCTGGGTGTAGGCGTGCTATGGAGCGGCGCACTCCTGCTGGTCGTGCTCGGCCTGGAGCAAAATCTGGCACCTTCGCCCATACAGGCGAGTGGCATGCCGTTTATCCTGATGGGCACCGCCGGGTTCCTGATAGGTCTACTGTTAATCCCTTCGGCTGGCTACGCTTATTTGCGCCTGGTGGGTCAGGCTACCGAAGTGCCGTGGCAGAGTCCGCCCTGGCTGCGCCCCACCCTATTGATCTTCGCCCTGCCGCTGGTGCTCCTATTGGGTTACGTTATCTCCCCGCACAAGTTGCTGGCCATGGTCTTTCTGCCCCCTGTACATATCCTGGCGATCGGCATCCCCATTCTGTGGCTGGCCTACCTGGCGGTGCGCGACCTTCCGCAAGGAACACCCCAACGCCAGTGGGGCATCCTGGGCAGCGGCAGCGTCCTGGCTCCGTCCCTGATCCTGGTCTTGGAAGTGGTGGTGCTGTTCGGCGGACTGGTCGGCTGGATCCTCTCGATCTCTGGAAACCCCAACGCGTTAAGTGAGCTTTACAACCTGGCGCAGCGCCTGGAGCAAGCCCAACAAACGGGGGGTTCGCCGGAACTGGTGGTGCGTCTCCTGGCCCCCTACTTGCGCAATCCGGCCGTCATTTTCTCAGCATTCGCTTTCGGCACGGTCATCGTGCCAGTCATCGAAGAAACACTCAAACCCCTGGGCGTATGGTTCCTGGTTGGATCCCACTTGAAGCCCGCCGAAGGCTTCACTGCGGGGATCCTTTGTGGAGCCGGATACGCCCTGGCAGAGAGCCTGGTGCTCTCCAGCGGAGGCGGAGCGGAGTGGGTCTCGCTGGTTTTCGCCCGCATGGGCACCAGCGTGGTTCACATCCTGACCAGCGGGCTGACCGGCTGGGGGTTGGCTCTGGCTTGGAGTGAAAGCCGCTACATTCGCCTGGGCGCGGCCTACCTGTGTGCGGTGCTGATCCACGGCCTGTGGAACGGCTTTACCATGCTGATGGTCGTTGCCAGCCTGTCCCAGGTGATGGGCACGCCCGAGGCAGGGTGGCTGGCGCTTGCCGACCAAGTGGCGCCATACGGCTTGATCGTGCTGAGCCTCGCCGGCCTGTCAGCCCTGCTGTGGATTAATGGACTCCTGCGGCGCGGGCAGAGCACCTCGCAGGGTGTAGTATAATCGGCGGGGCCGTGATACCCCGCACACCCCATTAATTACCCCAATCCCCAAATAATAATGGGTAATGGAAGGATTGGCATGGAACTGATTACATATCTTATCGACCTTTTTCTTCACCTGGACGAACATCTGAACACGGTGATCCAGACCTACGGTACATGGACTTACTTGCTGCTATTTTTGATCATCTTCATGGAGACGGGCCTGGTGGTGACCCCTTTCCTACCAGGCGACTCGCTGATCTTCGCCGCGGGCACTTTCGCGGGGATGGGCTCGCTGAACGTTGGCCTGCTGTTCTTTCTGCTGGCTATAGCAGCCGTTATCGGCGATACAGCGAATTACTGGATCGGGCATTTCATCGGCCCGCGCGCCTTTAGCGGAGAGATCCGTTTCCTCAAGAAGGAATACATGGACCGCACGCATGATTTTTACGAGCGGCACGGCGGAAAAACTATCATCCTGGCGCGCTTTATCCCCATTATCCGCACCTTCGCGCCCTTCGTGGCGGGCATTGGGGCGATGTCTTACGGGCGCTTTATCACCTACAACGTGGTTGGAGGCGTCTTGTGGGTGGCGCTGTTCACTTTCGGCGGGTATTTCTTCGGCAACCTGAAGTTCGTCCAGGAGAACTTCTCTTTCGTCGTCCTGGCGATCATCTTCATTTCGGTCTTGCCAGCGGTGGTCGAGTTTTTCAAGGAGCGGGCTCGGGGGGCGCAGAAGGCTGAGGCTTAATTAGAGATTGCCCAACCTATCCTGCTCAATGTATCGATTGTGACCTCATTCAAATCCATCGACGGGAGCTCCGCCTCGCTCGCCCAGCGGTATTCGGAGAACTCTTCGTTCAACCGAATCTGCTCGCTCATTGCCTGGCAGTTGAAAACGAGGAAAATCAGGTACATCGCCTGGATTGTCCCATCCGCGTATCGTTTATCAAAAACACCATCTTTGAAAAATGCCGGGCGGATGTGATCGACTTCGATCCCCAGCTCTTCCCGCAATTCCCGCCGAAGCGCTTCTTCTATACGCTCGCCAGGCTCGATACCCCCGCCCGGAAAGCCCCACTGCCCCGGAAAGACGCCGCGATCCAGCTTCATCCGGCAAAAGAGCAGCTCGCCCTTTTGATTCCAGACCAGGCCGACAGCGATTGTACGGAAGGAGAAGGGAAGGGACATTAGAAATCAGAGCTACGGTGCTTCATCTATGGTACCAACCGCAAGTGCCCCTCCGCCCCGGCCTCGATCTGAGGGCGCTCCCACAGCATGGGATGGTACTGGATGTTACGCCACAGGTCGGCCATATCGATGTAATGAGGGTGGTAGGCGTGACCAGATTGGCCCGTGGTGTGGATGGTCAATGAGTTGCTCAAGTTGCTGAAATCGACGATCATGCGCATGGACGGCAGGTCGATAACCTGGTAAGAATCCTCGGAGGCATCCCAGGCTGTGGCGTTGATAATCGAACTGCCGCCGGAGGTGCGGAAGCCGCCGCGGTTGAAGAGAGCTTCGATGGGGGCTATTCCCGATTCTCCAAGCGTCTCATTGCGAAAGTCAGCGAGGTGCAGGTCACCCCAGGTCCATTTGGCAGGATCCTTTCCCAAACTGGTCTCCAGCTCGGCAACAGCTTGCGAGAAAGCCTGGCGGAAGATCTGGTCTCGGGTCTCTACCTCGGGTGTAGCTTTGTTATCCCACCAAGGGGAATCGGGCTGCCCAAGCAGGCGGCGCAAAATCGTCACCGAGCGACCACCCCCGTCGAGCCAGGATTCCTCCGGCAGATCATCGTGGAGAGCCAGGACCAATAAGTGCTTGCGAAAGGCCTCGAAGAGTGCGGCTGAGGCCGAATCCATGTGGTTTTGCGCATCCCAACCCTCCAGCAGGCGGCGAGTCTGCTCCAGATGGGCGTCACCCAGCGACACTTGCATTAAAACGGGTAATAAGAATTCAACGGCCATGTTTTTATTGTCGCCCTGCATGCGCTGGATATTCGGGATGTCGATGAGGCCTGGGGCGTTCTCTATCATCTCGACAATACGCAGGGCGCGAAAGCCGTAGTCCCAGTCGGTAGTGATCAGATACGGGTATTCCGGCCCGACGACGGCGTTATTGGCTGTGGCGATGTATCCCTGTGGCGGATTGAAGGCAAAAGGCAATTGTTCGAAGGGGATATATCCCGTCCACTCGTAATCGTCCGTCCAGCCGGGGACAGGCAGGCGTCCATCCCCATTAGCACGGATAGGGATGTTGCCGGGCATCTGGTAGCCGATATTCCCATCCACGTCGGCATAGACCAGATTTTGGGACGGCACGCTGAAATTACGCGCTGCAGTGCGGAAATCTTCCCAATTTTGGGCCAGGTTAAAACCAAATATCGCCCGGAACAGGTAACTTGGCTCGAGCGCTGTCCAGCGCAAGGCAATGGCGAAATTTTCGGGGATTTCAAGACCGGCCTCCTCGCCAAATTTTGCCAGCGTTTCGGATGCATCCGACAATACTGGCCCGTGCCGGGTAATGCGCACCGTAATTTCCACAGGATCGCCGCTGCCGGTATGGATGGTCTCCTTGACCTGCTCCATACTCACCCATTGCCCGTCGACCTCATACTGGTTCGGGTTGGCGGGGTTGAGCTTTTCGATATAGAGGTCCATCACATCCGGACCGACGTTGGTCATGCCCCAGGCAATGCGGTCATTGTGACCGATGATCAC
>Ga0153916_10002403_pt1 | contig 13696 bp, 8 predicted proteins | sample Opewatmetagenome_FD_109642 | JGI IMG/M metagenome (GOLD analysis project Ga0153916, IMG submission 109642) | Freshwater wetland microbial communities from Ohio, USA - Open water 3 Core 3 Depth 4 metaG | ecosystem: Environmental > Aquatic > Freshwater > Wetlands | place: USA: Ohio, Lake Erie, Old...
ACCTGTCTCCGTTCGCCGCGCGGGCGCGGCTGGCGATCTATGCGAAGGCCTTGCCGGTCGACATCGTCGCACCGCCCGAAGGCGGGCCGAAATCGCCGGAGTATCTGGCGATCAACCCGATCGGGAAGGTCCCCTCGTTGGTGCTGAACGACGGGACAGTCATTCCGGAATCCGACACCATCGTCGAATACCTGGCCGAGGCGTTCCCGGCCTCGGGGCTCAAGCCCGCCAAACCGGAGGTCGCGGCGCGCGCGCGGCTCCTGGCGCGGGTGGCCGAGCTCTACGTGCTGGCGCCGGGCGTACCCCTGTTCGGCCAGATGAACCCGGCCGGCCGCAACGCCGACATCGTGGCCGGCGCCTTCGCCGAGCTGGAGAAGGGCCTCGAATATCTGAACGTGTTCATCAGCGAGGACCCCTACGCCGTCGGCGACACGCTCACCCTGGCCGACTGCACGCTGGTTCCGATCTTCTTCTTCACGGGCCTGTTCGGCGCCACCTTCGGCAAGGGGGACCTGCTGGCCCGCCACGACAAGCTGGCCGCCTACTGGACCCGCGTCCAGGCCGACCCGAATGTGAAGAAGGTCCTGGGCGAAATGCAGGAAGGCCTGGCCAACTTCGGCCGGGGATGATCCTCAGCCTTTAAGGTCATCTCCCGGCTGGACCGGGCGATGACAGCGCAAGCGAACCCCGAAACCGGCGGTGGGCGCCCCTGCGGACAGTTGTGGGGGCGGAGCCGCCTATGTAGGTTGCGCGCCTTTTCGAGCATCTTGCCTATTTGTCCAAAGGACTTGCCGGCCGCCATGAGCGACGCTGAGAAACGCACCTTCACCGACGAGGAAGCCCTGAGCTTCCACAGGCATCCGACGCCCGGGAAGGTCGCCATCGCGGCCACCAAGCCGATGGCCACCCAGCGGGACCTGAGCCTGGCCTATTCGCCGGGCGTGGCGGCGCCGGTCCTGAAGATCGCCGAGGATCCCGAGGCCGCCTACGACTACACCTCCAAGGGCAATCTGGTGGCGGTGATCTCCAACGGCACCGCGATCCTGGGCCTGGGCAATCTGGGGGCGCTGGCCTCCAAGCCGGTGATGGAGGGCAAGTGCGTCCTCTTCAAGCGGTTCGCCGACGTGGACTCCATCGACGTGGAGATCTCGTCCACCGATCCCGACGAGATCATCACCGTCGTCAAGAACATCGGCGTCACCTACGGCGGCATCAACCTCGAGGACATCAAGGCCCCCGAGTGCTTCCGCATCGAGACCGAGCTGCAGGAGCTGCTCGACATCCCGGTGTTCCATGACGACCAGCACGGCACCGCGATCATCTCGTCGGCCGGGATCATCAACGCCTGCCACATCACCGGCCGCAGGCTGGAGGACGTGAAGGTCGTGCTCTGCGGGGCCGGCGCGGCGGGGATCGCCTCGCTGGAGCTGATCAAGGCCATGGGCGTGCGAAACGAAAACTGCATCGCCGTCGACAACACCGGGGTCATCTACCGCGGCCGGAGCCAGGGCATGAACCAGTGGAAGTCGGCCCACGCCGTGGACACCGACGCCCGCACCCTGGCCGACGCCCTGGCGGGCGCCGACATCTTCCTGGGCCTGTCGGCCAAGGGCGCGGTGACGCAGGACATGGTCAAGACCATGGCCCCGAACCCGATCATCTTCGCCATGGCCAATCCCGATCCGGAGATCACCCCGGAAGAGGTCCACGCCGTCCGCCCCGACGCCATCGTCGCCACCGGGCGCAGCGACTATCCCAACCAGGTCAACAACGTCCTGGGCTTCCCCTACATCTTCCGCGGCGCGCTGGACGTGCGGGCGCGGCGGGTGAACTTGGAGATGAAGATCGCCTGCGCCAACGCGCTGGCGCAGCTGGCCCGCGAGGACGTGCCCGACGAGGTGGCCCTCGCCTATCAAGGCAAGCAGCTTCGCTTCGGCCCGAACTACATCATCCCGTCGCCCTTCGACCCGCGGCTGATCTCCTACATCCCCCCCTTCGTCGCCCAGGCGGCGATGGACACCGGCGTGGCGCGCAAGCCGATCGAAGACATGGACGCCTACCGCGCCTCGCTGGCGCGCCGGCTCGACCCCACCGCCGCCTTCCTGCAGAAGCTGCAGGGGGGAGTCCTGTCGGCGCCGCGCAAGCGGATCGTCTTCGCCGAGGGCGAGGAGCCGAGCGTGATCCGCGCCGCCTACGGCTTCCAGCAGGCGGGGCTGGGCCACGCCCTTCTGGTGGGCCGCGAGGAGCTGGTGCGCGAGAACATGATCGCCGCAGGCCTGGACCCCGCAGAGTGCAACCTCGAGGTCATCAACGCCCGTCTGTCACACCGCAATCCCGAGTACGTGGACTTCCTCTACGCCCGGCTGCAACGGCAGGGCTATCTGAAGCGCGACGTGCAACGGCTGATCAACCAGGACCGCAACTCCTTCGCCGCCTCGATGGTGGCGCTGGGCCATGCCGACGGCATGGTCACCGGCGTCACCCGCAGCTACGACCAGGTGCTGGAAGAGGTCCTGCGGGTGATCGATCCCGCCCCTCCCGGCCGCGTGATGGGCATGAGCGTGGTGCTCTCCAAGGGACATACCCTGTTCATCGCCGACACCAACGTCACCGAGATGCCGGAGGCGGAGGATCTGGTCGAGATCGCCATCGAGGCGGCCCGGGCCGTTCGCGCCCTGGGCTTCACCCCGCGGGTGGCGTTCCTGAGCTACTCGACCTTCGGCAATCCCATGGGCCAGCGGTCGGAGAAGGTGCGCGAGGCCGTCGCCATGCTCGACGAGATGGAGGCCATCGACTTCGAATACGAAGGCGAGATGCCGCCGGAGGTCGCCCTGCAGCCGGAACGCCGGGCGGACTATCCGTTCATGCGCCTGACCGGGCCGGCCAACGTGCTGGTCATGCCGGCGATCCACTCGGCCTCCATCTCCACCCAGCTGGTGCAGTCCATCGGCGGCGCTACGGTGATCGGTCCGATCCTGCTGGGCCTGTCCCGGTCGGTGCAGATCGCCCCCCTGTCGGCTTCGGTGTCCAAGATCCTGCAGATGGGCACGCTGGCGGCCTTCGAGAGCCTGATCGCAGAGGCCGAGGCCTGATGCCTCGCCTGCCGAGCCCGCTCCGCTAACGGATCGCACGCCTCCGGGGCTGCGGGCGATCCGCCGTCCGTCCCCGATAGGAGAGTGATCCATGGCGAAGGGCCTGAGCCTCGGCATCGACTTCGGCACCACCAATACGGTGGTCGCGCTGGCCGGCGCCGGCGAGGCCGCGAGCCTCGTTCGCTTTCCCGCGCCGGAGGGCGACCTCTTCGCCTTCCGCTCGGCGCTGAGCTTCCACGCCCCGCAGGACCGCCCCTCCGAGCGGACGGTGGAGGCCGGCCCCTGGGCCATCGAGGCCTATGTGGAGGACCCGGGTGAGACGCGGTTCATCCAGTCCTTCAAGACCTTCGCGGCCTCGGAGTCCTTCACCGAGACCCAGATCCTGGGCAAGCGCTACCAGTTCGAGGACCTGCTCTCGGCCTTCCTGCTGAAGCTGCGCGACCATGCGGGGCTCGCCATGGCCGACCTGCCCAAGCAGGTGATCGTCGGCCGGCCGGTGAACTTCGCCGGCGCCGCGCCCAACCCGCAGCTGGCGCTCAGACGTTACGAGACGGCGTTCGCCCGCCTGGGTTTCGAGGAGATCCTCTACGCCTATGAACCGGTGGGGGCGGCCTTCTTCTTCGCCCGCGAGCTCGACCATGACGCCACCGTGCTGGTCGGCGACTTCGGCGGCGGCACCAGCGACTTCTCGATCATCCGCTTCCACCGCGAGGGCGGCGAAATCCAGGCGATCCCGCTCGGCCGGTCCGGGGTCGGCGTGGCCGGCGACGCCTTCGACTACCGGATCATCGACCACCTGGTCTCGCCGCAGCTGGGCAAGGGGTCGAGCTATACGAGCTTCGGCAAGGTGCTGCCGATCCCCAACCGCTACTATTCGGCCTTCGCCCGCTGGGACCAGCTGGCCCTGATGCGCGCCTCGCGCGACATGCGCGAGATCCGCAAACTGGTGCGCGACGCCGTCGAGCCTGAGAAGCTGGAGCGGCTGGTCGAGGTGCTGGACGAGAACTACGGCTACCGCCTCTACCGCTCGGTCTCCCGGCTCAAGGAGGCGCTCTCTTCCGCCGAGCGCGCCGAATTCCGCTTCGAGGCCGGCTCGATCGACATCGGCCGGGAGGTGGCGCGGGCGGAGTTCGAGGCCTGGATCGCCCCGGAGCTATCGCTGATCGAGACCGCCGTCGACGAGGCCCTGGCCGACGCGGGCCTCTCCGCCGAGGGGGTCGACCGGGTGTTCCTGACCGGCGGCTCCTCGCTGGTGCCCGCCGTCCGCCGCATCTTCCACCGTCGCTTCCCCAGCGAACGGATCGAGGCCGGCAGCGAACTGGAGTCCATCGCCTCGGGCCTAGCCCTGATGGGCTGGGAACGCGATCTCAGCCGCTGGACGCTGCGCGCCGAAGCGTCAGGTTGATCCGCCCGCCGCCGGGGATCAGGCGCGAGGAACCGGCCAGCACCCGGTCCACGCCGTGGAATGCCAGGCGTGCGGCGCCCCCCAGCAGGCAGACGTCGCCCGAGGACAGCCGCAGCGAACGTGTCGGATCGGCGCGCTTGGCCCCGCCCAGACGGAAGACCGCCGTATCTCCCAGCGACACCGACAGGACCGGAAAGCCGAAGTCGGCCTCGTCGCGGTCCTGGTGCAGGCCCATCTTCGCGCCCTCGCGGTAGAGGTTCACCAGGCAGGCGTCGGGCGGCGTGTCCGGGTCGGCCAGCTCCGCCCAGAGGTCGAGCAGCATCTGCGGGATCGGCGGCCAGGGCGCGCCGGTGACCGGGTGGCGATCGGCGTAGCGGTAGCCGCGCGCGTCCGTCACCCAGCCCAGGGGGCCCAGATTGGTCATCTCCACGCTCATCGGCTTCCCGCCGGGCGTGACCGGCCGGTAGAGCGGCGAGGCCGCGAGCGCGCCCAGCACCAGGGCCGTAAGCTCGGCCTGGCCGTCCGGCGACAGCCGTCCGGGCCAAAGGCGGAATCCATCGGTCGAAGTCAGCGTCATCAGCCCCCATATATATGCTCGATGGCAGATCTCACCCTCATCCGCCGGGGCCGCTGGCGCTCCCTCACCGGGGGCGAGGCCGATCTGTGCACGGAAATGTTCGGCGCCGGCCTGAAGCACAGCCGCGTGCGGATTTTCGCCCAGCCGCTCGATTGGTTCGACCGGGCGTTCGTCGGCGGGCCCGGGCTGGTGGTCTGGCCCTGGCGGACGGCCCTGGCCGATTTCGCCGGACCGGACATCGCGCTGGCCGATCAGGCCACCTTCGTCCACGAAATGACCCACGTCTGGCAGGCGCAAAAGGGCGTCAATCTGTTGCTGGGCAAGCTGCGGGCCGGCGACGGACACGAGGCCTACGCCTATGATCTCCTGGGGGTTTCGGACTTCCACGCCCTGAACATCGAGCAGCAGGCGATGGTGGTCGAACACGCCTTCGTCGCCAGCCGCGGGGGCGCCACGCCGCACCCGCCGGAGCTCTACGCCGAGCATGCGCGCGCCTGGCGGCAGGCTTGACGTGGAAGCCCCTCTCAAGTTTAGGGACATTCGCCCTTGCAGGGCCGCCGAATTTCCCCATATCGCGAGGCGACGCCGGTTGACGTAAGAGTCAGCCGGACGAGACCTTATCGAACCGGGGACGTCGTCATTTCGGCGCTTCATGCGAAGGCCAACCACGCCGTCCGCCAACAAGGAGCGAGCAAGACTCGGACATGAGCAAGATCATCGGCATCGACCTTGGCACCACGAACTCGTGCGTGGCCATCATGGACGGCAAACAACCCAAGGTGATCGAGAACGCCGAAGGCGCGCGGACCACGCCGTCTGTCGTGGCGTTCCTCGACGACGGCGAACGTCTCGTCGGCCAGCCGGCCAAGCGCCAGGCGGTCACCAACCCGGGCAACACCTTCTTCGCGATCAAGCGCCTGATCGGGCGCAACTTCTCCGACCCGATGGTCGAGAAGGACAAGGGCATGGTGCCCTATGAGATCGTCAAGGGCCCGACGGGCGACGCCTGGGTGCGCGCTCACGGCAAGGATTATTCGCCCCAGGAAGTCTCGGCCTTCATCCTTCAGAAGATGAAGGAAGCCGCCGAGCAGCACCTCGGCGAGAAGGTCGAAAAGGCGGTCATCACCGTCCCGGCCTACTTCAACGACGCCCAGCGTCAGGCCACCAAGGACGCCGGCAAGATCGCCGGCCTGGAAGTCCTGCGGATCATCAACGAGCCCACCGCCGCGGCGCTCGCCTATGGCCTGGACAAGGTCGAGGGCAAGAAGATCGCCGTCTACGACCTGGGCGGCGGCACCTTCGACGTCTCGATCCTGGAGATCGGCGACGGCGTCTTCGAGGTGAAGTCCACCAATGGCGACACCTTCCTCGGCGGCGAGGACTTCGACATGCGCATCGTCGAGTACCTGGCCGACGAGTTCAAGAAGGAGACCGGGGTCGACCTGCGCAAGGACAAGCTGGCCCTGCAGCGCCTCAAGGAAGAGGGCGAAAAGGCCAAGAAGGAACTGTCCTCCACGGCCCAGTACGAAGTGAACCTGCCGTTCATCTCGATGAACGCCTCGGGTCCGCTGCACCTGAACATCAAGCTCTCGCGCGCCAAGCTGGAAGCCCTGGTCGAGGACCTGATCGCCAAGACGATCGGCCCCTGCGAACAGGCGCTGAAGGACGCGGGCCTGAAGAAGACCGACATCGACGAGGTGGTCCTGGTCGGCGGCATGACCCGCATGCCCAAGGTCGTCGACGCGGTGAAGGAATTCTTCGGCCGCGAGCCCCACAAGGGCGTGAACCCGGACGAAGTCGTGGCGCTCGGCGCCGCGGTCCAGGCCGGCGTGCTGCAAGGCGACGTCAAGGACGTGCTGCTGCTGGACGTGACCCCTCTGACCCTGGGCATCGAGACCCTGGGCGGCGTGTTCACCCCGCTGATCGAACGCAACACCACCATCCCGACCAAGCGCTCGCAGACCTTCTCCACGGCCGACGACAACCAGAGCGCCGTGACCATCCGGGTATTCCAGGGCGAGCGCCCGATGGCGGCGGACAACAAGACCCTGGGTCAGTTCGACCTGGTGGGCCTGCCGCCCGCGCCGCGCGGCGTGCCGCAGATCGAGGTCACCTTCGACATCGACGCCAACGGCATCGTCAACGTGTCGGCCCGCGACAAGGCCACGTCCAAGGAGCAGTCGATCCGCATCCAGGCGAACGGCGGGCTGTCGGACGCCGACATCGAGCGGATGGTGCAGGAGGCCGAGGCCAACCGCGCCGCCGACGAGAAGCGCAAGGCCGCCGTCGAGGCCAAGAACCAGGCCGAGGCCGTCGTGCATTCGACGGAAAAGGCCCTGGCCGAGCATGGCGACAAGGTCAGCGGCGACGACAAGACCGCCATCGAGACGGCGCTCGCCGACCTGAAGTCGGCGCTGGAAGGCGAAGACGCAGAGGCCATTTCGGCCAAGACGCAGACCCTGATCCAGGCCTCGATGAAGCTGGGCGAAGCGATGTACAACGCCCAGCAGGCTCAGGGCGAGCAGCCTGCCTCGGACGCCGGCGACGACGTGGTCGACGCCGAGTTCGAGGAAGTCAGCGACGACAAGCCCTCGGCCTAACGACATGCCCCGTGGCCGCCTAGTCCGCGCATTGCGACAAGGCGAGCCCTGGGGATCGTCGCCGCCGTTCTTCGTGGACAGGCCCTCGCCCAGCGCGGCTCTTGCCGTCGGGCGAGGCGCCCCCCACGTCCCTTTCCCAAAGACATTGAACGCCTGACGAGAGATGCGGGACTATTACGAGATCCTGGGCGTCGATCGCGGATGCGATGCCGCCGCGCTGAAAGCCTCCTTCCGGAAGCTCGCCATGGAGCACCACCCCGACCGCAACGGCGGGTGTGAGGAAGCGACCGGCCGCTTCAAGGAGATCAACGAGGCCTATTCGGTCCTGTCCGATCCGCAGAAGCGCGCAGCCTACGACCGCTACGGCCACGCCGGCGTGAACGGCGGTCCTTCGGGCGGTCCCAGCGGCGGGCCCGACGTGCACGACATCTTCAACGAGGTGTTCGGCGACGTCTTCGGCGACATGTTCGGCGGCGGCCGCCAGCGCCGCTCGGGCCCGGCCCGCGGCCAGGACCTGCGCTACGACCTCGAGATCACGCTCGAGCAGGCCTACGCCAGCGCCGAGGTGGAGATCACCGTTCCCTCGGCCATCACCTGCGAGACCTGCGACGGCTCCGGCGCCAAGCCGGGCACCAGCCCGACCACCTGCGGAACCTGCGGCGGCGCAGGGCGGGTGCGGGCCAACCAGGGCTTCTTCTCCATCGAGCGCGCCTGCCCCCGCTGCGGCGGCTCGGGCCGGCTGATCCTCGACCCCTGCTCGGACTGCCACGGCCACGGCCAGGTGCGCCGCGAGCGCACCCTGCAGGTCCGCATTCCGGCCGGCGTGGACGACGGCGCGCGCATCAGGCTTGCCGGAGAAGGCGACGCCGGCGCCAGGGGCGGCCCGCGCGGCGACCTCTACATCTTCCTGTCGGTGAAGCCGCACGAGCTGTTCGAGCGCGACGGCCTGGACCTGTTGTGCACCGTGCCGGTGCCCATGGGCGTGGCCGCCCTGGGCGGCGAGATCGAGGCGCCCTGCCTCATGGGCGGCGAGAACTGCGACGGCGAGTGCAAGATCATGGTCAAGGTGCCCGAGGGCGCCCAGACCGGCCGCACCGTGCGCCTGAAGGGCCGCGGCATGCCATCGCTCCGCTCGCGCGAACGCGGCGACCTGGTGGTCGAACTGTTCGTCGAGACGCCGACCAAGCTCACCGCCCGGCAGAAGGAGCTGCTGCGGGAGTTCTCCGGCCTCTGCGGCGAGCAGCAGCACCCCAAGTCGGCCTCCTTCATCGGCAAGGCCAAGCGGTTCTGGGAAGAGGTCACGGGCGCCTGACGCCCTGGCCTCAGGTCAGGACGCGAATGTCCGGCCAGATGTAGCTGACCTCGTAGAGCACGCCGCCGGGACCCATCTCGGGCCGGGGGGCCTCGGCCTGGCCGCCCAGGTGCTCGTAGAAGCCGCGGGCGCGGATGTTGTCGCGCAGGACCGAGATCATCAGGCTGGTCGAGCCCTGCGCCGCCATGGCCCGGGCGCAGCCCCGCACCAGCATCTGGCCGACGCCGAGCCCTTGGGCGGCGCGCAGCACATAGAGGGTGGCGATCTCCGCCTCGCCCTCGCGCCGCCGCCGCGACGGCATCGCCTGGGCGTAGCCGAAAATCCCCCAGCGGTCGGCCGCCGCCAGGATCACCTCGTCGGTTTCGCGGCGAATCAGGGCGCGATGGAAGCGGCGGGCGTGGACCGCCTCGTTCATGGCGGCGAGGTAGCCGTCGGGCAGGAGCCCCCGATAGGTCTCCCGCCACGAGGTGACGTGCACCCTCGCCAGGTCCTCGTCGTCCGAGGGACCCGCGGGAAAGATGACGAAATCCGCCGCTGGCTTCGACATTACCCACAACTTGGCACGCCTGCGCCGCCCCGCAAGCCCCGCGCGGACGCTGCGGCGGGATGACGCGAAGCGCGCGCACAGCTAGCTTCCCCCTCGCCCATGAACGCGCCCACGCCCAACATTCCCGACGCCGCCGGCGCCAGCCCGGTGATGGTCCAGTTTTTCGAAGCCAAGGCGCGCCAGCCGGACGCCCTGGTGTTCTTCCGCATGGGCGACTTCTACGAGCTGTTCTTCGAGGACGCGGTGAAGGGCGCCGCCACGCTCGGCCTGAACCTCACCACGCGCGGCGTGCACCAGGGCCAGCCGATCCCGCTGGCCGGCGTGCCGGTGCATGCGGCCGAAGCCTATCTGTCCAAGCTGATCCGTTCGGGCTTCAAGGTGGCCGTCGTCGAGCAGATCGAGGACCCGGCCGAGGCCAAGAAGCGCGGGTCCAAATCGATCGTGCGCCGCGACGTGGTCCGGGTCGTCACCCCGGGCACGCTCACCGAAGACGGCCTGCTGGACGCCCGCGGGTCCAACCGCCTGGCGGCGGTGGCCGTGCGCGCAGGCCAGGCGGCGGTGGCCAGCGTCGAGCTCTCAACCGGCGAGGTGGAATGCCTGTCGGTGGGCCGCGAGGGCCTGGCCTCGGCGCTGGCGGCGCTTGGCCCCTCCGAGGTGCTGGTTCCCGACCGCCTGTTCGCCGACGAGGCGCTGAGCCAGTCCCTGAAGGCCTTTGGCGGCTACGTGCAGCCTATGGCCTCGGCGCTCGCCGAGCCCGCCGCCGCCGAGGCCCGCCTGAAACGGCTCTACGGGGTCGAGACCCTGGACGGCTTCGGCCAGCTCTCGGGCGCGGAGATCTCTGCGCTGGGCCTGATCGCCGCCCATCTGGAGACCACCCAGGCCGGTCGCGTGCCGGCGCTGACCGCGCCGCGCCGGGCGGGCGAGGCCGACGTCATGGCGATCGATCCCGCCACCCGCGCCAGCCTCGAGATCGAAAAGAGCCTCTCCGGCGCGCGGGACGGCAGCCTGCTGGGCGCCATCGACCGCACGGTGACGGCGCCGGGGGCGCGCCTGCTGGCCGCGCGCCTGGCCCGGCCGCTGCTGGACCCCGCCGCCATCGACGCGCGGCTCGACGCGGTGGCCTGGCTGCTCGAGCGCCGCCCCCTGCGCCAGCAGCTGCGCGACAGCCTCAAGGGCCTGGGCGACATGGCGCGAGCGCTGTCGCGCCTGGCGCTGGGCCGCGGCGGCCCCCGCGACCTGGGCTGCCTGCGCGACGGCCTGACGGCGGGCGGGACGATCGCCTCCCTGCTGTCGCGCGAACCCGAGCCCCTGGATCCGCCCCCGGCCGAGATCGCCCAGGCGCTGGCCGCCCTGAACCCGGCGCGGGACGCCGAGTTGGAGGCGTTCCGTTCGCTGCTGGTCGAAGGAATGGGCCAAGACCTGCCGGCGCTGGCCCGCGACGGCGGCTTCGTGGCTGAGGGCGTCCGCCCGGAGCTCGACCAGGCCCGCGCCCTGCGCGACGACAGCCGCCGCGTGGTGGCGGCCCTGGAAGCCCGGCTGGCCGCCGAGAGCGGCGTGGCGCTGAAGATCCGGCACAACGCCGTCCTGGGCTATTTCGTCGAGACCACCGCCAAGGCGGCCGAACCTCTGATGACGGCGCCGCTCAACGCGACCTTCATCCACCGCCAGACCCTGGCCAACCAGGTCCGGTTCACCACCGTCGAACTGGCCGAACTGGACGCGAAGATCGCCCAGGCCGCCGAGCGCGCCCTGGCCATCGAGCTCGACACCTTCGAGGCCTGGCGGGAGGCCGCCCGCACGGTGGCCCGCGCCATCCAGGCCGCCGCCGAGGGCGCCGCGCGCCTGGACGTGGCCGCCGGACTCGCCGAATGGGCCGAGGACGTCGGCGCGACCCGGCCCGTCGTCGATCGCTCCACCGCCTTCGAGGCCGAGGCCGCCCGCCATCCCGTGGTGGAGGCCGCCGTCCGCCGGGCGGGCGAGGCCTTCACCCCCAACGACTGCCGCCTGGACGGCGCAGGCGCCGGCGCGGCGCGCCTGGCCATCGTCACCGGGCCGAACATGGCCGGTAAGTCGACCTTCCTGCGGCAGAACGCGATCCTGGCGGTGCTGGCCCAGGCCGGCGCCTTCGTGCCGGCCAAGCGCCTGCGGCTGGGCGTGGTGGACCGCCTGTTCAGCCGGGTGGGCGCGGGCGACGATCTGGCGCGCGGCCGCTCGACCTTCATGCTGGAGATGGTGGAGACCGCCGCCATCCTCACCCAGGCCACGCCGCGCTCGCTGGTGATCCTGGACGAGATCGGCCGCGGCACGGCCACCTACGACGGCCTGGCCATCGCCTGGGCCTGCGCCGAGGCCCTGCACGAGGTGAACCGCAGCCGGGCGCTCTTCGCCACCCACTACCACGAGCTCGCGGTGCTGGAGGGCCGGCTGGCCCACGTGACCAACCTGTCGCTCCGGGCCAAGGAGTGGAACGGCGAGCTGATCTTCCTGCACGAGGCCGGCCCCGGTCCCGCCGACCGCTCCTACGGCGTGCAGGTGGCCAAGCTGGCCGGCGTGCCCCCCGCCGTAGTGGCCCGCGCCCGCGAGGTCCTGGACCGGCTGGAGCGCGAGGCCGGCGCTCCCGCCCACCTGGAGGATCTGCCGCTGTTCGCCGCCGCCGCGCCGAGCCCCGAACACCACGGCCCCTCCCCGGTGGAGGAGCAGCTCAAGACGCTGGATCTCGACGGCATGAGCCCGCGCGAGGCCATGGATGCGCTCTACCGGCTGAAGGGCCTGCTGTGAGCCTCACGGCGCCGATCTTCGAAGGCAACGAGTCACGGGCCACGTCAGGCGCCTGCTGAGGCGGCGCTTGGCGCGATCTGACGCCGCCGGGCGTCACGCCCTATATGCTCCTTAATCGTTTCGTCCTAAGCCCTGTCCCATGCCCCCGCGCCTGCGCCCGACCCGCCTGGAATACGTCGTCGACGGGGTGCGCCTGCGCGCCCAGCTGTCGGCGGCGGCCCTGGACGCGCTCGGCGACGAGGCCGAGCAACGGCGGCGCGCGCTGGAGATCCTCAAGGCCGCCCTGTTCCGCGGCCGGATGATCGCCAAGGAGCGGCTGGAAGCCGGCGCCGGCGGCATCGAGACCGTGCGCCTGTTGTCCGGCGTCACCGACGAGGTGATCACCGCCCTCTACGACTTCACCACCGTCCACGTCTTCCGCGCCCGCAATCCGACCGAGGGCGAGCGCCTGGCTCTGCTGGCGGTGGGCGGCTATGGGCGCGGGGCGCTGGCGCCGTTCTCCGACATCGATCTCTTGTTCCTGCGGCCCTACAAGGAGACCGCCCACGTCGAGAGCGTGATCGAGTTCATGCTCTACGCCCTGTGGGACCTGGGCTTCAAAGTGGGCCACGCCTCGCGCACGGTCGAGGAGTGCATCAGGCTCTCCCGCGAGGACTTCACCATCCGCACAGCCATCCTGGAGGCGCGGCGCCTGACCGGCGACGAGGCCCTGGCGGCAGAACTGAGGCGCCGCTTCCAGACCGAGGTGATCAAGGGCACCGAGGCCGAGTTCGTCGCAGCCAAGCTGAAGGAACGCGACGAGCGCCACGCCCGCGCGGGCGCCAGCCGCTACATGGTCGAACCCAACGTCAAGGAGGGCAAGGGCGGCCTGCGCGACCTGAACACCCTGTTCTGGATCGCCGAGTACCTGCATCCGATGGAGCATGCGGACAGCGTCCTCCAACTGGACATGTTCGACCGCCGCGAGGTCCGGGCCTTCATCCGCGCCTTCGACTTCCTCTGGGCCGTGCGCAGCCATCTGCATTTCGCCACCGGCCGGCCCGAAGAACGCCTGACCTTCGACCTGCAGCCCGAGATCGCCAGGCGCATGGGCTATGGCGACCGCGGCGACGCGCCGGCGGTCGAGCGGTTCATGCGGCGCTACTTCCTGATCGCCAAGGAGGTCGGCGCGCTGACCCGCGTGTTCGCCGCCAAGCTGGAAGCCGACCGGGTCAAGTCCACGCCCAAGGGCATCTCGCGCCTGCTGCCGGGGCGCCGGTCCAAGCGCAAGCCGCTGGACGAGCCCGGCTTCAATGAAGAAAGCGGGCGCCTGGACGTCGACGGGCCGGAGACCTTCGTGTCCGATCCGGTCAACCTGCTACGGCTGTTCAAGATCGCCGACCAGC
>Ga0153916_10002404_pt1 | contig 13689 bp, 11 predicted proteins | sample Opewatmetagenome_FD_109642 | JGI IMG/M metagenome (GOLD analysis project Ga0153916, IMG submission 109642) | Freshwater wetland microbial communities from Ohio, USA - Open water 3 Core 3 Depth 4 metaG | ecosystem: Environmental > Aquatic > Freshwater > Wetlands | place: USA: Ohio, Lake Erie...
GAGTACGAACACGCACGCAAACGTGGAGCAAACATTCTCGGAGAGATCACCGGCTATGCTAACTACTCGGACGCCTACGATATGACAGCTCCTGCGGCAGATCTTCAGGCCCGTCGTCATACCATCAACATGGCACTGACTCAGGCAAAGACGGAACCTAGCAAGATTGGTTATATAAACGCGCACGGGACATCGACGCCGATGAACGACGTCAATGAGACAAATTCACTCAAGGCGGCTCTTGGCGATTCGGCCTACCATATCCCGATGTCAAGTACGAAATCATACACGGGTCATCTCATCGGCGCAGCGGGATCGATGGAGTCAATATTCTGTCTTAAGGCAATGGAGACAGGAATGATCCCAGCGACAATTCATCTGGACGAACCAGACCCGGCTTGTGATCTTGACTACACGGCCAATGAGCACAAAAGCGAAAAAAGCGTGGACACCACGCTAAACCTTAGCTTTGGTTTCGGCGGCACAAACTGTGCGGTCGTCTTCGAGCGTGTTTAAGGCAATAGTCGCGGCAGGCGTCGCCGAACGTGCAACCAGTAACCGAATAGTCCGGCTTGGCGGAGTTAGACGATGGTGGAACTATCATTTGGTATCACAGACGTCGAGAAATGGGCACAGTTCTCGCACGACTACAATCCAATTCACTTCGACATCGCGCATGCGAAGATGGCTGGTCTTGACACCCTCATCGTGCACGGAATGCTTGCACTGTTGCCTGTCAAACAGGCTGTTTCAGAAGAGTCAGAGGCCAGCAAACCGTCACATGCAGGCTGGACGCGTTTTCGAGCATTATTCCGGGCGCCAATTCCACATGATCGTGCGCATGCATTGGAATTGCGTCACTGTGAACGAGGGATCGATTTTCGTTTTCGTTCCGCAGTTATTGGTAATGAACACTTCCGCGGATCTTATGGGACGATGGAAGAACCATGCTTCGGCGCTGGTGAGCCATGGATGGAAAGCAAACTCAGTAGTGAGCACCTCGAGGAACAGATCAACCAGTTTTCCAATTACTATCCTTTCATAACAGAACGTTGGGTTGCCCTCGATGCCATCGTGTTTTCCGAATTTATACGGACGAACCTTGAGGCCATCGAAAAGAAGGCACAAAGTCAACTGCCCATACGATTTGGGTCTGATGTCGACGACAAGATCCTCGTCCAGGTCAGCCATACAGTATCTGTGGCGCCTGAGTTGATCGGTAAGGATGTCGCAGGAATACGAGAATTCGTAGGCCTTGCTTACACACTCGGCATGCCTGAACTGATTGCCAGTACAGAACAAACGGTCGGGACCGTCACCCTAACGGTCACACTCGACCGCCGCGTGATCATGCTGGTTGAGCTTGGTCTGATGATGAAATCAGTTGATGGACATACAAGGCAATAGGAGGCAAGACCATGGAAGTCTTCGAATTCGTCAAAGAGACGATACTTGAGCTGTCTGATATCGGCGAATCCGATCTCACGCCTCAGCTGAAGTTGGTGGATCTCGGGTTGGATAGCCTCGACTACGTGCAGATTCAGGTGGCCGTCAAGAAGAAGTACGGCGTGCAGATCAGGCCAGAAGTATATGTCTCTGGTAAGGTGCAGACACTTGGGGATTTCTGCGAATACATTGAATCCAGTCGCATAGTAGAGGCCGATACGGCCAACTGATTGGTATTGGCATAGGAGGCATGATATGAAAGTGGATCCAACACAGGTCATCACACTATCCGAGAAGAACTCTCGTGATGTGCTGAAGCTCATAGCATCCTCTCACGAAAGTCCGATGGACATCAACACGGTGCTTCCTTGGAGACAAGGCGTGGACAAGGGAGGGCTACCAAAGAAGCCGGAGCAATGCTGGATCTTCGGTACACCTTACTATGAGAAGCTTACAGATGTGCAGCGCCATGAGCTGCTGTGGGAAGAAACTGCTCGCGATGTGTCTATGTTTATCATTCTGGAGCAGACGCTTCCTCCGCTCTATCTAGGTTACATCAACCAACATCGCGGAAAGTTATCCCCGGAGGTTTATGAGTATCTAATGATCTTCTCCAAGGAGGAGATCGTTCACACTCTAGCATTCCAGCGCTACATGCGGCTCGCAGAATTGAGGTTATTCAATCCGCCGGACGGCCTCCATGAGTTGCTCGTGCAGCAACTCCCGACTATGCATCCAGTCGCGGGTGTGCTGTGCACCTTGATCTTGGAGTGGGTCGCGGAGTCGGCTGCTATGTACGGCACGCAAAGTGATGAGATCGAACCACTGACCCGCGAGATGTTTTATCAGCATCATATCGATGAGGCACGCCATATAGCGTTCGGGCGATGGGTGGGCGAGGCATATTTCGATGTGGCCGCGGAACCGCAGGCGCAGGAGATGCGCAAGTTGCTACTTTCGCTGTTCAATCGGCTGATTGCGCAATTTACCTATAATCCGGAAATAGCCGAGCATACATCATTTCCATTCCCAATTCAGCGTGCAGATCAGGCCGCAATCGATATCGTGCGGACGTCGCAAAGCAATGTTGCACTAAACCAGAAAAGATTTGCGCCATTATATTCATGGTTACGAAAGATCCAAGTCATTTGACATCCATAGATTGCTGGGACGTCATCTGCGTAGGTGCCGGGATTACTAGCCTCGCGTTCGGCGCGCAGTTGGTTCGACAGCATCCTGGTGTGCGGGTTTTGTTGATAGACAAGCATACCATTCCCGGAGGCTATGCTACGGTGTTCCATCGACCTAAGGCCAGCGCAGTGTTCGACTGTAGTCTGCACAAACTGAGCGGAGTGCTCGATGGAGGGAACCTTAGCAGGATTTTCCTGGATATGGGGCTGTCAAATGAGTTGACTTTGCGCTACCCGGAGGACTACTTCGAAGTCTGTTTACCGCAGGACTCATTCACGCTTGGAAATGATCCGGATAGCGTTAAACAGATGCTTTTCAAGAAGTATCCGCACGAGGCGGATGCGCTTCGTCGTTTCTTCTCAGAAGTCGAGGTCCACGGCCGCAACGGTTACTACCAGTTTCAAATGCTTGAGGGGCAATACGTCCCGGACTTTGCGGAACTTCGGTACGCCCATCGACACTTAAAGAACATTACGGTCAACGAGGCGTTCAGTGAACGTTTCAAGGACGGCTTCTTGAAAGAGATACTTGCGGCAACCGGCATTTACGTTGGCGGCTACCCAGAGGACATTGGCTACCTCTACTTCCTGCACGTTGTTTATGCGACGCTCTACAAAGGCAATGCCTACGTTACCGGCACGTCGCAGCATCTATCGGACATGCTGAGCGCCCGTATACAGGATGCGGGCGGCGCGGTGCTACTGGGGACAGTGGCAAGAAAAGTGCTTAGCAACGAGGCCAGTGAGGCGATAGGCGTGGACACCTCGCGCGGCACATTCTTCGGCAAAACGATCTATATCAATGCATCTCCGCACTACGCCCTTGTGTCGCTTTTCGATCGCAGCATTGCCATGGATGACGTGATTCAGAAACTAAAGGGTCTCCGACCGTCACGCTCGACGACCACGCTTTATCTCACGACTGACATCGCACCAGAGGAACTCGGGCTAACCAGCACCGAGACCATGGTGTTCGCAGCGTCGCACGATGAGTGTCTCGCCGGACGCAGATTGGCAGAGACTACCGACGGGGATGAACAACTTTACGAAAACGCGTTCTGGCGCCAATCGCCAATGGAGGTCACCAACTATCACGCGCACGATCCATCAGGTGGTCGTGTCGTTTGCCTCAATGTCCTTGACTCAATCGCGCACTGGCCAGTACGAAAAACAAAGGAGTATAAGCAGAAGAAGCGACGCGCCGAGAAGGTTATGATGGAAAGATTGTTCGAGGCGAAACCGCTGCTACGCGGGCATGTGACGTACTTTGAACTGTCATCGCCACGTACCTATCAACGGTTTACCAACAATACGGATGGTGCAGGCTATGGTGCAATGGTCGGAAAGGATCAATCAGGGTACTTATTTCATCACAACTTCCCTCTTAAGGGCGTGCATTTTCTGAGTGCTTGGGTAGCGGGCCCGAGTTATGAGGCGGCATTCGGCTACGCAGAGATGAAGGCAAAACAATGGAAAGCAGCGTAACTAAGACCCGGCCGATGCTGGGCGTACTTGAGAACAGACTTATAAAGACATCAATGCGCGTCATGTTTGCGCCGGTATTCGGTTGGCGCGGGCCAGATGCGGAAGATGTCCGGCGCTTCCAGGTGCTTGGCATAGACAACAGCACACTGGACGTCGCATGCTTTGAGACGGACCGCACAATCGCGAAGGGCGTGGTAATTCTCTGCCATCCTTTTCTTAAATATGGGATGAACTACTTCTTTCAGAATCGATACCATCAATGGTTGTTAGGCGCCGGGTATCATGTCGTGGGTTTCAACTTTAAGGGCTTTGGTACAAGCACCTTGGCGGGCGTATCGTTCGCAGACGACGTGAGTTCGATCGCGTCATGGGCGAGAGCCAAATATCAAGGATTGTCATTACATCTGCTCGGCGCCTCCTTTGGAGGGTACCACGGTGTTCATGCGCTCGCGAGCAAATCGCCGGGAATATCATCGGCCGTGCTGGACAGTGTCCCAGCCATGATCGCGAGCTATTTCAAGGGCGGACTAACGGGTGCCACGATGCGATGGCTGAGCCGCAGCCGTTGGGCAGAAGTTACAGGAACGCAATCGATATTGACCTCCTTAGCCGCAGTACGTGAGGTGCCATGCTTGTTTCTCTACGGCAATCGAGACGATTTTATCGTTAAACATGAAATCGAATGCATAAAAAACGTTTGCAAAACTGCGAAGACGGTAATGTATGAGAACTGCAGCCACTTGGAGATTCGCAAGCGTTACCCCGACCAATACATGCAGGGCATAATCGAATTTTACGATGCCCATGGAATGCGAGCCACAGGTTCTGTAGATGGTTGAGACAGAGAGCAGCACGACCCACATTGCAGAACATACCAAGGCAAGATGGGTTCTGGTTACGGGAGGGTCGCGCGGAATCGGTCGTGGAATCGTCGAGTCTCTGGCGCGGGCAGGCTATGATGTGATGTTCACATATCAGCAATCGCAACAAGCAGCCGAAGACCTTGAGGCGGCTGTGCGTGAGACCGGCGGCATGGCTGTCGGCTATCGTTGCGATAGCGGCAACGAGGTGGAGGTGCGTGCACTCAGTGAGCGCCTGCTCGCGGAGCGAGGCGCTCCCTATGCGATCGTAAACAACGTTGGCATCACACGCGACAGTATCCTCATGCAAATGACGTCAGATCAATGGCGCGAAGTAATCAATACTAACCTGAACTCGGCGTTCTTCACGATCCACGGCTTTATCACTGCAATGATAGAACAGGGAGATGGAGTGATCCTGCAGATGGCGTCAGTTACTGCGCTGAAAGGCAATCCAGGTCAGACCAACTACGCCGCGACTAAGGCGGCGTTGGTTGGCATGACACGCTCCCTTGCGCTCGAGGTTGCGCGCTTCAATATCCGGGTCAATGCTCTGGCACCGGGGTTCATTACTACTGAAATGGTGGACAAGATTCCCGAGAAGCAGTTGAAGCAGATCAAACAAACCATCCCATTGCGCCGCTTTGGTACGGTAGAAGAGGTTGCGTCGCTCGCCAGATATCTGGTATCGGACCAGGGGGGCTATATCACCGGTCAGACCTTTGTTATCGACGGTGGGATCAATGCTTAACCTGGTCGACACGCCAGCTAGGTCGTCGTCAGATGATGAACCTGGGGAAAAGAGATGACCGTCGAGCATGACGCCGTGATCGTCGGAGCGGGTCTGGGGGGTCTCGCAACGGCCAGTATGCTCGCGCAGCGCGGCAAACGGGTGTTGGTTATCGACCGCCACAACAGCCCTGGCGGCTACGCGACAAACTTCGAACGTAAAGGCTTTACGTTCGATGTGTCTCTGCATTCCTTCGACGGCGTTGTAGCGGGTAGTGATTCATACAGGTGCGTCGAGGCCTGTGGCGTGGCCAACAAAGTAGAGTTCCTTGAGCACAAGAACCTTTACCGCTACGTATCCGGTGACATCGACGTAACCGTGACGGACAAGAACCTGGAGCGCTACAAGGGGCAACTACGTGAATTGTTTCCGGATGAGGCAAAAAACATTAACAGGCTGTTCGACGAGGCCGAGCGCATGTATCGAAACACGGCGGGCTTCCTCTATTCATCGTTGCCATTCTGGGCTCGCTTGATTACCACACCGTTCCTTTATCATAGGCTGCTTCGCTACGAAAACTTTACCGTCGACCGATTCTTCTCGCGCTTTGTCAGGGACGAGCGGCTCAAATCGATGCTCGCTGCACAGTGGACGTATTATGGATTACCGCCCGACCGCCTCGCGTTTGGATATTTTTCCTATCCGTTCATGGATTATCTCAAGAACGGAGGTTATTCCATAAAGGGCGGTTCGCAGCGGCTGTCAGACGCACTGACGGAGGTGATTCAGGATCACGGCGGAACAGTTGTCCTGTCCTCGCCGGTGACTCAAATCCACACCGCCGGCAACAGGGTCTGCGGTGTGTCGTCTAGGAAGACGGGACGAGTCGACGCCAATACGGTCATCTCGAATGTGAGTCCTTATGCCGTAAAGCACCTCGTGGGTGAAACCCGTTTTCCCAAAAAATTCCTCACAAAACTCGAAAGCGCACGGCTGTCGACATCGGCTATCCAGGTGTATCTGGGTCTGGACTGCACGCTCGCAGAACTTGGCGTGCCTAGAGACGAGTACATCATTTTTGTCTCAAACAATCCCGATCTGCCATCGCAATACGAAGCGATGATGTCGGGAGATATTACTGGTGAGACGACGAGCTGGTCGATCAATTTGTTTTCGAACGTTGATCCCAGCCTTGCACCGCCCGGCAAGTCGACGCTTGGGATCTTCTCGCTGATTGGCAGTGTTGATTGGCACACGCTGTCGAAGCGCGCCTACCGCGCCAAAAAGCAGGAAATGGCCGACATGCTTATCCGCAAGGCCGAAACGATGATCCCCGGGCTCTCGCGACACATCGAGGTATGCGAGACCGGAACGCCGCGGACCATGACGAAGTTTACGGCCAACACGTTCGGCAGTATCTATGGTTTCGAGCAGAATCTCGGGCAGTCTGGTCTATTCCGACGCTTTCCGCAGCGTTACCCGATACGCGGACTTTATCAGGTCGGTGCCTGGACGTTTCCGGGCGGAGGATTCATCGGCGCGCTCATCTCGGCACGTGTGCTGGTAGATCGATATTTTGGCGGGGTCAGGTGTGGTTTGCCAGAGAGAGATCATGGGCAGCAGGTGGAGGATATCTACCGAGAGGCACAGTCCTGAGCGCCACGCGCGTAATCGGCTGAACCGAGCGTGACCTGAGGCCTGCCGCGGTTCGCGTCACTTGGAAGTATAGAGGAGAGTCAATGACCTACGTAGTGACTGATAGATGCATTAAATGCAAGCACACCGACTGCGTTCAGGTGTGTCCAGTTGACTGCTTTTACGAAGGCCCCAACTATCTGGTGATTCAGCCCGAGGAGTGTGTGGACTGCGGTCTCTGCGAGATCGAATGCCCAGCTGATGCGATCGTGTCCGAGGCCGATCTTCCAGAGGGCAAGCGTGAGCTTCTCAAGCTCAATGCCGAGTTGGCCAGCCAATGGCCGAAGATCACCGAAAAGAAGGAAAAGCTCCCAGATGCGGAGTATTGGGCGACCGTGGAGAATAAGCTTGACTACCTTGAGCGTTAATAACGTTTCGGACGCCAGCATCAATACATTGCAACCCGTTGATGCTGTATCGCTAGCGCACGCCGAACACGATCGATTCCGCGATTTTCGAGACGAGAAATTTGACGTCATCGTGGTCGGCGCGGGCATCGGCGGTCTGACTTCGGCGGCGCTACTCTCGCAGCGTGGATATTCGGTCTTGGTCTTGGACATGCACTACGCCCTGGGCGGTTGTGCGACCGTCTTTCATCGTCGTGGCAAGGGTCAGGGTTACGAGTTTGATGTTGGACTGCATTACGTTGGCGATAGCGGGCCAGACGGTCTGATACCGCGAATATTGCGCGGGGCCGGTGTGGAAGACATCAGTTTTCTTGAGCAGGATCCAGATGGGTTCGACACCGTGTGCTTTCCAGATTTTAAGTTTCGCGTGCCGCGCGGTGTCGAAGTATTTCGAGACCGTCTTGTGGAGATGTTTCCCGGCGAAGTCCGCGGCATTGATCGATATGTCAAGTTGCTTCGCCAAGTGTGGGGTTTGATGAGTGTGCACGCCAATCCGGTTTCGGCCTTCCGGGTGTTGCCGAAATCTCTGATGGCGCTGAAATATGCCAATGCGACGGTCAAGGAGTTTCTCGATACGTGCACGCATGATGAACGACTGCGAGCGGTCCTGACCGGCCAGCTGGGGGTGTATCATCAGCCACCGAGCCGTGCCTCATTGATGGGCCATGCTGGCGTCAGTATGCACTTCCTGCAGGGCTCTTTCTATCCATCCGGAGGGGGGCAGACTCTGTCCGACCGGTTTGCTGATGTCATTGAGCGAAACGGGAATAAGATATTACTGCGGACCAAGGCGAAGCGTATCATCACGCGCGACGGGAAGGTCGTGGGCGTTGAATTCGAGAACAAAGCGCTCGGCACCCAAGTGGCATATGCACCAGTGGTAATTTCCAACGCTGATCTAAAGCAGACGATGTTGCAACTCGTCGGTGACGACCAGTTATCGAAGAAAGCATCACATCGAGTACGTGGCTACGAAATGTCTCCGGCTATGGGCGTGGTCTACTTGGGCGTGAAACGCAATTTCCGTGAGGAGGGGATGGCAAACACCAATCTTCGATTATACCCCAGCTACGATTTTGAGACCGTGTATCGTGAGGTGGCGGCGAATCGCTTTCCGGCTCAACCGCATATATTCGTCGGCAATGCGACGCTCAAGGACCCGGATAATCCCGCACTGGCGCCGCCAGGCGTGACGAACATGCAGCTGATGTCCGTCGTGCCATCAAGTTTTGGTGCATGGGGGGTCAGTGAGGAGGAGTATAAGAACTGCAGCTATCGAAAAAGTCGGGTTTATCATGATAACAAAAAAGCGTTCGCGGAATCGTTGATTCACGAAACCGAGCGCGTCATTCCTGGCCTCGCCAAGGACATCGTGTTTCAGGAGGTTTCCACACCGATTACGCTCATGCGCTATACCGCCGCGAGCAACGGAACTTCGTACGGCATGTCTTTGGTGCCGTGGCAGTTCCTATATCGGCGCCCAGGCCCGTGCACGGACGTCAAAGGATTGTTCCTGTGCGGCGCATCTTTGCGTACCGGTCACGGGATTTTCGGCGCTATGACCTCAGGCGTGGAGGCCGCTGCCATGGTGGTTGGGCGTCGCCTGGTTGGCGAGGTTCTTGGTGCACGTCGTGATTCCTGTGGTAGCGGCTCAGTCTAGTTGAAGAGGGCCAATAAATAGCCCAGCGTGGCGAGTCCTGAGAGCGCAACAGGCAGAAAAAAGGCATACTTCCTGAACATCAGAACACTGGCGGCCGCCACGACAACATCAAACACAATAATCGGCCTCAGTTCTGACAAACCGCCAGAGAATATATAGATCACCATAAGATTGAGCACGCCAAAAGCAACCAACAGTCCCCCCATCATAAGACTGTAACCTTCGTACAGAGAGAACAGCGTGGTTCGATCGCCGAGGATTGTGACGTGCGTGTTTTTGAGTAAGGAAATGGCACGACCCTTGCCCGCCCTTCCGCGATGGGTGAGGTACAGCGCAGTATGTCCGACGCCGATAAGCAGATAGCATATCGATCCTATAATGAATGCAAAGGTGTTCATTCAGGTCGCTCTCCTTGAGGGTCCGCAGGACAGTCCGATTGCCGTCGATCGTATTCGGCCATGTCGGAAGAATCCTGCCCTTGACTTGATGCTGATTTTACGATTTTTTGCTAAAAGCATTGCTTCAGAAAATGAGGTTCAACTGGGCAAAGTATGTCGAGTTGTCTCGTAACCGTCCATAGAAAGAGTCGGGGTCTCCGCGGAATACATCGGTACCAACAAAAACACGCCAGCGATCGTCGATCGCGTAGCCGATCTTAAGCCGCAAAGCGTAGTCGCCCTGATCGAATAGATAAATACCTGATAGTTCGGTATCTAGTGTCTGATGAAACCATCGCTCGCTGACCCGCACTGTGATTCCGTCGCTGTAGCGCGCGCGTTGATTACTGATTGTGGCCTGGATTGACGCAATAGCGCGGAGGACCGGGTCTGTGATCTCATCCAGCGTATGGTAGTCGATCACATACCTACCTAGGTATTGAAGATTGACCGACAATGTCTCGCCAAGGACTCGTTCGACGCCTACGACCCCGTAGATGTAGGAATTTTTGACAAATGGATTGCTTCCATCGTTGTCCTCGGTAACTGTGTATGCGAACTCCGTGCGGAAGCCATATCGTCCGGTCGTCGTTGCTGCATCGAGACCGAAGACCTTGATGCGGTTGTTCCGTAGGGAGATTACGATCTCCGTTGATCTGATTATTGACGGCGACAAGTCTGGATTCTGGTCGTAACCGCTGTAGAACGAGGCCGACCAGTCGAGCGATTCCCCGGTGTGATCCAGCTTAATAGCGGCCTGTCTATAACCGTCCGAAACGGACTCATTGAGTACGGTCACGCCAGCTGTGCGCCGGTCGATGGGTATTGTGTTTCCCTGGAAGTCCGATAACCACACGGCGCTGACCGACGTAGAACCGGAACGGTAATTTAGGTTGACGGCTGGGGTGCCAAGGTGCTGGTCGTCGTCTTCGACGGTTAGCAAGGTGAAGTTGCGAGGTGTGAGATTATCTGTGGGATTGAACCGATCTGCCCGCCCCCAAACGATAATCTGTTTTCCGACACGCGCGTCAAGTAGGCCAAAGCGCGCATCCACGTAGGCTTCGCGCAGGACGTTTTGCTTGTTGTCGGAGTTGTCAGACTGGGAAGACAGATCCTGTCTGGACAGATAACCATCGATGTACAAACGGAAGTCGCTGGATAGTTTTGGGTTTGCCTGAAGCCACACCGCACTGTTGACGAGATTCGTGTGATCGTCGAGGTTTCTTGATGAGTTCCATGCGCCCATACGGATCGACCCAGACAGACCGGACAGATCGCGGAGATCCTGCGTAATCTTGTTACTCTCAGGGGGGTCGGCCAGCGATGTACCGATACTCAAGATGGTACAGGCCAGCAGCACGATCCACCGATAAATCATTCTGGTCTTTCCATGTACCGGGTTGTGAAGTAGTCGTCTCGAATGTTGTGATCAACGCGGAAGTCGTCGAACTGGATTATGGTCTTGTGGTCGGTCTGGAGATTTGTCGTCTCCAGGATCATGCCCTGCCATTTGTTATTCTTTGGATCCACGTGTCGAATGTCTCGCACAGTAGTTAGTTTCAAGATCTGACCGTGTTCGTCCCAAAAACGTGCCTGCGACGACATATAGTTGTCCTTTCGTACCCAAGTAATTCGCTTGGCGTAGCCGGTATTCATCCTAATGGCATCGTTCACCGGTGCGGACTCGATGACGTAGCATGGTTGTCCATCTATGGTTTCCTCGCCAATGAGGCGATGTGTCCATTCCTGGGCACGGTGCCCGATGATGTCGCCATAGGAGAAGTCGGTTCCGACGAAACTGTCCTTCTTGTTGGAGGCCACCAGACGTCGCACCTTTTTCAAAGCGGGAAGATATATCCAAATGTCGTCATCGCGGCCAGTGTGCTCGATCAGCAGGGTGACTGTGCCGCGAATATCCGTAGGCGTGAGAAAGCGTGTCACGCGCATGTTATCTGCGCCGTTCGGTTGCAGCTTCGTGATTCCGACGGTCTTTCGTATGCGCTCTTGTTGATTGCTGTTGATGAGACGAAATGTGGCGTTAGCCAGCGAGCCGGCCACGCGTGTAGCCTCATAGTTCTTCGCCATCACGACACCGGCATCCGGCGGTTCGGCATGTGCAGAACCGGAATCGTGCAGCAATCCGATTAAGAAGGCGATTGTAACTGCGACCGTTGCCGATGCGACACGTTTAGTGTCGAACTCACGGAAGATGAACCGTGGCCGGAAGGTAAGAATCCAAGACGGAATGAGGGTGATTGCCGCCAGGACACTGACAGTCATGGCCGCGATGATGAGTATCGCTATCCACGCGTGGATATGAAATCCAAATGAAAGCAAGAGTACGCTATAACCGCCTGCAACAGCGAGGGCGACGTACAGACATGCCGTTCCCGCGGTCTGCATGGTATGCGCCACCGCTTCGGTCGGCGACATGCCATCTCGAAGGGACTCACGCATGCGGTAGATCATGTAGATTGCGTAGTCGGCCCCAATACCAACTGCCATCGCCGAGGTCAGGGATGTGGGAATGCTCAAGCGTATCCCGGTCAAACCGATGAGTCCGAAATTGATTAAGACCGCCGCGATCAATGGTAGAAGCACCAGCAGGCCCCCGATAAACGATTGAAATACCAACGATGAGACGAAAAATACGACGCTGGCGATCTGTAGAATATTCAGAAGCTTGCTATTGACCATAACATCATTCATGGCAGCGGCCTGCGGGACACTTCCGCCGATCCGTACGCTGACTTTGTCGGAAGGGAATTTGTTCTTGACGAACGCGGACAGGGCGGGAACCAACTTCTCTATGTAGGCGCTGCTGTCGGTCTTGAGATATGCGACGACATTGGCGATCCTGTAATCTTGATTGACGTAGAGGTCAAAGTCACCAGGCTCACCGGACAGCGAATAAAACAGCAGGTACTGAGAAATGAGGTCGCGATTGTCGGGAATCCGAAAATAGGTTGGATTGTCAGAATGCATGGCCTGATTCATGCGCTTCACGAGATCCGCCAGAGAAACGGTTTTCCCAACGAGAGGTTGAGCGTCGAGGTACTGCTGGACGGCGTCCATGGCACGCAATACTTCCGGATCCTTTATCGTATCAGCACTCTTGCCTTCAACAACGACATACAAGGTGTTGGTGCCGCCGAGCCGTTGATTCAGGAACGCATCGTCCTGTTGGAAAGGTAAGGAGCGTGAAAAATACGTTTTTGTCGAGTTGTCTATTTGGATTAGTGATGTGCCAATCAGCGCGATGACGATCAGAGCTATCGCGCAGACGTAGATCCACACCCGTCGTTGTGACGTAATGATCGCGGATAGCCACAAGATAATGACGTCCCACATGCGCACTCGTCGATTGCCGCGTGGTACCACGAATATTGGTGCGGGCATCAGTGACCGGATGGCCGGCGTGAACGTCAGTTCAAGCACAACCGCGCTGAGGATACCGATACCTGTGAATATGCCAAACGTCCGGACGGTCACAATGTCGAAAATTGACAAAGAGAAGAAACCCATGGCAGCGACGAATCCAGCGGTAAGCATGACCGGCGCGACGCGGGTGAAGGACTGAACGACGGCAAGATGGTTCGCATCCTTTGGCGCTAATGTGGTCGTCGATCGGATGGTATTGTATTCCTCGTAATATCGCTTCAGAAGCTGGACCGCATGTCCGGCGGCGACGGCGAGAATCAATATCGGGGTTGTCGAGTTAAAAGCATCCATGGGCACATCCAGAATCGCCATGATGCCAACCCCCCAGCCCACGGCCA
>Ga0153916_10002405_pt1 | contig 13683 bp, 10 predicted proteins | sample Opewatmetagenome_FD_109642 | JGI IMG/M metagenome (GOLD analysis project Ga0153916, IMG submission 109642) | Freshwater wetland microbial communities from Ohio, USA - Open water 3 Core 3 Depth 4 metaG | ecosystem: Environmental > Aquatic > Freshwater > Wetlands | place: USA: Ohio, Lake Erie...
CAATAGCGCCTCCCAACGCCGAAAGAAAGGCTACCACCACCGCAATCAAAGCTGCCTCGCCGGACAGCGAACGTGTGTCGGCCGCCTCGCGGAAGAACTTGCCGTCCAGGCGGATCGCACGCATCAATCGATCGAACATGATTGTTCCTCGTGCCTTATGAAGGGCATCGAGCTGTGCTCACGAGATGTAACACCACGCGGCGCTTGCGGTTTCGAAACCAGGCGCCGACTGCGCGAGAGTGCCGCGATCCGCGGCGCCGCGGTAGTTCAGTGCGACGGCAGTCCTCGACACGTACAGTTCCGCCCTCCTCCACACGACCTGTGAATCCTCGCCACAGCTCGGCGTGTCGACGCGCGATAAAAGTGGAAGAGCGTGTCCATAATTGATTTCCCCCCCCCCATCGCTTATAATCTGCCCACTTCTCTCGGAGGATGGATGCCCAAGTCAAAGCCAGCAGGTCACACTCCAGCCGAGCCCAAGCACCCCGGGCCGACGATGAGCGGCGCAGAAATCCGCCGCGCATTCCTCGAATTCTTCGCCGACAACGGCCACACCATCGTCCCGTCCTCCTCGCTCGTCCCCGGCGGCGACCAGACGCTGCTGTTCACGAATGCCGGTATGGTGCAGTTCAAAGACGTCTTCCTGGGACAGGACCACCGCCCCTACACTCGCGCCACCACTGCTCAACGCTGCATGCGCGTCTCGGGCAAGCACAACGACCTCGAAAACGTAGGACCCAGCCCGCGTCATCACACTTTCTTCGAGATGCTGGGCAACTTCTCATTCGGGGATTACTTCAAGCGGGATGCCATCCGCCTGGCCTACGCCTGCTTGACGCAAGTCTACAAGCTTTCGCCCGAGCGCCTGTACTTCACGGTGCACGAGAGCGACGACGAGGCCTACCGCATATGGCTCGACGACATTGGCGTGCCGAAGGAACGAATCGCACGGATGGGCGATAAGACGAACTTCTGGCAAATGGCCGACACCGGACCGTGCGGTCCCACCTCGGAAATCCACTTCGACTTCATGCCCGAGCGCGGCGCGCTGCATGGGGCGGAACTGCTCTACCACTTGGACGACAATCCCGACGGCCGCTTCCTCGAGGTGTGGAACCTGGTGTTCATGCAATTCAACCAGGCGCCCGACGGAAGCCGCACTCCACTGCCCGCCCCGGGCGTCGACACAGGCATGGGTCTCGAACGCCTCGCGATGCTCGTCCAGGGTGTGACCAACAACTACGACACCGATCTCTTCGCGCCGATCCTCGACGCGATCCAGCGCCTGGCCGGTCATTCGCGCGCCAAGCGCGAAGAGCTGAGCACCGCCTACCGGGTGGTTGCGGACCACGCCCGCGCGGCGACCTTCCTCATCAGCGATGGCGTCGTCCCAGGGAATATGGGACGCAACTACGTGACTCGCATGATCATCCGTCGCGCGGCGCGCTTCGGTTCGAAGCTGGGCTTCACCGAGCCCTTCCTTGCGCACGTGGCTCAGACCGTCATCCAGGAGTACGGCGAAGCCTACCCCGAGATCCTGCGCAACCGGGAAGTCATCGAGCGAACATTGACGCTCGAAGAGAACCGCTTTCGCCGGACCGTCGACGTGGGCATCGACAATCTAGAGCAGACCCTCAAGGTTTACCAAACGCAAGGCCTCGGCACGCTTTCCGGCGAGGACGCCTTTCGCCTGTACGCCACATACGGCCTGCCACTCGAGATCACTCGCGATGTGGTTCGTGAGCGAGGGATGCTGGTGGATGACATTGGTTTTCGCGCCGCGATGGACAGCCACCGCGAAGCCTCTGGCGCCGGACAAGCGATGGGCGAGTTGGGTGGCGAGGATGTGGCTCTCTATCGGCAATTGCGCGATGAGCTCGTGGCCGAGGGTGTGCTGCCCGAGAGCGGGGTCGAATACGACCCCTATTCCGGATTCGAGGTGGTGGAACCGATATTGGCCGTCGTCAAAGCTGGCCAGCGCGTGACGCAGGTAGAAGCCGGCGACAAGGTGGAGGTCGTCCTGGGACGGACGTGCTTCTATCTGCAGGCGGGCGGTCAAGTGGCCGACACGGGCGAGTTGAGGCAGAACGCCCCGGGCGAGGACGGCTGGCAGGTGACAATCAGCGACGTGCGCCGTCCCGCGGCCGGATTGATAGTTCACGAAGGCGAGGTCGCCAAGGGAATCGTGCATCAGGGCGACCTGGCGACCGCGGCGGTCGACGACGAGCGGCGCTGGGACATCATGCGCAACCACACCGCCACACATCTGCTCCATGCGGAACTGCGCTTCGTCCTCGGGAATCATGTGCGCCAGGCTGGCTCGCTTGTCGCCCCAGACCGGCTTCGATTCGATTTCACCCATCACAGCATGGTGAGCCAACAGGACTTGGAACGAATCGAGCGCTACGTTAATGAGGCCATCCTGGCAAACTATCCGGTCAGCACCGCCCTTAAAGCACGCGAGCAAGCCATTTCGGAAGGCGCCATGGCGCTGTTCGGCGAGAAGTACGGCGAGACGGTGCGAACAATTGCCATCGGCGAACCGGAGGCATTCTCGCACGAACTATGCGGGGGAACGCACGTATTCCAGACCGCCGACATCGGTCCGTTCCTGATTGTTAGCGAAAGCAGCGTGGCCGCGGGTGTCCGGCGCATCGAAGCGGTCACCGGCCATACGGCGGTGGACTTGGTACAACAGCGCAACCGCACGCTTCAGAACGCCGCCACATTCCTCGGCGTGGGGACCGACCAACTCGAACGCAAGGTGCGCGAAGTTGTGGAGGAACTCGACCACGCTCGTCGCGAGACGCAACACCAGCGGCAAGATTCGGCGCGGCGTGAATTCGATAGCGCCATGGAGCACCCACAGACCATCGCAGGCGTACCGGTAGTTACCGCGACCGTCGCGCAGGCCGACGCCGAGACGCTGCGCCTCCTTACGGACGCCTTTCGCAAGCGTTTTCCCTCGGGTGTGGTCGCGGTCGCCGCGGCACCCGAGGGTAAACCTACCATGGTCGTGGCCGTAAGTGACGACCTTGCCAAGCGCGGACTGAATGCGGGCGAAATGGCACGTGCGGCGGCCAAGATCCTCGGCGGCGGCGGTGGCGGCCGCCCCACGCTGGCCCAGGCTGGCGGGACAGACCCCTCGCGCATGGCCGAGGCGCTTCAGGTCGTCAGTCAGATGGTGGCCAGCGCGCTCACCTGACGCTTTCCCCTGTCGAGCATCTGCCACAGGACGGCGACTTCGATTGAAAGACCAAATCATTGCATTCGAGCCGCACGACGACATGGCAATGGTGCGTGACCGCATACTGCGCGCGCAAGCCGACCGCATCCTCCTGCAACTCTCGCGCGCGACGTCCGTGCGAAGACTCGACCTCATCCTCGCCGCCCGCTGGGCCAACCAGGTCGGCGCCGAGTTCGTCGTTGTGTCCACTGACCCAGATGCGATACACCTCTGCCGCCAAGCCAGTGTCCGCTGGCACCTCTCTGTAGAAACCGCGGTCGAGCAAGTCAGTCCGGAGCCCACCAAGCGCCGCATTCATGGGAATGCCGCTCCCTTGCAGGCGAGTCGGGAGAGCAGAGCATGCGTGCAGTCTCCCGCGGCCAAAGTGGATCTCGGGGTGGCTACGCGCACTCGCTCTGAAATTGACCGTGTTGTCCGGCACCGCACTCAAGAGCGGGTTCCACTTGATCGACGCGTGGCCTCCTTCCTCTTCATTGCCCCGCTTGCCCTGCTCACGACAATCGCCGTTCTATTCCTCCCGAGGGCCGAAGTAGGGGTGACCCTGCCTGCAAGCATTCAGACCGTTACCGTCGCGCTCGATGCCGGACTTGGCTCATCGCTGAGCGTAGACCTCTCCATCACGGAATCGATGGCTACCTCTGGCCACGCCAAAGTCCCCACGGCCTTCGCCAGCGGCGAGATCGCGCTCACGAACCGGGCTCAAGCGGTTGTCGCCATTCCCCCCGGCACACGCTTCCGCGATCCCGTTGCCGGTATCGAGTTTGAGACGCTTGAAGGAGGATGGCTCGACCCGGAAAGCAGCGCGGTGTTCGGTATCCGCGCCCTCGAACCAGGCCCCTCAGGCAATCGGCCGGCAGGCAGCATTCGCGAAGCGATCGGCCTCCCCGCTGAGCGCCTCGATGTCCGCCAAGGGGCAGCGACGACCGGGGGACAAGCGGGCTTGCGCGCAACCGTCGCTGCCGCGGACTTGTCAACCCTGCGGACTCTGGCAGGCGCTCGTCTGACCGAGGCGATCGGCAACGCGCTCGAATCAGAGGCCGACCAGCACGACCTGGCCATCGTCGAGGGAAGCATCCTCATCCGCCAACAGGAGGAGATCGCTTCGGCAACTGCGGGCACTGCGGTGGATGAGGTGCAACTCGTTGTTGCGGTGCAGGCTCAGGCCCTCGCCTTCCCGCGCCAAGTTGTCCTCGGCCTCGCTCGGCAGTCGTTCGCGCAGCAAGGATTGGCCGATGCCGCCGCGCTGCCTCTGAGCGAGGACCCGCGATTGGAGTTGGACGCGAGTGGCAACCCGCGCATTGTGCTTTCCGCCCTCACGATGAAGGCCGACCTTCCGTCGTCGTTGGCGGGGCGCGTCGTTTACCGGACGCCAACGATCGCCCAGCAAGTGATCGAGAACCTCGTCGCCGACAGCTCCGTCGAGATTCGCATCTCGCCCGTGTGGTGGCCAATCATGCCGGCGTTCCCATCACGCATCACTATCGTGGCCGTCCCGGAACCCCCGTCGCCCGAGCCTCACGCTCTAGGCATGGTACGCTAGATGAGCGTGCACGCGTCCCGCATCTTGGCCGTCGACCCAGGGGAGCGCCGCATCGGCGTTGCCATCAGCGACGAGAAGAAGTTGGTTGCTCGCCCATTGCTGGTCTTGGAGCATCGCAGCGTGAGCGAGGACGCGTCGCGCATCGTCGCATTGGCGAAAGAGAATTCGGCGGACCTGGTGTTGGTCGGCGTGGCACTCGATGCGGAGGGCGTCATCGGCCCGCAGGCCCGCAAGGGGCTGCGCCTGGCCGAGGCAATACGTGCCCAATCCGACCTGCGGGTCGAGCCCCGCGACGAGTCGTTTTCCACCGAGACGGCAGCCTCCGCGCGCCGCGCGCAGGACACAACCCGCCGCAAGCGAGTTGCGTCCATCGACGCTGCCGCCGCAGCGGTCATTCTGCAGGAGTATCTCGACACCATTGGCAGCAAAACGTAGAGCTGGAGCACGGGCTGGCCCATGGCGGGCCGTGAGCGCCATGCTATTCATCGGGCTGCTGCTCGGTGCGGCGGTCATCGCCTGCGACCTCAGCGCGCGCGCCGTTTCCGCAGCGCGTATCGGGTCCCCGGCGGCGGACCTTTCACTTCTCGAGCGGATTGCGTTGGGGAGTTACCTTGGCTTGCGAAGTGATGCACTCGCGCGCCCCTCCCCGCGCGCCGAGGGCGGCTCGCTGGCGATCTCAGAGGGAGAGAATGCCTCCACGCTCGCTGGGAGACTCACCGAGGAAGGGTGGATTGCGGAGGCGGGCGTCTTCCGCACCTACTTGCGCTTCACCGGTGGCGACCGCGCTCTTTACCCAGGCACGTACGCCGTGCCGCAAGGACTCACAACGCGGACATTGGCCGACTTGCTCATCTCTGGCAGCACTCGGCAGCTGGATTTCACCATCTTCGCGGGCTGGCGCGTGGAGGAAATCGCCGCAGGACTTGAGGAGCACGGGCTATCCATATCAGCCGGGGACTTCATCGCAGCCAGCCATCGCAGGCCTGGCAACCTGCCGCTCTACCTGGCGATTCCACCGCAAGCGGGTTTAGAGGGATTTCTACTCCCGGGACGCTATCTGATCGAACGCAATGCGAATGCGGACCTGCTTGTCTTCGAATTGGTGACCTCATTTGAAGGGGCTCTGACGGACGAGGTGAAGCGCGCGCTGGAGGCGCGTGGACTCAGCCTATACCAGGCCGTCACCCTGGCTTCCATCATCGAACGCGAGGCGATGGACGCCGATGAAATGCCCCTCATCGCGTCGGTGTTCCTCAACCGGCTCGACTCGGGCATGCGGCTGGAAGCCGACCCCACCGTTCAATATGCGCTCGGGTACTCGGTGAGCCAGTCCACGTGGTGGCGCAGCCCGCTCGGCGAGGGCGACCTCCAGATCGATTCACCCTATAACACCTACCTGTACGCCGGGCTGCCTCCGGGCCCGATCAGTAACCCATCGATGGCAGCACTGCAGGCAGTGGCCTCCGCTCCCACGTCTTCATTTTATTTCTTCCGGGCCGCATGTGACCGCTCAGGACGCCACGCGTTCGCTGAGACCTATGACCAGCACCTGGCAAATGCGTGCCCCTAGCGCGGCCTGGTTTGCCATTGGCGGGGAAAAGACAGAAGGATCCTGAGGATGGAGAACGCTACCTGCCCATGGCGCCGCGGCACCTGACGGAGAAATGCGATGTCGAACAGAGAGAAACCGCTGGATTGGTCTTCTGAGCCGGAACGAGGCTACAGCGTTGCGCGGCGGGCGGATGGCGGCCTGCACGTTACCTTTCATCACCTCTCGCCCGCTGTTCTCAGGCACTGGCAGGCATTTGCCCAGCAGCATTTGCAGGGTGCAGAGAGGTTCAATCGCAACTTGTACGACCTGCGGGCTATCGAGGATATCCCGCCGGAAGCAATCCACCTGGCGGAGGACATCAACGCCGACCCGGCCGCCCGATTCGTGCGTGTGGCCGTGGTCGTTTCCTCCAGTGCGGCGCGGAAAGCCCTTGGCGGGCTGGCGCAGCTTTCATCCGGTATTGAAATGGATGTATTCAGTGATCTCGCGCAGGCGGAACGCTGGCTTGACCGGCCGGCAAGCCGGCTCTTGCGCGACGAGGATTAGCCGGGACAGCTCCCCTTCCATCGGTTCCGGGCCGCCCGCTTAGCCCGCGCGACCCTGCAAGCGTCGGTAGTCCTCCAAGGTATCAACGTCGGCGAAGGCTTCTGGGTCGTCCCAATCGACCCAGGTGACGGGATGTCGGTCAAACAGCCCCCGGCCACCCTCATCGCCCCTCACCCGTTTCAAATCATCCCACGTCGCGCGATCAAATAGGACCGGGTTGGCGCGCCGCCCAGCGTGGCGTGGCGCCACGATGGGCGAAAGCGTGCGCGCGTGCAGCTCGATCAGCCGGTCCACCAGCGCGCCGGGCACATTCGGCTGGTCGCCGAGAAAGAACAACGCGGCACCGCAAGTCGGAGCAAGCGCCTCCAGCCCCGCCCGAAGAGAGGTGCTTTGCCCTTCCCGCCAGGCCGGATTGGATACCACGCGCGTGCCAGCGAGATCCACGGCTCCCGCAATGGCGCTTCCGTCGGCCCCCAATACCACAACCACCTCGTGGGTGTGTGCGCGAGCCACTTCAAGCGCATGCTCCAGAATCGGCCGGCCGCGCAGGGGCAGAAGCAGTTTGTTCGCACCCATGCGCGATGCATCTCCCGCGGCCAGGACCACACCCCCCATTCGCACACGGGCCTCGTACACGGCCTCGTCCTCCAACAAGCTCGCGACCACGACCCTGCAGACAACGGGTGAGTGCAGGAGCTGCGCGGCCGCCTCTCGCCCCAACTGCCGGGCCTCATCCGTGTCGGCCTTGTTGAGCACGATTGAGAATCCCATTCCGCGCCGCGCCACTTTGGCGTAGCTCGATACGTGTGTCAGCCCGCGAGCCAGAACGCCGGGCGTGATGATTCCGCCCGCGGCGGCCTCCGCAGACTCCATGAAACGCGACACCCGGTGAACGGTCTCAGCATTCAAAGGACGTCCCAAGGCATCCAGACCGGCCAGGACGACAAGCTGGGTTGCCTCGCGCGGGACCGCTGGCTCGTGTTGGTCCGGGGCTTTCAGAGAAAGCCCGCGCGCTCCGTCTGCCTCCACCAGGAGGGTGACCCCTGCCCCCTGGAGGAGCTCGCACAAGCGCGAGAAGCTCCCGGCCGTCAACCCGCTCCACTTCCCGAGTGCCGGCAAGGCGGGGCCGGTCACCAATACATGTCGATACTCGCGCAGAAGAGGGCCAAGCTCCTCCAATTTCGTATCGTCATCAAATATGAAATGGCTGGGAGCAATCGAACGCTCCGAGAGCGCCAGGTGGGTTGTCGTGGTTGAGACAACAGGCCCAAAGGACCCCAATTCGCGAGCCAGGCGGGCCATGGCCGTCGTCTTCCCACCCGCGCCCACAAGCGCGACAATCTCGCCCGGATGCAGCCCCAGTGCCGCCGTTAGTTGCATGCTCCTTATCGCCCTTACCCGCGAGGTACGGCCTGTCCTGCCGTCTTGCGGAAATGCGGAGATTCTAGAACGGCGGCCAGCACACCTCCACCGACGGCCAGTGCCTTGTCTGATATCGAGAAGCAATACGCGCGCACTCCCCGCGGATCGATGTCACCGATCTTCATTCCGCGCGAGACCATTGCGCCCTCGTGGACTAATCCACGCAATGCGCCCGGAATGGTCGCCCGAACTTCGACGCCACCGACCTCCGCAAGAAGGTCGCCGAGGTGGACAACCGCACCTATCGCAACGCGGCCCGCGAGCACGCCAGCGGCCGGCGCGCGCACGACTCGTTCAGCCTGGTGCCCATGGACTTCATCGGGCAAACCGCTATCGTCGGCGGCCCCTCCCTGCCAGTGCACGCGGCCAAGCCAATGCCCGCGTTGGGTTTCGACAACGGCATCACAGTCCACACCCGCCCGAAAACCCGGGCCGAGTCCGATGTGAAGCAACTGTCGATGGCTGAGCGGTGCTCCTGCTTGTTTGAGCATGCGTGCATCCACCACTGCAGCGATGTTCAAGCCATCCCAAAGTCCCCACTCTGGCGCGACGACGATGGGCAGGATCCCCTCGCCCCAACTCTTCTGGATGGCCTTAATGGTGCCGACGCGCCGTGCGGTCAGTCCGTCGACCTGGGCTTCTTCGTCCCATACCGCGCGCGCAAAAGATGCCCCGAGACGCACGGCGAGGGGAAACGCCTGCTCGCTGACGACAACTGGAAACCCTGAACGCGTGAGGCGGAAGGCCACGCCCGAACCGAGGTCGCCCCCTCCGCGGACCAGTATCGAGAAACCCCGGAACATGGGAGTCGGTATCGCAGCTTCAGAGGATGACAAAGGACGCCTTCCTTCTCGCCTCGTTGTCGAATGGGCTCGCGGGCAGCCGCTGGGTCATCGGTTGGAGTGATGGCTGGGGCCAGCGTTCGCAGGCGAGGACGGCTACGCGAGTTTGCCCAGGCCGCGCAACACTCGCTCGGCGGTCAGAGGAAACTCGTCGAACCAGACTCCGGTGGCGTGGTGCACTGCGGCAATGATGGCTGGGGCGTAGGGCAGATACGGCATCTCGCCCATGCCGCGGGCACCGAACGGGCCGTGCGGGTCGGGATGTTCGAGGATCAGGCTCTCAATTCGCCCGGGGATGTCGAGTGCGGTGGGGATGAGGTAAGTCGAAAGGTGCGGCGTGAGAACATGCCCGTCTTTCATCACGAAGTTCTCGAGCAGGGCGTACCCGTGGGCCTGGACGATGGCGCCCTCGATCTGACCTTCGACCTGCTGCGGGTTGATGGCGCGGCCGACGTCATTAGCGCAGACAACATCCGTCACACGCACCTGGCCCGTGTCCAAGTCGACCTCGACCTGGGCGGACTCCGCCACGTAGCCATAGGCGAAGTTGGGCGTCGAGTGGCCCGTTTCGGGATCGTAAGGCGTGGTGGCTGGGGGACGGTAGACGAATCGCGCCACCGCGGGGCGCTCCTCCGCCTTCCACTTGCCCAGGGCCTGCTCGGCGGCACCACGGATGGCGTTGCCGGCCATGAACGTCATGCGCGAGGCCGAAGCCGAACCAGAGTCGTCTGTCTCGGCTGTGTCCGAGACCACCATTCGGATCTTGCCAATCGGCAGGCCAAGTGCCTGCGCTGCCATCTGAGCCATGACCGCATGCGAGCCCTGACCTACTTCCGCGCCGGCATGCCGCACCACAGCCTCTTCGATCTCACTGGTGCCGCGCAACTCAACGGTTGCCCAGCACTTCTCTGGCGAGCCGAAGGAGAAGCCGATGTTCTTATACCCGCAGGCAAATCCAATTCCACGCCGCACGCTGCGGCCGGGTGCCGGCTCGGGCTGTGGGAGCGACGAACGGCTCCAGCCCGTAGAACTCCTCACCCATCCTGAGCGCTGCGCGCATGACTCGAGCACCTGCTGCAGGCTGATCCCCGGTGGGAGCGGCGTGCCCACCGACAGCAGCGCCCCCTCCGTAAGTAGATTGCGCTGGCGCAGTTCGACCGGGTCGAGACCCAGGGCCTCGGCCAGCTTGTTCATTTGCGTCTCGGCAACGAATAGCGCTTGCGGTCCGCCGAATCCGCGAAACGCTCCCCCCGGCAGATTGTTCGTGTAGACCGATCGCGAATCGACCGATACGTTGGGGATCTCGTACGGCCCAGTACACATGAGGGTTGCATTGCCGAGCACTTTGGCCGATGTGTACGCGTATGCCCCGCCGTCCTGGGTGATATCAACTTCCGCGGCCACCAGTTTGCCCTCGCGTGTGGCCCCCCACCGTGTGCGAAAATGGAAGACGTGCCGCTTGTGGTGGCCGATGATCGACTCTTCCCGCGACCAAATGATCTTGACCGGCCGGGATATCCCGCGTTGATGCAGGCGCCAGGCCGCCAGCGCCAAAACAATCTGGACCGACATGTCTTCGCGCCCACCAAACGCTCCACCGATGGCCGGATAGATGATGCGCACCTGGTCGCGCGACAGTCCGAGCGCGTGAGCAACCTGCTCCTGGTCTTCGTGCGTCCACTGGCCAGCGACGACCACGGTGACCCGGCCCTGCTCGTCGATGTAGGCTGAGCCGGCTTCGGGCTGCAGGTAGGCGTGCTCCTGGACGGGCGTATGGTATTCCCCCTCGACGACAACATCCGCCCGTCGCAGCGCGTCGGCGGCATCCCCCTTTCGGATGCGATACGAACAGAAGGTATTCGTGCCCTTGTCGGCGAAGAGCAGAGGAGAGTCGGCATCGAGTGCGCGGCGGGCATCCGTGACGACAGGCAGGTCCTCGTATTCAACTGCGATCAGGTCTCGCGCACGCTCGGCAATGGGTTCAGATTCCGCCACGACCAACGCAACCTGGTCGCCGACGAATCGCACCCTGTCGGCGCCGGCCTTATCGGAGCCGGGCCCGCACAGCACCGGTTGATCAGGCATGATCAGCCCGTACTCGTTGACCGGGACATCCTTTGCGGTGAACACGGCGACAACGCCAGGGACCGCTTGGGCGCGTGCCGTCGCGACCGATCGGACAATGGCGTGCGGTCGCCGCGCGAAGAGCACCTTGAGATACAGCTGCCCGGGCCGGTCGATATCGCCAGGGTAGAGAGCACGTCCGGTGACTTTGGCTACCGCATCGGAGCGCGGTAGCGAGGACCCAACTGCCGGCATGCCTTATCTCCTATACCCGCGCAGGTTGCTCTCCCGCGCCTCCACGTCGTAGCGCCCGCCCTTGACCGGTTGGATCAACCCGTAAAGCAGGGTAAAGAGAGCGCCTCCCAGCGCAAGTGCGATAACCCCAACAACCAGCTTGAGCCCAAGGAAGGGCATCGCCGGCGGCCAGGCGAGCTCCGGCGGAAGGTAGACCCAATGGTTGACCTCGTTCTCGAGGAGGAACCATTCCGCGGCCATGTAGCCGCCCACGCCCATGGCCAGGGCAATGCCCAACCCTAGTATGTTCATGAGCGTTTCAAGCGGCCTGCGACCCGATCGAGTTTCGCTGAGGCGTGTCTGATATCGCTGCGGATCCGACATATCATCCTCCTCGACCACCTTCGGCGTGGTCGCTTCGTTTCAGTCTTCGCAGGGGTGCGAAGTCAACTCCAGAGAGCCAGTTATTGGATTTGCGCCGGACCAGACGCCTCGTCGCGCCCCGAGGCGCCTTGGCTGTGGAGCCGCCCGCGTTCTCATCGCCACTTCTTGATCTTCGGCAGCGGCTTCTTAAGGTCGGGCGAGTCGAACTTCCCCGGACGCACTGGCCAGACCAAGCCGAAAACCGATGTGAACAATGCCGTGCCGATGAGCAGTGAGAACGCGGCAATGGCCAGTTTGACAAAAAGGTAGGGGGCGATAGGCGGCCAGGCCATTTCCGGCGGGAGGTAGAGATAGTGCCGCTGGAAATTAAGCTGCAGCAAATACTCGGCCAACAGGTAGCCGAGTGCCGGCAGGCCCACGACGAGAACGCAACCCAAAGCGATCCACGTCGGATGTGGCTCGCCACGCCGCGTTTCTTCCCCGGGAAGCCTGATATGGTAGGAGCCGCTCATGATGATCCTCCTCCGCCGTGGGCAGCGCGCTCGATTGCGTCGAGTATCTTGTAGTAGCCGGTACATCGACACAAGTTGCCGGCGATCGCATACGCCGCCTCATCGCGCGAGGGTCTCGGATTCTCCTCGAGCAGTTTGACGGCCGACATGACGAATCCCGGCGTGCAGTACCCGCATTGCACGGCACCCGCCTCCACAAAGGCTTGTTGTACCGGGTGCAGTGATCCATCGACGGCCAGCCCCTCCACGGTGACCACCTCGGCGCCGTGCGCGCGCGGCGCGGGGACTAGGCAGGCCATCACCGCCACACCGTCGAGGAACACGGTACACGCCCCGCATTCCCCTTCAGCACAACCCTCTTTTGTGCCAATCAAGCGCAGATCCTCGCGAAGCAAGCGCAACAAACTCTTGTGGTTGGCGCCTGTTACACTCACCTCGCGGCCGTTCACACGCGTTTGGATGGGCTCGGTCTCGGCGTGTCTTTGCGGTTGCTCGAGCACGCCCCCCATCGGCCGTGCGCGCCCCCACAATAATGGAGGCGACTCCGGCCTCAGCCGGGCCTCGCCGCCCAGGGCCGCCTCACGGAGCAATCCCACCACGGCGTGTTTCACCATCACTCGACGGAACTGGGCCGACCCTCGCACATCGTCGATGGGATGAGCGTCCTCGGCCGCAGCGTGTGCGGCGGCGTCAATCGTGGCCTCATCCATTGCGCGGCCGATCAGCGCCGCCTCCCCCTTCGCGGCGCGAATGACCACGGGCGCAACCGCCCCAAGCGCAATGCGCGCAGAACTCACCATCCCCGTGGCATCACACTGCACCACGCAAGCCGCGTTCACAACCGAAATGGCCTGGGCAGCGCGCAGCGCATGCTTGATATACCCGCCCCGGTCGGGTACTTGCAGAGTGCGGAACCGGATGGCAACAAGAATCTCGTTGGGGGCCATCACAGTCCGGCGGACGCCGGTGTAGAACTCGGCCAGGCGAACCGAGCGCTCGCCGTGCGCCGAACGCAGCCGCAGTTCGGCATCGAGGGCCATGAGTGCCGGGATGGTGTCGTTGGCCGGCGAGGCAGTAATGAGGTTGCCGGCAACAGTGCCGCGATTTCGGATTTGCGGCGCGCCAACCTCCCAGCACGCGCGCGGCAGAGGCCAGGCCAGTTCATTGAGCAGTTTGGAGGCCACGCAGGCATTGTGGGTGACGAGCGGTCCGATCTCGAGCCAGCCGTCGGACTTCCGTTGGATTTGGTCAAGCCCGGGCACACGCGTCAGATCGACCAACACCTCCACTCCGGTGCGTACTCCGCGCTCCAGCTCGAGCATGAGGTCGGTGGCCCCAGC
>Ga0153916_10002406_pt1 | contig 13682 bp, 10 predicted proteins | sample Opewatmetagenome_FD_109642 | JGI IMG/M metagenome (GOLD analysis project Ga0153916, IMG submission 109642) | Freshwater wetland microbial communities from Ohio, USA - Open water 3 Core 3 Depth 4 metaG | ecosystem: Environmental > Aquatic > Freshwater > Wetlands | place: USA: Ohio, Lake Erie...
CGCTACGAGGCCGTCGCCCGGCTGATGGAGGCCGATCTCCGCGGGCTCAAAGAGGATTCGCTCGACCACATCGCCCGGCGGATGGAAGACGTCGAGCGGCGGCTGGACCTGGGGCGGGCCGGGCCCAAGGTCCGCAAAATCCAGGAGGGCGTGATCGAGTCGCTCGACAAGCTGATCAAGGAGCTGGAGTCGCAGCAGCAGCAACAGCAGGACGCCAGTGCCGCCAAGGGCGGGCTGCAACCCAAGAGTCCGGCCAGCGAGAGCGTTCCCATGGCCGGCAAAGGGCCCGGCGAGGTCACCCGGCGCAAGGTCGGCGACCAGAGCGGCTGGGGCAACCTCCCGCCCCGCGAGCGCGAGGAGGCCATGCAGCAGATCGGCCGCCAGTTCCCCTCCCACTACCGGGACGTGATCGAACAGTACTTCCGCAAACTCGCTACCGAAGGGAGCCCGTAAGGACGAGCACCTTTTTTTCGCGCAATCAGTAGGACAGGCGTCCCGCCTGTCCGTGCCTCTTTGCGCGGACCGTCCGGACCGGCGAGACGCCGGTCCTACTGAACTGCCCGGACCGGCGAGACGCCGGTCCTACTGAACTGCGCGGACCGGCGAGACGCCGGTCCTACTGGCCGTCGGGTCGGGCCTATAATGGAGAAGGGCCGCGAAGAGGTAGACCAAAACGAGATTCGCCCATGTGGACTGTCGTTCTTCTTAGTGGTGTGATTCTCCATGCCGAACCGGCGGTCGAGGTTCAGCCGCTCAGCGGCAAGCCGGTCAGCGGGGTCCTCACGGCCCTGACCGCGGAAAAGATTGCCCTCCAGACCGCGCAGGGACCGGTCACGCTGGAGATCGGCAAGATCGTGGGGCTCACGGTGAAGCAGCCGGAGCCAGGCGGCCGCGGGCGGGCGGCGGTGTGGCTCGAATTGGTCGACGGCTCCGCGCCGGCCGGCACTCAGCTCACCGTCAAGGAAGGCCGCGCCCGGCTCACGCTCGCCGACGGGGCGACGCTCGACGTCCCCGTCCGCGACGTCCGCTGGGTGCGTTTCGGGCCGCAGACCGAAGCCACGGCCCGCCAATGGTCGCGGATCCTGGAGAAGGAGCGGAAGGCCGACCTGCTGGTGGTCAAGAAAGGAGACTCGCTCGACGAGAACCAGGGGGTGCTGCGCAGCGTGGCCGAGGACACCGTCCAGTTCGAGCTCGATGGTGAGCTGTTGCCGGTAAAGCGGGAGAGAGTGTACGGGCTGGTGTACCACCAGGCGTCGGGGCGCGAGCTGCCGCAGACCTTGTGTACGATCCGCGAGGCGGCGGGCCCGGCGTGGGCGGCCCAGTCCCTGGCCGCCAACCGCGGCCAGATCGAGTGGACGACTCCCACCGGACTCAAGCTGGCGCGCCCGCTGGCGGCGCTTTCGCGGATCGATTTCTCCCACGGCAAGATCGTCTATCTCAGCGACTTGAAGCCCGAATCGGCCGAGTGGGTCCCTTATTTCGCCATGGCGGGAGGCTCGGCCGCTCGTGCCGGGCTGTTTGCGCCGCGGCAGGACCGCAGCCTGGCATCCGGCCCGCTGGCGGTCGAGGGGATGCAGTATCCCAGAGGGCTGGCCCTGCACAGCCGGACCACGCTCGTGTACCGGCTCCCCGAGAGCTTCCGCCGGTTCTCGGCGGTCGCGGGGATCGACGATCGGGTCCGCCCGCGCGGCCAGGTGCTGCTGGTGATCCGCGGCGACGAGCGCGTGCTGTGGAATTCTCCCGTGGCCGGCACCGACCCGGCCAAGACGATCGACGTCGACGTGAGCGGCGTCCGCCGGTTGACCATCCTCGTGGATTTCGGCGACGATCTCGACGTGGCCGACCACCTCGATCTCTGTGAGGCCAGGCTGATCAAATGAGGCATTTCCTTGCGATCGTGGCAGTCGTGTTGGCGGCGCCGCCGGTTTGCCGGGCGGCGGTCCAGCCGGAGGTGCTCCGGGCCGAGGCCGAGCGGATCGCGGTGATGGCCAAGGCCAAGCACTGCGTGCTGGCGGTTTTCTCGGCCAGCGGCGGGGGCGGGGGATCGGGGGTCGCGATCTCCCCCGACGGCTACGCCCTGACCAACTTCCACGTCGCCCAGCCCAGCGGAACCGCCATGAAGTGCGCCATGGCCGACGGCCGCCTCTACGACGCGGTCATCGTCGGCATCGATCCGACCGGCGACGTGGCCCTGATCAAGCTCTTCGGGCGGGAGGATTTCCCGTCCGCGGAGATGGCCGACAGCGACCAGGTCCGCGTGGGAGACTCGGTGTTCGCAATGGGAAACCCCTTCCTCCTGGCCACCGACTTCCAGCCCACCGTCACCCAGGGGATCGTCTCCGGGGTCCATCGCTACCAGTATCCGGCCGGGACCCTGCTGGAATACGCCGACTGCCTCCAGACCGACGCCTCGATCAATCCGGGGAATTCGGGCGGACCGCTGTTCGACGCCCGGGGAAGGCTGATCGGCATCAACGGCCGGGCCTCCTTCGACAAGCGGGGCCGGGTGAGCGTGGGGGCGGGCTACGCCGTCTCGATCAACCAGATCAAGAACTTCCTCGGCCACCTGCGGGGCGGCCGGATCGTGGACCACGCCACGCTGGGCGCTACCGTGGGCTTCGACGACGAGCGCCGGCTGGTGGTCACCGACATCCTCGACCAGTCGGACGCCTACCGCCGCGGGCTCCGCTACGGCGACGAGGTCCTCGCCTTCGGCGGCCGGCCCGTCTCCACCCCCAACGGCTTCAAGAACGTCCTGGGCATTTTTCCCAAGGGGTGGCGCGTGCCGCTGAGCTTTCGCCGCAGCGGCAAGCGTTTCGACGTCCTGGTGCGCCTGGCCGGGGTGCACTCGGAAGAGGAATTGATCGCCAAGGTGATCGGCCGGGGAAGCCGCCCGCCGATGCCCATCCCGAAGCCCGGCGACCGGCCCGGGGGCAAGCCCCGCAAGGACCAGGGGCCGAAGGATCGGGACGAGGACGTTCCCAGGCCCCCGCCCGGCGGGCCCCTGCTTCCCGGGCTGGAGCCGAAGCCGCCGATGCCCGAGGTCGTCAGCAAGCACTTCGACCAACGGCGCGGCTACGCCAACTACTTCTTCAACCGGCTGCATCGCGACCGGGTGTGGAAATCGTGGAGCGGGCGGGGCGATTTCACCGCGTCCGGCCGGACCTGGACGATCACCGGTCCGCTGGAGCGCGGCGCCAAGTTCCGCCTCGAGCTGGCGGACAACAAGATCGTGCTCCAGTTGCCCTCGGAGCGGCAGGAGTGGACGGCCAGCGACGATCTGGGCGCGACGCTTGCCCCTGGTAACAGCGGCGGCCTGTTCGCGGCCCTTCACCTCTGGCGGCGGCTGGCGGTCGAAGGGCCGGACAAGTTCGGCGACGTGCACTACCTGGGCACCGCCCCGCTGGCCGGCTACGACGGCCTGGCCGACGTCCTGGTGGCCTTCCACGGCGGCGTCGAGTGCCGCTTCTCCTTCGACCCCAAGACCGGCCTGCTGCTGGGCCTGGAGATGTTCCCCCACGAAAACGCCGACCCTTGCGAGGTCTACTTTGCCGACTACCACGAGGTCGCCGGGCGGGCCCTGCCGCAGCGGATCGAGGTCCGCTACGGCGACGTGTCGTTCGCCAGCTTCCGGATCGAGCAGTTCAGTCTCGAAAACGCGACGCAGCCCTAGGAACCCGCTCCCCATGTCGTCCGCCGTCCGTTGGATTCTTGTGGTGGGAATGATCGCGGGCCCGGCCGCGCCGGGCTTCGGCGCGACGGACGCCGCCGCGGCGGGCGGCTCGCTGGCCGACACGATCGCCCGCGCCCAGCCCAAGATGGTGAAGATCTACGGCGCCGGGGGCCTCCGCGGCCTGGAAGCTTATCAGAGCGGGTTTGTGATCTCGCCGCAGGGACACATCCTCACCGTGTGGAGCTACGTGCTGGACACCGATTCGATCACGGCCGTGCTGGCCGACGGGAGGAGGTTCGAGGCCAAGCTGGTGGGGGCCGATCCGCGGCTGGAGGCGGCGGTGCTGAAGATCGAGGCGGCCGAGCTCCCCTGTTTCGATCTGGCCCGGGCCGTCGGCGGCGACGCCGGCACCCGCGTGCTGGCCTTCAGCAACCTTTTCGGCGTGGCCACGGGGAGTGAGCCGCTCAGCGTGCAGCACGGGACGATCGCCGTGGTGCCCCGGCTGGAGGCCCGCCGCGGGACCTTCGAGACCCCCTATAGCGGCCCGGTGTACGTGCTGGACGTCGTCACCAACAATCCCGGCGCGGCGGGGGGCGCGCTCGTCTCGCGACGGGGGGAGCTGATGGGGATGCTCGGCAAGGAGCTTCGCAACGCGCTGAACAACACCTGGCTGAACTACGCGATTCCCGTGGAGCGGCTCCGCGACTCGGTGGAGCAGATCCGGGCCGGGAAGTTCGTGGCCCGGCAGCCCGAGGAGCCCGCCAAGAAGGCGGCCCGCCCGATGACCCTGGAGAGGCTCGGGATCGTGCTCGTGCCCGACGTGGTGGAGCGAACGCCCCCCTACGTGGACCAGGTGCTGCCCGGCTCGCCGGCCGCCAAGGCCGGCATCCGGCCCGACGACCTGGTGGTGCTCATGGGCGATCGGCTCGTCCGCTCGTGCAAGGCGCTGCGCGAGGAGCTTCAGTACCTCGACGCCGAGGACAAGCCGAAGCTCTCGGTGCTGCGGGCCCAGGCGATGCAGGAGTTCGTGCTCCAGGCCAGCGGCGAAGACAAGAAGTAGGGTCTTTAGATGGTTGAGGGTGTTTGGGAATTGGAGAGCGGAGCCCCGTAGGGGCATCTGAGAATAGCCCAGCAGTTCACTGCTGGGGGGATGGATCGCAAAACATCGGGCAACAAGTCCCGGAGGGACGGCCGAATGTGGGCCAGTTCAGCCGTCCCTACGGGACGGATGGGTTACCTGGGCTGCCCATGTACCCAGCAGTGAACTGCTGGGCAATTGTCGAGCGTCCCTACGGGACGATCGGCGGACAAGGAGTTGTGTGTGGCAACGAGGGCTCGCGCCCTGGGTTATGGTCTCTCGCCGCTACACGGCTGATGCGCGCAGGCACAATACCCAGTTTTCGAGATACCGCATTTCCCGACAGCCCCAGATAGTCTTTATGAGAATTCGAGAACGAAGGCCTGTTGCGATGGTGCTGCTCTCCGCGGTGCTGGCCGGCTTGGCGGCCGCGGCGCCGGCCCGCGGCGCCGAAGACCTGGACCAGCTCGACGAGCAGGCGTTCCGCGCGGCGGTCGACCGGGTGGCCCCGTCGGTCGTGCGGATCGAGACGGTGGGCGGTCTGGAGCGGGTGGGAGGGGTGCTGTTCGGGGCGGGGGCCACCACCGGGACGATTCTCACCCCCGACGGCTACGTCGTCTCCAGCGCGTTCAATTTCCTTCATCAGCCGGCGTCGATCCTCGTGCAACTGCCCGGCGGTGCCCGCAAACCCGCCCGGCTGGTGGCCACCGACCACAACCGGATGCTGGCGCTCCTGAAGATCGATCCGGAGAAACCGCTCCCGGTCCCCGAGATCGCCCCGCAAGGGGAGATCGAGGTGGGCCAGTGGGCGATCGGCATCGGCCGCGCTTTCGAAGGGGACGTGCCGACGAGGTCCATCGGCATCGTCAGCGCGACCCACCGCGTCTGGGGCAAGGCGGTGCAGACCGACGCCGCGGTCTCGCCCAACAACTACGGTGGGCCGCTGGTCGATGTCCGCGGGCGCGTGATCGGGGTGCTGGTCCCGCTCTCGCCCGAGGAAACCACCGAGCTGGCAGGCGTCGAGTGGTACGATTCGGGGATCGGATTCGCCATTCCCGCGCAGGTCGTCCAGCAGCTCCTTCCGCGGCTGAAGCAAGGCAAGGACCTCTATCCGGGCGTGGCCGGCATCCACCTGCCGACCAAGGCCCTTGCCGTCGCCGAGCCGGTCCTGTCCGCCGTGCGGCCGCGCTCGCCTGCCCAGAAGGCCGGGCTTAAAGGAGGCGATCGGGTCGTCGAGATCGACGGGCGGAAGATCGCGCGGGCGGCCGAACTGATCGAGGAGCTCCGCCGCCGCTACGCCGGCGACACGATCGAGATCGCGGCCCTGCGCGACTCCAAGCGGATCGAGTGCAAGCTGGAGCTGGTGGCCAAGCTGGAGCCTTACGAGCAGGCTTTCCTGGGAATCCTCCCCCTGCGGCCTGCCGGAGATCAGCCCGAGGCGAAGCTGCCCGGCATCCCCGTGCGCTACGTCTACCCCGAGAGTCCCGCGGCGAAGGCCGGGGTCCAGCCGGGGGACGTCGTGGTGTCGTTCGGGGGCGAGCCGATCCAGGACCCGAGGGCGCTGCGCGCCCGCCTTGCGGAAAAGCAGCCGGGCGACGCCGCCGAGTTCGAGGTCCGTCACGGAAAGCAGGCGCGGAAGATTCAGGTCGCGATGGCTGGGGTTCCCGAATCGCTCCCCCCCGGTCAACTCCCGCCGGCGCATGCCGCGGTCAAGCCGGGCGAGGCCAAACGGCCCGAGGCGGGAACGATCGCGCTGAGGAACCCCGCGGCGGCCGTGGAGACCTGGGCCTACGTCCCGGAAGGCTACCGCGCCGACGTGCCCCACGGTGTCGTCCTCTGGCTCCACGGCTCCGAAGGGCTCAACGAGAAGGAGCTCGTGGCCCGGTGGAAGCCGCTCTGCGATCGCCACGACCTCATCCTGGTGGCGCCCAAGGGGACGAGCGCCGGACGATGGAGATCGGGCGAGCTGAGGCTGATTCCGTCGATCTTGGCTCCCGTGGCCTCGGCATACACGATCGATGCGGCGCGGGTGGTGGTGGCCGGGCGCGAGGGAGGGGGCGCGGCGGCCTATCTGGCCGCGTTCCGTCACGGCACCGTGTTCCGCGCGGCCGCGGCGATCGAGGCCCCCTTGGCCGGCGCCGTGCCCGAGCGCGACTCCCTGTCCGGATTGGCGTTTTACGTCGCCCGCGCCTCGGCGTCCCCGCTGGCCGGCCCGATCCAGCAGACGATCACGCGGCTGCGGGCCGCGAGGCTCTCCGTGACCGTCAAGGAGCTCGGGCCGCAGCCCCGCGATCTTACCCCCGACGAGCTGGCCGAGCTGGCCCGCTGGATCGACACCCTGGACCGGATCTAATGCGTCGCCACGCGATCGGAGTCATTGCCCTGGTGCTTCTGGCGTGCGCGGTGGCGTTGGCTTTCGTGCCCGAGCGGGGCCCTCTTGCCCAGGAGATGTGGGGCGCCTGTGCGCGGATCGGGGTCTTGATGGTCTTCGTCTGGCTCGCCTATCACCAACTGCGGCGGATTCCGGTCTGGCTGTGGTACACGTTTCCCCCGCTGTTGATCGTGGTGGCAATCCGGCCCCGGGTGATCTGGTACCTCTGGCCGTTGGTGCCCGCACTGCTTATTCTGGCCATGCTGAAACCCAAGGCGAAGCGCGGCAAGGCAAGGCGCGAGGTCCGGGGATCGTCGCCCGACGACTGAGCGGTCGCGGCATCGCCGCGGCCTCAGATCCGGCCCAGCAGCCAGTACCAGGCCAGCCCGAGCCACTCGTGAACGGCGGTCTGGACTCTCTCGGCCCCCGTAGCACGGGGCAGCAGCACGGTCGGCGACCAGCGGAAGTAGCCGGCCTCGTAGTTGCAGGGGGCTTCGGCCACCTCCACCCCCTGCGCGCGGAAACACCGAGAAGCCCGCGGCATGTGGGCGGCGTCCGTCACGAGGATCACCGCGGCGATGTTCTGCTGTTGGAGGAGTGCGCGGCAGTAGAGGGCGTTCTCGTAGGTGCTCCGCGAACTGTCTTCCACCAGCAGGTCGGACGGGCGGACTCCCTGGGCGACGAGGAAGTCGCTCATGGCTCGCGCCTCGGCAGGGCCCGGCAACGTCGGGTCCACTTTGCCCCCGGTGAGCACGATCCGGCAGCCCCCCGCCTTGCGATACAGCCACAGGGCGTGGAGACATCGAGCGATGGTCGCGGAACTCAGCCGGAAATGCTCCTCGGGCCCATCGTAAACCCGGACTCCCCCGGCCAACACGACGATCGTGTCCGTCCCGGCCGGAGGCTCTTCACGAGGGGGGTAGACGGTTTCGAGAGTCCGCAAGGCCAAATACCCTGCCAGGGGAGTGGATAGCAGCACCATCGCCGCGGCAAGTGCTACCAGGAGGACGCGGTGGAGCCTCCTGGGCGAGTTGCTCCGCGCCAGGAGGAAGGCCGCCACGAGGAGGCCGAGCGATAAGGCGGGGAGCGGTTGTAGCAGCGTCGCCAGCAACTCGTACATCAACGTGTTTCCCTTGGGAGTCCCGGCCGAGCCTTCGATGTTGCCGGGCGGTCATGGTCGGGGGGGAGGCATCGACAGCCCAAGGCAAGAAAGGAGCCGCCGCAGGGCGGGCGCAGACGCCGCTGCCGCGCCCCGAATCAAGCATCGAGGAGCCGCCAACCGAAGTCAAGGACCGACGGCGCCGGTGGCGGTGGCCTGCCCGATGATGGTGATGATCGTGAGGTAGCCCAGCAGCGCGAGCAAGAGGGTCATGGTAAGGCCGATGGCCGTGCCTCCGCACGCTCCGCACAGGGCCCGCCTCAAGTGCTTCCAGAAGCTTTTCATGCTCAAGGTTAGGTCGCCGGGAGGCTCCAGGCAACCCCGGCGGCCCGTGCCTGCGTCTCTCACCAGCGTAGGACGGATTGCCAATTCGGTAGGACGGATTGCCAATCCGTCCTACGCAAACACGATGTCGCGGACTCCCCCGGCCGGTGAGAGATCCGCCCTTTTTAAGGCAGCAGCCTGCGGCGGTCTGAATTCGGCTGGCCCGCGCTGGTGGTATGGCACTCCGCCATTAGATGGCCCAAGCAATCGGCGCACCTGGCCCGACCCGTCGCGCCGACCGCCAAAGTGTCGATTTTGCCGGGAGGGCCCAAGGTCTCGGAAAATCGGCCGGGGCGGGGGCGGGGAGACACGGCCGATTGACTATCGCGGGCCCGCTGCATAAATAGTCAGTGAACGCGTGTTGAAATACCTCCCTGGGGTGGCCAGGGGAAGAAGTTCATCACATTCGAGGAGGAGTGGAATGAGCGTGCTGGTGACCAAAGAGGCTCCGGATTTCTGCGCGAAGGCGGTGATGCCCAACGGGTCTTTTCAGGACGTTTCCTTGAAGGACTATCGGGACAAGTACGTGGTCCTCTTCTTCTACCCCCTGGACTTCACCTTCGTCTGCCCCACCGAGATCATCGCCTTTTCCGAGGCAGTCTCGCAGTTCGCGGCGTTGGGCGTTCAGGTCCTCGGCTGCTCGATCGACAGTCACTACACGCACCTGGCTTGGCGGAATACGCCCCGCAATCAGGGCGGGCTGGGGGAGATCAAGTACCCGCTCCTGGCAGACCTGGACAAAAAGATCTCCGAGGCGTATGGAGTACTGCTCCCCGGCGGCATTGCGCTGCGGGGCTTGTTCCTGATCGACAAGCAGGGGATCGTCCGCCACCAGTTGGTCAACGATCTTCCCCTGGGCCGCAGCGTGGACGAGGCCTTGCGGATGGTCAAGGCCCTACAATTCTTCGAGACCAACGGGGAGGCCTGCCCCGCCAACTGGAAAGAGGGCGCGGCGACGATCAAGCCGGACCCCGAGGGGAGCAAGAAGTTCTTCGCCAAGGCGTACGCTTGAGCTGCCGGCCTACCGCACCCGGGTCGGCAGGATCACCATGGGAATGCCTTCCCACTGGAGCCGCCGCTGGAGCGAATAGGCCGTCTGGTTGTGCAGGAAGCGGTGGAGCCACGTGTCTTTCTGGAACACCAACTGCCCGGCAAAGACCGTGGACTTGGGGAACGTGCGGACCACCTCCAGGCAGAGCTTCTCCAGGTCGTCCACGGCGTCGGTGCCGATGGCCATGTAGGAGGCGGCGGGCATCCCCATCCGCCGGGCCAGGTCGACGTAGCGGTCCAGCGACTGCTGGGTATGGTGGTGGAGGTCCTCGACGGCGCCGCTCCCCTTGAAGTTCCCCGAGTCGACCACGCCCGCGGAGACGAAGATGAAATTGCGGAAATGGTTCGGCACGAAGCGGACGACGTTGAGCATCGTGTGGATGCCCAGCCCGCTGTAGCCGCCGACGAGGATCACGGCCGTGGGCTGGCTGGGATCGGGCGGGGACAGGTTGGGCTCGCCGGTGGTCGGGATCTGGCTGAGGGTCTGGTCGAGCACTTTCAGCTTCTCGCCCACGCGGGCGTAGTAACGGTGGATCAAGAAGGCGATGGCCACGCAAACCCCCGTCACCAGAAGCGTCCGCCAGCCCCCCTTGTCGAGCTTCTGCCAGACGGTGTTCACCAGGATGGTGAGGCACAGCGCCGCCCCGACGCCGAACAGCGCCAATCGCCGCCGCCAGAGGGGGTTCCCGCGCCGTAGCTTGAACCAGTGCCGGCACATGCCGATCATCGACAGGGAGAACGTCAGAAAGACGTTGATCGAGTACATGATCACCAGGGCCCTGACGTCGCCGTGCGTCGACCAGAGGGCCACCAGCGCCGAAATGCCCATCAGCAGAATGCCGTTCTCCGTGGCGAGCCGCTCGGAGAGGTTGGAAAACCAGCGGGGCATCCAAGAATCATGGGCCATGTAGCCGAGCACGCGGGGCCCGTCGATGAACCCCGCCTGGGCCCCCACCACCAGCAGCGCCCCCTCCGAAAGCAGGGTGGCGATCAGGAACGCGGCGCCCAACCAGAACCGCCCCAGGCCGGTCTCGTGGACGAACGTCTGCGTCAGCAGATAGTTCATCGTCTCATATTCCCTCTCCGGATTCTCGCCGTGACGGATGTTCAGGAGGAGATACGCCAGGATCAACCCGCCCGCCGTGAACGAGAGCGAGATCGCCATGTAGAGCATGGTTCGCTTGGCGTTGGCCACCCGCGGCTCGCGGATGACCGGCATGCTGTTGGACACGGCCTCCAGACCCGTGTACGTGCCGCCGCCTAGAGAATACGCGAAGAGCAGCAGGCCCAGCATCCCGACCAGCCCAAGCTGCGGATCGCGCATCCCTTCGCTTACGCCGGTGGAGACCTGTTCCGTCAGCCTGCCGACGCCGCCCAAGTGCATCACGATCGCGCCGGCGATCACGATCACGTGCGCCACCAGAAAGAGCACGAAGATCGGCAACAGGACCTGGACCGATTCCCTGACGCCGCGGAGGTTGAGCACGATCAGCACGATGATGACGGCGAATTCCGCGGGCAGCTTCCACTGCTGCGCAGCCGGGCCCATGAGGCTGAACAGGGCGTCCCCCGCCGAGGCAATGGACACCGTGATCGTCATCACGTAGTCGACCAACAGGGCGCAGCCGGAGACGACCCCGACCGGCTGGCCGAGCAGCTTCGAGGCGACCAGATACCCGCCGCCGCCGCTGGGAAACTCTTCGATAATGTGGCTGTAGCAGGCGGAGATGATGAATACCGTGGCCACGATGGCCCCCGCCAGAAACACGGCGAGGTAGCGGTGCTCTCCGAGATTGACAAACGCTTCCGGCGGGCCATAGCAGGACGACGACAAGCCGTCGGCCCCCAGCCCGACCCAGGCCAGAAACGCCACGAGCGAAACGTGGCGGAAGAGCGATTGATCGGCCAGGTCCCGCGGCTTGCCGATCAGGAAGGTCTTCACCCGACCGGTCAGGCTGGGTGCTTCCGGGCGGTCCGCGGGGCCCAGATCCTCGCCCACCCCGGCCACCTGGGGGGATGCCGGAAAGCCGTCCGGCGATGAGTTGGGGAACTCCGCGCCGGAATTCCCGGCCTTCGATCCGCCCGAGGAGGGCGGCTCACCCGGTTCACCGTCTGACGGGCCCGCAGCGCCCGCCGGGCCACCGGGGCCAAGTCCCCCACGATCAATCGAGTCGGACGGAGAATTCACGTTCATAACAGCTACCGGACCGCTAGCCGGCCACGAGCGCGAAATTATAGGCCCGGCGCGGTGGGCGCTCAAGCGATATGCCATTTAAGGCGGAAACAATTCCACCCAATGTATGTATTTCTGGCGGCTCCGATTGAACAGCGGGGGGCCTTAATTACCCTTTCGGGTGGTCCTGGAGCGGGCCACTGTGATCCAGCCGCGGTCGAGAGGCTGCGGGGCGGTTGAGGCGGGGCCTTCTCACTTTGCAGACACGCTCTCAGACGTACTCCGTCGGGTCCGCGCCGCTGATGTAGCGCCGCCAGCCGTCGAGGTGCTCTTTAGGAAGGCTGTTTTCCCGCGCAAACTCGGTCCCGATCTCCTTGCCGGCCTTGGGGACCCTCACGCGGACCTTGAGCCGGCCGTTGGGCTCATAATGGAACCGCACCTCGACCGGAGAGCCCGCCGGCAAGCCCCGGGGCAGCTTGCGGATCGAGCAGCGGCCGATCGGGTTGCAGTCGTCCGGGGTGGCGCTTTCCCCCTCCACCACCTGGACGAGGATCGATCGCTGTCCGGCCTTGTGCGTTTTGAAGGTTCGCTTGGCGGAAGCGGGAATGGGGGTGTTCCGGGGAATGAGGATGCCCGTGCGTCTCCGCTTGGTGCTCGGGTCGATTCCCACGACGCCCAGGCTGTGCGAGTTGACGTTGCGGATGCGGAAGGCGGGGGGCTTGCCTTGGCTGCGGGCCAGGAGCAGTCCGGCGCGGAGCGCGGCCCCGTGGGCCACGGCCTCGTCGGCGGCGACCGAGGTGTCGGGCACCTTGCCCGCCACCCGCTCGACCATCGCCCGGACCATCGGCATCCGCGTCGATCCCCCGGTGAGCAAGATCCGATCGAGCCGGCCCCAATCCAGTCCCGCCTCGCGGACCGCCTGCGTCATCGTGAACCGCGTGCGGTCGAGCAGGTCGAGGGTCGCTTCCTCGAACTGCGGCCGGGTGATCTCGACCCGCGCCGAGAAGCCGCGATAGTCGCAGGCCACGGAGACCTTGAGCCTTGAGGAGAGGGTCCGCTTGGCGTCTTCGCATTCCCGCCAGAGCTTGCCGGCTGTGACGGGGTCCTCCCGCGGGTCGGCGTGGTACTGGCGGATGAACCCCTCCGCCACCAGGTCGATCATCCGCTGATCCCAGTCGTAGCCCCCCAGTTGCACGTCGCCGTCGGTGGCCAAAGCAACGTAGTCGTGGCCGCGGATTTCCATCACGGTCACGTCGAAGGTGCCGCCCCCCAGGTCGTAGACCAGGAGCCGGTGGGGCCGGTCGGGCTTCTCCCCCGAAGCGACGAAGCCGTGGTGGAAGCCGAAGGCCACGGCCGCCGCCGTCGGCTCGTTGATGACGTCGAGCACGTCCAGCCCGGCCATGTAGCCCGCGTCCTGCGTCGCCTTGCGGCGGACCTCGTCGAAGTAGGCGGGGACGGTGATCACCGCCTTCTCGAACGGGCCGATCTGGGCGACCGCGTCCGCGCGGAGCTTGTTGAGCACCCAGGCGCCGATCACCTCCGGCGGATAGTGCTTGCCCTGGAGGACCTTGTGGAAGACCCGCTTCCCCATGTCCCGCTTGGAGCACTCGGCGACCTGCCCCGGCTCGGTGGCCAGGGCCTTGAGGGCCTCCCTGCCCACCACCACGCTCTCCCCGTCGAACAGCACCGCGCTGGGCGTGCTCCGTTCCCCCTCGGAGTTGCAGAGCACGGCCGGCTGCCCCTGCTCGTCCAATCGGGCCAGCACCGAGTACGTCGTGCCCAAGTCGATTCCAATGGCCGGCGCGGCAACAGTCATCGTAGGGGCCTTCGATTCCTAGCGCAGTCCCGGAAGGC
>Ga0153916_10002407_pt1 | contig 13682 bp, 13 predicted proteins | sample Opewatmetagenome_FD_109642 | JGI IMG/M metagenome (GOLD analysis project Ga0153916, IMG submission 109642) | Freshwater wetland microbial communities from Ohio, USA - Open water 3 Core 3 Depth 4 metaG | ecosystem: Environmental > Aquatic > Freshwater > Wetlands | place: USA: Ohio, Lake Erie...
AAGTGTGCTTGAGCGAATTGGGCAAATTGCTGGGCGGAAACCCGAGTTCGTTAATGGGGACGTCCGGGACGGCGCGGCGCTGAGCCGGATTTTTGACCGTTATCCTGTCGGCGCAGTACTGCATTTCGCGGGCCTCAAGGCGGTGGGTGAATCAGTTAAGCATCCGCTGGAGTACTACGACAACAATGTGCGCGGCAGCATGGTGCTCTTCGATACCATGGCACAACATGGCGTCAAAACACTGGTGTTCAGTTCATCTGCCACCGTTTACGGCGTTCCTGCCTCATTGCCGATCCGCGAGGATTTTCCGCTGGCGGCGACCAATCCCTATGGCAGGTCGAAGATCATGGTGGAAGAAATGCTGCGTGATCTTGTCGTCGCCGACCCTCAGTGGCGGATTGCACTACTGCGTTATTTCAACCCGGTTGGCGCACATGAAAGCGGCCTGATCGGAGAAAGCCCCAGCGGTATTCCAAACAACCTGATGCCCTACATCAGCAGGGTAGCATCGGCGAAATTGAAAGCGCTGTCCGTGTTTGGAGACGACTACCCGACATTGGATGGAACCGGGGTGCGTGACTATATTCACGTAGTAGATTTGGCCAAAGGGCACTTGGCAGCGATGGATTACATAGGAAAATCCCCCGGGGTGGTGACCGTGAACCTTGGCACAGGCCAAGGACACAGTGTGCTGGAGTTGGTACGGGCATTCGAGCGGGAGAGCGGGCGCAAGATTGCGTACCGGATTGTCGGGCGCCGCGCGGGTGACGTTGCTGCGTGCTATACCGACCCGAAACTTGCCGAAACGCTGCTGGGCTGGCGTGCGGAACTTGGGCTTGAACGGATGTGCCGCGATACATGGCGCTGGCAGCAATGGGCGGAAACGCATGGACTCGATTGATCCTGCATGTTCTTTGTCGGGATGGGTGAGCCGGAAATTTTCTCGCTGAGTTTTCATACTTGTTTGATATTAATTATGCGCGCCTTGCAGAAGGCTTGTCAGGACATTGAAAGAGAGGAATCATGAAAATAATTGTGTTTGGTGGCGATGGTTTTTGCGGATGGCCGACGGCGCTCCATTTATCCAAGCTGGGCCACGAGATTATCATTGTCGATAATTTGTCCCGGCGTAACATAGACAATGAGCTGGAGACGAATTCCCTGACACCCATTGTCCCGATGTCGGCGCGCATCAAGGCATGGAAGGAGGTCACCGGAAACAATATCGAATTTCATAATTTCGACATCGCGAAAGAGTATGACCGTCTTTTGCACCTGCTTTACCATTCCAAGCCGGATGCGGTGGTTCATTTTGCCGAGCAGCGTGCCGCGCCGTATTCGATGAAGTCAGAGCGTCAAAAGCGCTATACCGTTGATAACAATCTCAATGCCACGCACAACATTTTGTGCGCGATTGTGGATTCCAGGCAGGATGTGCATGTGGTGCATCTCGGCACGATGGGTGTATATGGCTACGGTACGGCCGGAATGAAGATCCCGGAAGGCTATCTCAAGGTTCAGGTCGTAAACGATATGGGTGAAGTTTCGGAACGGGACATCCTGTACCCGACCAATCCCGGAAGCATTTATCACCTGACCAAGACGCAGGATCAACTTTTCTTTGCCTATTACAACAAGAACGATGCCATCCGGGTCACGGACTTGCATCAGGGAATTGTCTGGGGGACGAATACCAGGGAAACCAATCTGGACGAGCGGCTGATCAATCGTTTTGACTACGACGGCGATTATGGAACGGTACTCAATCGTTTCCTGATGCAGGCGGCGATTGGATACCCGTTGACCGTGCATGGAACAGGCGGGCAAACGCGCGCCTTTATTCATATTCAGGATACTGTGAAGTGCATCGAACTGGCTTTGATGAATCCTCCCGCGTCCGGCAGCAGGGTAAAGATCCTGAATCAGATGACAGAAACGCATCGTGTTCGCGAGCTGGCGAAGATGATTGCAGAGATGACGGGTACGCCGATCGAGTTCCTGAAGAATCCAAGATTTGAAGCAGATGAAAATGATCTTCACGTTGAAAACAAATCATTCCTGGAAATGGGCCTGAACCCGATCACCTTGAACAAGGGATTGATGCTGGAGGTGCATGATATTGCCACCAGGTACAAGGATAGATGCGATAAGAGCAAAATCCCTGCTACTTCTCTGTGGCGCAAGTAGGCAGTAGATTAGTGAGTGAAATGTTCAACACGCCGGTAGCGATATTCACTTTCAATCGCCCCCAGTTAACCGAACGCCTGCTTGGCATATTGGCGCAAGTGAAGCCTCGCAGAATCCTGGTGGTTTCCGACGGCCCGCGTCCGCACGTCGCGAGTGATGTTGAGAAATGCGCGGCGGTGCGCAAGCTTTTTGATCACCTTGATTGGGAGTGCCAGGTCGAGCGGAATTTCGCCGAAACCAACATGGGCAGCTTCCCCAGAAATTCTTCCGGACTGAATTGGGTGTTCGATCAAGTCGAGGAGGCCATCATCCTTGAGGATGACTGCATGCCTGACTTGAGTTTTTTCCCCTATTGCGAGGAATTGCTGGAAAGGTATCGTGACGATTCCAGAATCGGACTGATTTCAGGCAATAATTTTTTGGATAAGCGGGCTGATCCGCGAAAGCCCAGCTATTATTTCTCTGGTTATGCCATGACGTGGGGTTGGGCTGGCTGGCGACGTACTTGGCGCCATGTTGATCTGAATATGCCTTACTGGCCACAATTTCGGGATAGCGGCGAGATGCGACAAGCGGTATTTTCTTCCAGTGAAGCCAGGTTTTGGCAGGGGATTTTCGATGCGATCCTTGAGGGAAGGATGAAAAACGGCTGGGATTACCAGCTGATATTGACTTGCTTGAGATTCAATCTTTTAACAATCGTGCCCTCAGTCAATCTTGTCTCCAATGTGGGCTTTGGCCCGGATTCCACCCACAGCCAAAGCGATAACAATTTAATAAGCGATATTCCGGCTCGCCGGTTGAAATTTCCTCTGGTTCATCCCGCGAATGTATGCGCATCAAAGTACCTCGACTACCTGATTTTTCGCCGTCGCGTCCATGAATATTGGTGGTTTAGATTGGCAAAGAGGATATCAAGCAGGTTATATCGATTCTTCAAATTGTTTTTATAAAGATTGCATTGTTTGCGACCAAGGTGAACCTGCTGGAAATTTTCCACAGATTCTTAATGATTCTCTGATTATTGTGTAAGCGCTAATAAGTGAAAAAAACCTTTAAATCTTTGGCAAGAGTATTTCGTCGGGTCGTGGCCTTTCTTCGACACGCAGAAACGCTCGATAAGCTACGCGCGGGAAATCCTGGTTGCACAATTATGAGTCCTGACATATTTGACTCTCAATTGGGAAAAGGAACCGCAATTCATCAAGGTGCCATTCTGTACGATGTGATTTTGGGAGATTTTAGCTATGTTTCAAAAGAATCAAATCTGAACAATGTTGAAGTGGGCAGGTTTTGTTCCATCGGATCATGCGTGCAAATCGGGCTTGCACCACATCCTTCCAAAGTCTTCGTGTCAACGTATCCAGCTTTCTACAGCAATGACAATAATGCCTGCACGCAGAGATTTAGAGAGGACAAGATATTCGATGATTCGGTGCCAAAGACCTTTATCGAGAGCGATGTGTGGATTGGCTACAATGCAACCATTGTTGGCGGAATAACCATCGGCACTGGGGCGATAGTGGCTGCTGGCGCTGTTGTCGTAAAAGATGTTCCAGCCTATGCAGTGGTGGGGGGGAACCCGGCCAAGGTTATACGGTATCGGTTTACCGAAGACCAGATCGAGCATTTGCTGGCATCGAAATGGTGGGATTGGCCAATAGAAAAAATTCGTGAACATTTGGAAGATTTCTCCGATATTAAAAAATTCATGGGATCGTGAGTTCGTAAATTACCTGGTTGTCTGTGCCGTTCTTTGGGCAATCATGATATTGAATTTGAAATCAACATCGTGTGCGGTTCTGAAACAGATTCATTTTGCCTAAACTGTTATCACACCTAAGCGCCGCGCCGTAATCGGTGCATAAAAGGGTAGAGATTGCTTATTCGTTCTGAAGGCACGTGTAGTAAAGCTATTAACTCAAATAAGCCATGCTGAGGTGGAATACGAAACCATGAATGAAAAGCCTGCCCCATTGATTTCGATCATCGTCGCCGTTTTTAATGGCAGGGCTACGTTGCAGCAATGTATCGATAGTGTCGCGCAGCAAACTTACCCGAACAAAGAGTTGATCGTTATCGATGGCGGTTCGAAGGATGGTACGGTCGATCTGTTAAGAACCAACCAGGAAAGGATCGCTTATTGGATTTCCGAGCCGGACAGTGGCATCTACAACGCCTGGAACAAGGGCCTGGTCCAGGCAAAGGGTGAGTGGATATGCTTTCTTGGAGCGGATGATTATCTTTGGGATAGTCAGGTATTGGCGCGTTTGGCCGTGCAATTGGAAAAAATCCCGCCCGATATTCGCGTGGCTTATGGCCAAATCATGAAGCTCAGTGTCGAGGGCAAAGAGCTTTATTCAGAAGGCGATCCATGGCCGGAAGCAAAGAAACGCTTCGGGCAATACATGTCCATTCCCCATCCGGCTGTGATGCACAGAAGGAGCTTGTTCGAAAGGCATGGCAAATTTGATGAGTCATTCCGCATCGCCGGCGATTACGAATTGCTGCTGCGTGAGCTGAAAACAGGTGATGCGGTGTTTATTCCGGGCATAATTACAACCGGGGTGCGCGCAGGCGGCATTAGCATGCTTTCCGAAAACACGATGAAATCACTGCGAGAACTTGGCCGTGCGCAACGCATGCATGGCCAACTATTTCCCGGGCGTTACTTGAGGAAAACGATTTTCATAGTGCTTATGCGGTCGCTGTTATGGAAGGTGCTTGGGGACCGGACAGCGAGGAAACTGCTCGACCTGCGCAGGCGCATCAGGGGTTTGCCGCCGCACTGGACGAAAACATGACTGTGCATGGATTGATCTGGAAGCCATGCTCCACTTTTATCGAAGCAATTAACCATGAATCTGATATTACTCAGCACTTCTCTTCGCACCCTCGCCTTGCAGCCTTCTAGTTGACGATGAAGATCTTGTACATCAGTCAGTCTGACCTTGATGGCGGTGCAGCCCGCGCAGCGCACCGGGTCGCATCCAAATTGGTAGAGATGGATGTCAATCTGAAAATGCAGGTCATGAAAAAACTGGGCAATGATGAATGGGTTTCAGGCCCCGGGAATGAATATCAGTCTTTTGTCTCTCGATTGCTTCCCCGGCTTGACCTGATGGCAAAGCAATTCGCCGGGGTTAACACGCGTTATTCATGGAGCCTGAATTTATTCCCCAATCCCTTGCTGAACAAGGAGTTCGTCAACAGCTTTGACGTGATCCACCTCAATTGGGTTGGGAGAAACATGCTTCCGGTCGGCTGGATGCGTAATTTCAAGAGACCTGTCGTCTGGACGCTTCATGACAGTTGGGCATACACGGGCGGATGCCACGTGCCTTCCGGATGCCGTGGCTTCACACAAAACTGCGGGTCATGTCCGCAGTTGGAAAAAAATAGCCCCGGGGATATCAGCAACAAAATCTGGAAAAAGAAAGCGGCTGTTTACCCAGCTGTGCCATTTAACTTTGTTGCACCAAGCCATTGGATTGCGAATGAGGCAAAAGCAAGTTCGCTCTTGAACGGCTTCCCGGTATCGGTGATCCCGAACGGGCTCGATACGAGTGTCTTTGCGCCGCTTGGGAAACTTGAAGCGCGAGAGGCGTTGAATCTTCCCAGGGATAAAACAATCATCCTGTTCGGATCGATGTACGCAGATATCGACAGAAACAAGGGCATGGATCTCCTTATCGAGTCCTTGAATATCCTTGCTAGTAACGACGCGAGCTTTGCAAAGAGAAATTTGCTGGTAGTGACTGGTACCGACAACGAATCCTTGCCAGAGATGTTTCCAGTGCCCGCTGTCAGCCTGGGCATGATCAAGGATGAGCACAAGCTCGCGCTAATCTATTCGGCGGCCGATTTGACGGTTGTGCCTTCACGGAGCGAATCGTTCGGGCAGGTGGCGTCGGAGTCGTTATCATGCGGTACGCCCGTTGTTGCCTTTAACACGACAGGCTTGAAAGACATCGTCGACCATTTGGAAACGGGATACTTGGCGCATGATTTTCAAACAAACGACCTGGCGAATGGAATAAAGTTGCTGGCCGAAGACCCGGATATGTGCCGGCAGATGTCATCTGTGGCGCGCCAAAGAGCCGTCGAACGCTTTGATATCAATGTGACCGCCAGAATGCATCTCGCTCTTTTTGAGCGTTTGTCCGTGGTTTAAATAGAACCTCCATTTTTGGAGGCAAATTGCATGAGGGATGACGATGATTAAGAGATTCATTTCCAGATTTTTTCGCAATGCCATTCAGAACTTCGGCTATGCGAAAAAATTCGCTTTTGTTTCGATGAGCACCACGCTCGCATTAAAGCGGATCGCGACAAGGGGGATCGCGGTTAATTCTGTGCTTGATGTGGGTGCATCGAACGGTTCGTGGTCCCTTGAAACAAGGCAGTGCTGGCCGGAAGCGCACTATCATTTGATTGAAGCCAATGCACAGCACAAGCCGGCACTGGAGGCGGTGTGCAGCTCTACGCCAAGGTTCAGTTATGTGCTCGCAGCCGCAAGCGATGAGCCGGGTACCGTATTTTTTGATGGCAGCGATTCCTTTGGCGGCCTGGCCATGAAAGGTGAAAGCCAAAGCAGGCCGGGCGCCCGAGGAGTGCCAGCGGTAACACTGGATGGCGAGGTAAAAAGCAGGGGGCTGAACGGGCCTTATCTGGTGAAGCTTGATACGCATGGTTTTGAAGTGCCGATCCTGAATGGCGCAAAGGAAGTGCTGGCCCATGCGAATCTGGTAGTGATAGAGACTTACAATTTTCAGCTGGAACCGGACAGCCTCAAGTTCTGGCAAATATGCCAATTCATGGATGATCTTGGCTTTGGGGTGATCGATATATCCGAACCCCTGTGGCGTTTAAAAGACGAGGCATTCTGGCAGATAGATTTGTTCTTCATACCAAAAGGCCGGCCCGAGTTCTCATATAATCGTTATGCCTGACAGGGCAGGCAGCGACGGAGACCTGATTTGAATATGAGCAATCGGCAGGAGGGGGGAGCAAGGCTGCATCAGGACTCGAAGCGAGGCGGGCCAAGCACGCCATTCACTGGTATGCCGTTAATCAGCATCGTCACCGTCACTTTCAATGCCGTTCAGCATCTGCCGGATACGCTGAAAACTATCCGCACTCAAGATTATCCCAATGTGGAGTGGATCGTCATCGATGGCGGATCGACAGATGGCACCAGCGATTTTCTGCGCGCCAATGAGGATGTGATCGATTACTGGCTGAGCGAGCCGGATCGCGGCATGTATGACGCATTGGCAAAGGGATTCGAAAAGGCCAGCGGCGAGATTCTGTGCTGGCTCAATGCGGGAGATATACTTCTGAATGGCGCGCTTTCGACGGTCGCGGAGGTGTTTCAAAATCATCCCGAAGCAAACTGGCTTACCGGCATCCATTTCTGGCATCTGCCCGGCGGCAGGATCATCGGCTGCCATATCCCGCCGGCATACAGCAGCGATCTGATCGGCTGCGGCGCTTACGGCAAGTCGTTGCCCTACATACAACAGGAGTCCACATTCTTCAAGCGTTCGATGCTGAATGGCGTCAACATGGATAGATTCAGGGAATTCAAACTGGCCGGCGATCTTTATCTGTGGTCATGTTTTGCAAAACACGACAGGCTCACGCTGGTGTGCGCAGGCTTGGGAAGCTTCTGCATCCAGGAGGGTCAGCTGAGCGAAGACAAGCAGGCATACTGGAAGGAAGCAGATACCTTCCTTGAGCGCACCACTTTCGCTGCACGGATAAAGATCCTGCTGCGGAAGCCATTGAAGTATGCTCCGATCCGCGTCAAGAAAATGGCGGCGGGCGATGACATGTTGACGTGGGTGAAAGGCAAGGGATGGCAATGAGGCGCGCCCGTCAGCCAGGAGTGGACATCACGCCATGACCAACCGGCAGGAAGGCGGCGCGAGAAGGCTTGGGACGCTGAAACAAAGCCAGCCGGGCAAGCCGCTGATCAGCGTCATCACGGCGACTTTCAATGCCGCCCGATTTCTGCCCGACGCGATCAGATCGGTCCGCGCTCAGAGCTATCCCAACATCGAATGGATCGTCATCGATGGCGGGTCGACGGATGCAACGGTGGATTTGCTGAAAGCGAACGAAGACGTCATTGACTACTGGCTCAGCGAGCCGGATCGCGGCATCTACAGCGCCTGGAACAAAGGCTTGGCTCAGGCGAAAGGCGAGTGGATCTGCTTTCTCGGCGCGGACGATTATTTCTGGGACGCGCACGCATTGGCGCGGATGAGCGGGCAACTGGAAAAGCTGCCTGCGAGTGTGAATGTGGCTTACGGAAAAATCATGCTGGTAAGCGCCGACGGCCTGGTCATCCATGCCTTCGGCGAGCCATGGGAGAATGTCAGGGAACGCTTCAGGCAGGCGATGAGCATTCCCCATCAGGGTACGATGCACCGGCGCAGCCTGTTCCAACGCCATGGCAAGTTTGACGAGTCGTTTCGCATCGCCGGTGATTATGAATTGCTGTTGCGCGAGCTGAAATCTTCGGATGCCAGTTTCATTCCCGGTATCATCATCGCCGCGATGCGGCAGGGGGGCGGCATCAGCAGCAATCCGGAGAATTCGCTGCTGGTGCTGCGCGAATCCAGGCGCGCGCAACTGAAGAACGGTCTGCGTTTGCCCGGGCTGATCTGGATGATGTCGGTCGTGAGGCTATATTTGCGGTTGCTGTTATGGAATATCCTGGGCGAAAGACTGGCGAGAAAAGCGCTCGACCTTGGCCGGCGCGCGATGGGGTTGCCGCCGTTTTGGACAAGAACATGAATAGGGCCTTTATGCCGGCGGGATATGGCTGTGAGTGAAAACAAAAATGAAAAGCGGGCCATGATCAGCGTCGTCACCGCGACATACAACGCCGCGAAACATTTGCCCAAACTGATCGAAAGCCTGCGCGGGCAAACCGACAAGGATTTCGAGTGGGTGGTGGCCGACGGTGCATCTGAAGACGGCACGCTGGAGATGCTGCGCTCCGTCACCGGCATCAATATCGTGATCTCTTCGCAGGAAGATTTCGGCATCTATGATGCGCTGAACAGGGCAATCAAGATCGCGTCGGGCGACTACTACATCGTGTGCGGGGCGGACGATTGTTTTTACAGCGATGCGATCGCCAATTTTCGCCGCGCTATCGACCAATCCCGCGCCGACATCATCGTTGCGGATGCGATGTACGGGACACACAGCGTGAAAGTCAGGAGAGGTCCGGCCTGGCTGTTCGGGCACGGCGCGCTTATTTCGGCGCATACCTTGGCCACCGCGTTCAGAAAAGAGTTGCACCGCGCATATGGATTCTATTCGCGGAAATACCCGATCGCCGCCGACCAGCTTTTTGTGATGCAGGCATGCAAAGGCGGGGCGAGCCGATATCAGGGAGAATTTGTCGCCGGCGAGGTCGGTAGTGGGGGTGTCAGCAGCGTGGATCAGACCGGGAATGCGACAGAAGTCTTCAGGGTGCAGCTGGATTTGGGGAGATCGGCAGTCGTGCAGGTCTTGCTGCTGATGTTCAGGTTGCTGAAACAAGTTTTGCCGGTACGGAAATCCGGTGCGAATACATAGGGCGCTCATTTCTTACAGAGCCGATATTTTATGATCGTCGCGATTACAGGCGGGACAGGATTCATCGGAAAAAAACTTGTCGCTCGCCTGGGCGAGCGGGGTGACACCGTTCGCCTGCTGACACGGAACCCCGCGGTGTCCGGACTGCCATCACCGGTGAAGGTACATCAGTGCGATCTGGTGACAGTGGGAGCCGGCGACCTTTCGGCAATGCTCGATGGGGTGGACGTGCTTTATCATTGCGCCGGACAATTGACGAACACACAGGCCATGAAGGCACTGCACGTTGATGCGACACGCAAGCTGGTTGCGGCCGCCTCCGGGCGGGTCGCTCACTGGGTGCAGTTGAGCAGCGTCGGCGTGTATGGTCCGGCGCATGACGGGTTTATCACCGAGGAGGCCGCATTGAATCCTGTCGGGGAGTACGAGGTCACCAAAGCAGAATCGGACCGCATCGTTATCGATGGCGCAAACCGGGGAGGCTACAGCTATACGATCTTGCGCCCATCGAACGTGTTCGGTGCAGGGATGAACAATCGATCGCTGTTCGGCTTGATCGCGATGATAGACCGGGGTTTGTTTTTTTACATCGGCAAGCCCGGCGCATCCGCAAACTATATTCATGTGGATAATGTGGCGGAGGGCTTGATACGCTGCGCAACCATGCAGGCTGCGCGCGGCAGGACCTTCAACCTTTCCGATCACCGCACACTGGAGCAGTTCGCAAACACGATCGCTGACGCGCTTGGCCGTCCTGCACCGCGGCTGAGGATGCCCGAGACGATCGCGCGCCTGGCAGCTTTGACCTTGGGCAGGTTGCCGCGGTTTCCGCTGACGCCGTCGAGGGTCGACGCGCTGGTGAATCGTTCGCAATATCCGATAACGAGGATTCAGCAGGAGCTGGGTTATGCCCACGTCGCTTCGATGGAAGACGGACTGCGCGATCTGGTCAAGGCATATCGACAGCGATTCCGGCAGCGTGAACTGAAATGAAAAAACTTTGCTTTGTCGCAACGATCCCTGATGTGGTGTACGCCTTCCTGAAAGATCATATTCAGGCATCCGCAAGAAAATGGCCGGTCACGGTCATCACGCATCCGAAAAATTCAGACTTGCTGCGCGGCCTGGATGCGCGATTCATTCCGCTTGCGATCCGGCGCAAGGCATCGCTGTGGCGCGACCTGCTGGCATTGCTGCGACTCACGATCCTGTTTCGTCGCGAACGTTTCGATCTGGTTCATTCCATCATGCCCAAGACCGGGCTGCTGGCGATGATGGCTGCCAGATTGGCCGGCGTCCCGGTGCGGATGCATACCTTTACCGGCCAGGTGTGGGCGAACAAGCAGGGATGGAAACGCACCGCACTCAAGGCGTTCGACAGACTGATCGTGGCATTTGCGACGCACGTCCTGGTGGATAGCCCGTCGCAGCGCGATTTTCTGGTTGCGGAAGGTGTCCTGCCGCAAGGCAAGGGCGGGGTCATCGGCCGCGGTTCGATCTGCGGTGTCGATCAGCACCGGTTCCACCCGGATGCGCTGGTGCGCGATGCGGTGCGCTCGGAGCTGGAAATCGGAGAGGAGCAGACCGTGATCCTGTTTCTGGGCAGATTGAATCGCGACAAAGGCATACTCGATCTGGCGGCGGCATTCGCCGGCATCGCAGCACACCGCAGCGATGTGGTGCTGGTGCTGGTGGGCGCCGAAGAGGATGTTTCTTTTGCGCATGTGCAGGAAGTTTGCGGGGTGTATCGCGCCCGCTTGCGCAGGGTGAGCTTCACTCCTGATCGAGAACGCTAGATGGCGGCGGCGGATATTTTTTGTCTGCCCAGTTATCGCGAGGGTTTTGGCCAGGTGATCATCGAGGCCGCCGCCTGCGCAGTGCCTACCGTTGCTTCGCGCATTTATGGCATCACCGATGCGATGGAAGATGGCAAGACTGGATCGCAGTTCCCCGCGGGGAATGTCGCCGCGCTGACCAAAAACCTGTTGGCGCTGATCGATGATAGTGCGTCGCGCCGGAAAATGGGCGAGGCAGCGAGGGTGCGCGCACTGGAGTTGTTTGCGAGCGAGAAGATAACAGCGGAGCTGGTCAGGCGGTATGAAGAACTGATGCGATGACCTCGAACATGACTTTATCATCGGGAAACAGACTGGTGCTCGTGACCGGAGCCAGCGGCTTTGTCGGGCTCACGATGTGCAAAGAAATGCTGCATCGCGGCTATCAGGTCAGGGCAGCCGTGCGCTCGCCTGGTCAATGGCCGGAAGGTTTGGAAGTTGCCGATGTGGGCGATATCGACGGCGCTACCGACTGGACGAATGCGCTGCGCGGTGTGGACGTAGTGATCCATCTCGCCGCGCGGGTGCATGTGATGAAAGATGCATCTGCCGATCCGCTCGGGGAATTTCTCGAAGTCAACTTGCGCGGCTCGGAAAATCTTGCGCAGCAGGCGGCGCGTGCCGGCGTTAAACGCCTGGTCTACGTGAGCTCGGTCAAGGTGAACGGCGAGCGCACCACGGGAACGTACGCATTTACCGAGTCGGACCCACCCGATCCGCAGGATCCCTATGGCGTCTCCAAGTGGCAGGCCGAGCAGGCCTTGCAGTGCATTGCAAGGGAAACCGGGCTCGAGGTCGTGATCGTGCGCCCGCCGCTGGTGTATGGCCCGGGCGTGAAGGGAAACTTCATCAGCCTGCTGTCCGTGATCGACAAGGGGGTCCCCTTGCCGCTGGCGGGCGCGCGCAATCTGCGCAGCCTGATTTATGTGGGCAACCTGGTGGATGCCCTGATCGCCTGTGCGACGCATCCCGCTGCCGCCGGACAGACTTATATGGTCAGCGATGGCGGGGATGTCTCGACGGCGATGCTGGTCGAAAAGATCGCCAGAGCATTGGGTCGCAGCAACAGGTCGTATTACTTTCCGCCGGGTCTGATACGTGCTGCGGCAACTGTCCTGGGGCGCGCAGAACAGATAGACAGATTGTTCGGTTCGCTGCGCGTCAGCGATGAAAAGATACGCAGCGAATTGGGCTGGGTTCCCCCTTATTCAATGGAACAAGGCCTGCTCGCCACGGCGGATTGGTATTGCATGGGACGCAATGGATATAATCACGGTTCTTCATAAAAACCCTATTCATAAAACTTCAGCGCCGCTCGCAGCGGCGATACGATCATGATATTAGTAACTGGCGGTGCGGGCTTCATCGGTTCCAACTTTGTCCTGGACTGGTTCGTGCAAAGCGGCGAGACCGTCATCAATCTGGACAAGTTGACTTACGCTGGCAATCTGGAAAACCTTGCCACGCTCAAGGACGACCCTCACCACGTCTTCGTGCAGGGCGACATCGCCGATGCGCAATTGGTGGAAAAACTGCTGGCGCAGCATCGACCTCGTGCCGTCATCAACTTTGCGGCGGAGAGCCATGTGGACCGCTCGATACACGGCCCCGAAGATTTCATCCAGACCAACATCGTCGGCACCTTCCATCTGCTTGAGGCAGTGCGCGGCTACTGGTCCGGTTTGGCGGATGCGGAAAAAACCGCTTTCCGTTTTCTGCATGTCTCTACCGACGAGGTGTACGGCTCGCTTACCAAGAACGATCCGGCGTTCAGTGAAACTCACCGCTACGAACCGAACAGCCCTTACTCCGCCAGCAAGGCCGCCAGCGACCATCTGGTGCGCGCCTATCATCACACCTATGGGCTGCCGGTGCTGACCACCAACTGTTCCAACAATTACGGTCCCTATCATTTTCCCGAGAAGCTGATCCCGCTGATGATCGTCAATGCGCTTGCGGGCAAGCCGCTGCCGGTATACGGCGACGGCCAGCAGATACGCGACTGGCTGTACGTCAGGGATCATTGCAGCGCGATCCGCAGCGTGCTGGCCAAGGGTCGCTTGG
>Ga0153916_10002408_pt1 | contig 13681 bp, 13 predicted proteins | sample Opewatmetagenome_FD_109642 | JGI IMG/M metagenome (GOLD analysis project Ga0153916, IMG submission 109642) | Freshwater wetland microbial communities from Ohio, USA - Open water 3 Core 3 Depth 4 metaG | ecosystem: Environmental > Aquatic > Freshwater > Wetlands | place: USA: Ohio, Lake Erie...
CACCAATATATGTACGCCGATGGCCGCGTATCTCAGCTTCATCCCGCATACCACCCAGGGAAATTCGAATAAATTTTCGTCCCATGGCATGAGCGATTGAGCGCCCCAAAGATGTTTTCCCCACCCCAGGCGGACCAATAAAGCATAGGATAACACCCTCCCTTAAGCGCCGAATCTCATCTGTGCTTTCGGGTGGAGTAACATCCTTACGTTCATGACGTAACTTCCTAACAGCCAGATATTCAAGGATGCGATCGTTAATATCTTCCAAACCGTAATGATCCTGGTCAAGCACCTCACGCGCATGGGAAATGTCGAGGTTGTCCTCGGTTGTGATTGACCAGGGGAGGGTGACCATCCAATCAAGATATGTGCGAATGACACCATATTCAGCTGCAGCTGTTGGAAGATGAGATAGGCGGTCAAGCTCTCGCCTGGCTTGCTTATCGGCTTCTTCAGGCATTTTGGCAGCATCTATTTTTTGACGCAGCTCTTCAGCCTCAGCAGCCTGCTCATCGCCCTCTCCGAGCTCACGCTGGATGGCTTTTAGCTGCTCACGCAGGAAGTAATCGCGCTGCATTTTTTCAATCTCTGACCGCGCCTCGTTCTGGATCTTCTGGCCAATTTCCAACACCTCGATCTCACGCGTGAGGATGGTGACCAGTTTATGTAATTTTTCTTTCACAGAATCCAACTCGAGGAGAGATTGGGCAGCGCTCAGATCCATGCGCTGGAAATTTGCAATGGTGTAGACTGTCTGTAAGGGATCCTCGATGGCCTGCACAGAGGCGACCAGCTCGCGGGGGATGGAGGTGATCAGCTCGCCAATGTGGGCAAACTGGTCACGGGCGTTACGCGCCAGGGCTTCAACCTCAACCCCTTCTTCCTCTGCTTCAGGAATGAGCTGGATTTGGGCTTTAAGATATGGCTCATGCTGCACGAATTCACCCAACCGGAAGCGCGCTGTGCCTTGAACGAGCAAGCGAATGGTGCCATCTGGGGCCCGGAATAGGCGGTGAATCATAGCAACTGTTCCGATTTCAAAAAGGTCTTTCGGTTCTGGTATCTCCAGCTCGGGGTCGCGAGAGGCAACCAAGCCGATCAAACGATCTTCGGTAGCAACGACATCATCTACCAAACGAATAGAGCGTGGCTGACCAATCGTCAGGGGAACTGCTGTCTCCGGGTAGACGACCAATCCGCGCAGCGGCAGAATGGGTAATATGGCTGGAATTTTCGCTTGTGGCTGTATATTTTCCGATAACGCTGCCTGGTTCGGTGATTGATTTGTTTGTATGGATGATTCACCTGATGTATCGGGATCCAGGATCATTTCTTTGAGCTCAAGATCTTCATCGGGCCATCCATGCTCTTCCAACCAGCGCATCAGGTTTAGTGTGTTCCAGCGTGTTGCAGACATATATGTGTTTATTCGCCCTCTACTTTAATGTGTTTTGGCTGGACAATCGGTAGGGTGATGCGTAAAAATCCATCACGGTAAACCGCATCGACCTTATCTGCGATAATGGCATAGGGTAATTCAATTTCCGTGCTGAATTCACCGAATGGTATCTCCATCTGGTGGTAGGCACGGCGTTCGGATGTATCTTGTCGAAGACCGCGAACGGTTAGATTACGGTCGACCAAAGAGATGGTAAAGTCGGATTCACGCATCCCAGCGATTTCGATACGAATAGTGATGGCGTCCTCAGTCTCATAGACATCAGTAGGAGGTCGCCACAGATGAGGGCGTGAGATAATTCGCCAGCGAGAGGTATCCGTCAGCGAGCCTTGGAAATCCTCCGATAGATGCCAAACACGGCGCATCGAATCTGGTGAAACAGTTATTTCTTCCATATTGTTCACTCCTCTACAACATATCTCACTCTACTCATACTTTTACAGCCTGTCTTGCTGCTGACAATACATCAGGATAATTGGGCTCATCACCAATGGCTGGCATATAGGCTGCATAAACTATTTTATCGTGCTGATCGACGACAAAAACTGCTCTACGCAGGATGCGATACTCCTTGATAAGAACCCCATACTTTTGACCAAATTCACCAGTTTTATGGTCAGACAAGGTTAATACCCGGTCCACGCCAGCAGAAGCACACCAATTTTTCAGCATATAAGGCAAATCCATGCTAACGGTCAGGATAACGATCCGCTCATCCAAGCCAGTTGCTTCCTGGTTGAAGCGACGTGTTTCACGATCGCAGACAGACGTATTCAACGATGGTAATGAACCAATGATACGCACCTTCCCCTTTGTATCCTGCAATGCATTGAAAGTAGACCAATTTTGATCCTGAGCTGTGAAATCGGGAGCTTTTTGCCCGACCGTCATATCCGGACCAACCACAGTGACATCATTACCTGCGAATTTGAGTAAACCAAATCTTTCGATTAACATACGGAACTCCTGTTTTACATTCCACCGATATTTTATATCCGCATGAGCAGATAAAAGCAGGCGATTCTGCTTATTACCTGGCGCCCCTGGCGGGACTCGAACCCACAACCAACAGCTTAGAAGGCTGCTGCTCTATCCTTTGAGCTACAGGGGCAGTCATGCTTATCCCTCTATTATAGGACGAAGACCACGATAAATACGGTCTCCGGTAAGAACACGCAAGATCAAATCTGGCGATCGACCAGATTGTTGTGCCAATTCAACAGGCGTCATGGGGATATTCCCATTCGCCAAGAAGATACGGAAGATCGCGTCGACCAGCGTTGTGTGTGGTGAGATAAACCCATCCATTTTAGCACAATGTGTGATCAGCACATGTTGCAACCCATCCACACGTTGCACCTCTGCTGTTAAAGGATCGACAAAATCTACCATTCGATCATCAGACAACTCCCCAAACGTTTGTTGGTGTTCAGGACAGAGCAAGCTCTGTAAAAAAACACGCCAATCGCGGTCTCGTTCCTGCCACCAGTTAAAATCGATATGGAAATGTGTCTGAATGGTCGGCCTGACTCGACTTGCGCGTTTAACATCTGGCAAGGGGGTCATTTAAGCGCTCTCCGAATCATCGAACCGATAATGCAGATCACCCACATGGTTGAACCACGGTCTGGATGCCAATAACGCAAGGATTGGTCCGGGTGGACAGCGCCGAATAATATTCACGGCTGCATATAACTCGCTTGCATGTACGTGACTCTGTGGGTTCAATTTTGCCAGGTCACGGACAGTGTTTACTACAACGCGCTCGAATGGGACTCGCTCTTTCTGGATCTGTTTCCAGGCAACGTCCAATCCTTCAGGATCGGGGATTGCTATGGCCATACGTTCGTCGTATGCAGCGGTGGTAATCTGCTTTAGCATTGCAAATACAATCCCGCCATCGGAACCAACAAGAACTGAACGCACCCATTCGCGTGATCCACGTTGCGAATCGCACAGGACGATCACCTCGCCTGGATTTCTCCCACGCTTTACCCGCACCAGACTGCCCGGCATCAAGCCATGAGTTTTAAACCAATCCTGAAGACCGTACACGTAGTGATTGGTGCGCACAACCCACCCAGGGAATTTCTGCCCAGTTTCACCATCAACGAGCAGGAAGCGTATGCGAGGGGCTTCATATGCCGTTGGAAACAGATGAGTAAGCCTGGCAGTCAGAGGCAGAGAGCCTGCCCGCCAGTGGGGATATGTGAGGGTCAATTGAACTTCGCTAACAGCAGGATACCTACCTGTGACAGGTGTAAGCTCATCATCCAGCTTTCGCTCGAGATCCTGCATCTCTGGGGTGAGCAATTCAGGATCATATTCAATCTCCTGATAGCGCAAATAAATGGGTATCTGCAAAACGCTCTCCGGTTCCAACCGGTGGAGGAACCACATTACCTCACCGGCAGGACCGACCTCATCAAATCGTGGATCCTCCTGCAAAGCATGGTCGAGGGAAAATTCAACCAATTTGGAATTCGTGTTGGTGGCTAATCCGATCTGCTCTAGCAACGGTTGAGTTGGAGATGGACCCCCACCAGCCATATCAAGGATGGCTTCAACCAGGTTCAAATGACCCACATTAATGTCAATCAGCAAGGCACGTGGGAACCATTTTCCGGCGATGCGCACAAATTCCTGGTTTTTAGTTAATTCCGCATCGATGGTCTCAAGCAGCTTATCACCGTACATCATCAGTACTGCATCCGTGTCCAAAGAGATGTCTTTAATGGATAGCTCTTGGGGTCGATTTAGAACATGATCTGGGATATTTGCAGCAAACTCCTTCGTCTCGTTATTATCGAATTTCACTTGAATGACCTGGAAATCTCCCAAATCGGGATTTTGCCCAGGTCGGACAGCGAGTACCTGGGCATGTTGCCAACTGAGGGCGGGAAAAACAAGATCCTGATTGACCTTATATGTGTTAGCAGGGAGATAAATATCTCCTCCAGAGGTACGCTGCTTCTCCAGGGCGAATTTTTCCTGGCGGATGCGTTCACTGACCAAGGCTGATAATATTTCGGGTGAAGTTAAAGGTGTTTCGACATCCAGGAGGTGGTTGTAAATAAATTCACGATCATCATTAGTAAGCGCAAAAGTCTCCCAGTAGTCTTCACGAAGAGATAATATTGCCGAACTCGTCATTTTTATGATTGCCTTATGGCGTCAACACCTCTAATTGAGATCGCATTAATAAATACGCCCCTACTAATCAACAAAGCATCTGATTCTGGTGCGTCAAATTATTGCGCGATCGACGCTCATTCCTCAATATCCATTGCCTGCGTATTATACTCGATGAATAAATAATTCAGACACATTTGAATAGATAATAAATAAAATACAGTTTCGAGCATAAAGCGCTATAATAAAATGAATTATCAAGGAGTCATGTGCACGATTTTTCCTATAATGCTTTTTTAGATAGGGACGATGGAGCTGAGCCATGACCGATGAAGAATGGGTACTGGTTGATAAAGTTCAAGGACAATTGCAAGCAGAAATACTAAGGGGTTTATTAGAAGCTCAAGGGATCATGGTATGGCTTAATCCGCAGGGAGCTGCACGTGCTTATGCCGTATCGGTGGGTACATTGGGAGCAGTTGAATTATTAGTTCCATCTAGTCAAGCTGAACAAGCCAGACAGGTTTTGGAGGCCTATTACAGAGGGGATTTTAATAATATCGAGCTTAAAGGACCCGAGACTGACCAGTAATTAGTAACTATTGGGTGATTAGTTTCTAAGGAAAACCCTGATTAAGCCACCCTAGTGGATCCACCTGAACGCCACCTACTAAAACTTCAAAATGTAAATGAGGACCTTCAGCTCGTCCGGTTCGGCCAACACGGCCAATCAGCTGACCTTCTTCAACGCGATCTCCCACATTTACCAGGATCTCAGATTGATGCATATAGGCTGTATAGACGCCCCATCCATGGTCTATCATGGTGGCATTTCCCCTGACAGTCAGTGGTCCGGTGAATACCACGATACCTGAAGCTGCGGCATAAACTGGATCGCCTACCTGTCCACAAAAATCTAATCCGGTATGGAAATAGATGTACTCACTACCATTATAGGAACGCCGGCTTCCAAATCGAGATGAGTAGCATTTTGCAAAAACTGGTTCGACAGGGATAAAGAAATTACCATTCCAAAATTTCTCAGGGCTGACCGGGGACGCGGAGTTCAACCAGAGCTCGTTCTCGACACGATTTGTTTCAGGGTCCAGGGTCGCTGCATCGACGGGGAGGGTCCTATCGTAGAGAAATTCACCGGCATGCACCATGACCATCTGCGAATAACCGAATGATAGGGCAGTCGAAGTGTTTACCTGTATTGAGAGTGGGTACAAGCCTGGTTCTGCCATGGCATACACCCCTTGCAAGGCGATATAACGATCATCAGAAGTGTGGAAGAAATTCAGTGGATAGTCGATCAGTGAGCCGCCAATAGAAAGACCCGTCCCTCCATCCACCTGGACTTCGGCGGTCTGACCTTGAGTGAGACTAGTGATGCTCAATGAGGTAATTTCTGCAGGTAGTGCACCGGGACCGGCATCGTTCCCACCCGGGGTGCGTAATACTTCGCCTGGTAATAAAGTCAAGCTATTATCCAGATTATTGGTACCCATCACTGTCCAGGGATCTGAATCATTAAGGATCGCGAGCTCCAATAAGGATTGTCCTTTATTCAATGAAACACGATTGCCCAAAGTTGGATAAGTATCCTCCTGAGGGATGACCAGAGAGTAACCTGTAAATAATTCATTCGGACTAGTGATATGGTTCAACTGCTTGAGTACTTGTGGTGAAACTTGATAACGCAGGCTTAAGCTGTGTAAATTCTCACCATATGGTACAGTTTTGGTCGTCAGGATGGCTTGAACACCCTCCAAACCAGGGATAACTAGCTTCTGACCGATGCTGATCTCGTTAGCATTAAGAATCCCGTTAGCCTTTGCCAGGTCTGTCTGGGAGATATGAAAGCGATAGGCGATATCCCACAGAGTGTCACCGTCCTGAACAATATAAATTGGACCAGAGGGTATGGTATTTTGGGCATTGACTGAGCTTGAAGGAATTAACAGTATGAGTATGGATAAAACCAATATGGTTTTAGAAGTAAATTTAAGCATCTGATCCAAGTTACATCTCGTCAAAACGGACTTTATCACCAATATGAAAATCAGCCAGGTGTGAAACACCGGTTTCCAGCACATATTTCGCTGGATTTTTGGGAAGATATGCTATTTTCCAACGACGTGCCAGCACAGAGTCAACGACAAAATAATCACTATTGATCCAAATTATGCCCAAATCTATCCACATGAACATCATGTGGATGGATGCCTCCATGCGACTATCTTTTTTTTGAACCAATACTAACCCGTGGTCATCTGACAGGTGCCTTCTGAACATAAGGCCTCGAAGCTGACATAAAAATGATTGACAGTACAAGGCATAAATGGGTGTCGAAACCTGGTTGGTAAGATTGATTATTTTAATTTGCTTCATCAGATTTCAGCCATCCCCCAATTTACGACTGATAAGAGGGAGATAGTAATTTGAAAACGGGGCGACATTTGCCGCCCCGTCAAGTCAGCTGGGTGGATTTACGATTTAGGTTGTCTTGACAAGACCTCATCCACTCTTTCAAGTAATTCCTGAGGGCTAAAGGGTTTTGCGATGTAATCTTCCACCTTAGCAATACGAAGTCCGAGAACCTTGTCAATATTTTGAGCTTTGGCTGTGATCACAATCACGGGAATATTTTGAGTTAATTCTTCCGATTTAATCTGGTGGTATACATCCCACCCATCCATATCAGGCATCATGAGATCGAGTAACACCAGATCGGGCATTTCTCTGTGGATGAGCTCAAGACCTTCTCGACCTCCATTTGCGCCAATGACTGAATATCCCCGACGCCCGAGGATAAGATGCACCAAGTCGATCATCTCAGGTTCATCTTCAATGTACACAACACGTTTTGATTGTTTGATCAATGCAGGCTCCCAGGATGGTGTCAGGGTAAGTAAAGTTTACCACAAAAAGAATTTCCGAAATCAGCGGCGGTCTTCAAATCGTCTCAGCGATCGTGCCGACCTTGCCATAGATGTAAGCCTAAACTATAATCCACGTGTTAATTACTTTCAGATGAGAGAGGCAATTTAATGATCGATGTAAATGATCTACGAAAAGGGGTGACGTTTGAGTTTGACGGGAAGTTATACAAAGTCTTAGACTATCATCATAATAAACCAGGACGGGGTAATGCTACCATCCGGATTAAGGCGGTTGATCTTCGCAGCGGAACCACACTTGAAAAAACCTTTCAAAGTGGTGAGCGTGTTCAAGATGCGCGCCTGGATTTTCACAACGTCCAATACTTATACAACGATGGTGAACTGTATCATTTTATGGATATGGACACTTATGATCAACCAGCACTCTCGAAGAACGTACTTGCTGAGAATGCAGACTACCTGACAGAGAACATGGAAATAAAGCTGACCTTTTATCAGGGAGAACCTATTGATGTAGAGCTTCCGATCACTGTGGATATGGATGTAGTTGAAGCAGAAGTGGCAGTGCGGGGGGATACCGCAACAGGGGTTTATAAAAAGATCAAAACGAATACTGGATTAGAAGTGCAAGTGCCTGCGTTCGTTAACGTAGGCGACCGAATTCGTGTCGATACCCGCAACGGTTCCTACGTGACCAGGGTATAGGCTCGAATTTATAAGATCATTATGCGCACACCTGCGGGGAAAGAGTGCAGTTATTTTTACGGTGATTATTACCGTGGTCGTACACACGAAGAATGCAGATTATTGGGTTCAGCCTCACCACCGCTTAATTGGAAGCGCGAATTTTGTAATACCTGCCCAGTGCCAGAGATTCAACTTGCCAATACCTGCCCGTATATGGTTTTAATTCCGAAATTGGTACGCAAGCTACCATTGGGCAAACAGGAAGTAAGGGTGCAGACTTTTTGCGAGAAGACGAAACGCTCGGGATTCGATCCACATATCGGCTGTGGAGAATGCCATAAGCTACCAACCGAGTTTGAAGAAAAACCCAGTGACACTCCTCCTGTTTGATTTAGACGATACTCTGCTTGGGAATGAGATGAATAAATTCGTCCCTGCCTACCTGCAGGCATTGGCGAATCGCATGTCTATGGTTGCTGAACCATCAGTCCTGATCAAGACCCTAATGATAGCTACCCGACAGATGATCGAGAATCCCAAACCAGATAAAACGCTGGAGGAGATTTTCGATGCAGCATTTTACCCTGCTCTTGGTTTGACCCGCCAGGAAGTTCAAGCTACCATAGATACTTTTTATGCAGAAGATTTTCCCAAACTCAAGGGATTGACCCAATTCCGTCCTGAGGCGGTCAGGGTTGTAGAGGAGGTCGTCGACCGCGGAGATCAGGCCGCGATTGCGACCAATCCACTTTTTCCACGGACGGCGATCCTGCAGCGTCTGGGATGGGCTGGATTACCATCTGACCAGATACCATTTGCCATGATCCCTTCCTATGAGACATTCCACTTTGCCAAACCCAATCCAGCGTTCTTCGCTGAACTCTTGGCTCAGCTTGGTTGGCCGAAGATCCCTATCCTTATGGTGGGGAATGACGTTGAGTCGGATATAGCTGCAGCGAGGCAATTAGGATTATCAGTCTTTTGGCTGACGAATAATGGAGATTCAAGCTGGAATGGACAGGGAGTAATTCCACCGCACGGCAATTTTTCAGACCTACTACCCTGGATGGAAAAATCATCTCTTGGAGCATTGCAGACAAACTTCACCACGCCTCAGGCTTTACAGGCTGTATTGAGCTCGACCCCGGCTGCTATATCGACCTTGTGCCGCCGGCTGATGGTAGATCTTGGGAAAAGGCCGGCAAAGGACGAGTGGAGTCCGGGCGAAGTGCTGTGCCACCTGAGGGATGTCGATAAGGAAGTCAATCTACCCCGCATAAAACAGGTCATCAAGGAACGTAATCCATTTCTTGCTGGGCAGGATACTGATCCGTGGGCAGAAATTCGCCAATATCGCCTGCAAGATGGATGGCAGGCATTAAGGGATTTTATTGGCTCACGTCTGGAATTGCTAGATATGTTGGGAACCCTGTCTCCTGAAGACTGGGATCGCAGTGCCCGGCATGCTTACTTTGGACCTACTCACCTGCGAGAATTAGTGAACATTATCGCTGGACACGATATATTACACGTACAGCAGATTTATAAGGCTCTATACTCCCATACTTAGATATAACTCCATTAATCATTACCTGCGCCTCTGAGGTTGTGAGCTGGTGTTGTAAATGCCAAAAGTCGACAAACTGTAAAATGATCCATTCTTCTTCGTCAAAGGAGGCATAAATGCGCAAACGAGTTGTAATTACCGGCCTGGGATGTATTACACCGTTGGGAAATGATGTATCTACGCTTTGGAGGAACATCCTGGCTGGGAAATCTGGTGTCGGAATGATCAAACATTATGACACCAGTCAATTCAAGGTCAAGATAGGAGCTGAGGTCAAGGATTTTGATGGTGTAGCAAAATTCGGTGTGCGTGAAGCACGTCGGATGGACCGTTTTGCACAATTCGGTCTGGCGGCAGCCATCCAGGCAGTGGAGGATGCGGGCCTGGTGATCACTCAATCGAATCGCGACCGCATAGGGGTTATCTTAGGAACCGGCATCGGTGGAATGAACACCCTTTATGAACAAATGGGTATTTTCTTTCAGCGTGGTCCTGACCGGGTGAGTCCATTCCTGGTGCCGATGATGTTGCCGGATACAGCTGCAGGAATGGTCGCCATCCAGCTGGGCGTGCGCGGACCGAATATGGCTATTGTATCGGCCTGTGCCAGTGGCACCAACGCATTGGGTGAGGCTGCAGAAGTTATACGGAGAGGAAGTGCGGAGGTTGTTATCAGCGGTGGATCTGAATCGGTGCTTGTGCCCATTGCAATGGCTGGATTGGGTGTGATGACGGCTCTATCGATGCGTAACGATGAACCGGAGAGAGCATCCCGTCCATTCGATAAAAACCGGGATGGTTTTGTCATGGGTGAAGGTGCAGCGTGCCTGGTTCTGGAATCTCTGGAGAATGCCCAGGGCCGGGGAGCCAGGATTTTAGGTGAGGTCACTGGTTATGGCACTTCAAATGATGCATACCACATCTCAGCTCCGGCAGAAGATGGGGCTGGAGCAGCCTTATGCATGCAGATCGCCCTGGATAATGCCGGGTTATCGGTGGATGACATCAATTATATTAATGCACATGGCACGAGCACCACACTTAACGATAAAAGCGAGACAGCGGCAATTAAAACAATCTTTGGGAAACAAGCTTATAAGATTCCTGTATCCTCGACCAAATCGATGACAGGGCATTTACTTGGTGCAGCGGGTGCATTAGAAGCGTTGATATGCGTCAAGGTCTTACAGGACTCCACCCTTCCTCCAACGATCAATTACGAGACCCCTGACCCGGAATGTGATTTGGATTATGTACCAAATCACGCCCGAAGGGCACAGGTGAATCATATCATGTCGAATTCATTCGGATTTGGGGGGCATAACGCCAGTATAATCCTAAGCCAATATAACGAGGTGTGATCATGAGTCCATATGCTCATATCACTGGTTGGGGGATGGCAGTTCCAGCCAGGGTGTTGACCAACTCCGACCTGGAAAAAATGGTTGATACCGATGATGAGTGGATCCAATCTCGAACAGGCATTCGGCAACGACACATAGCTGGCGAAGATGAAACGACAGCCTCATTGGCGAAGGATGCGGCACTTAATGCACTCAGAGTTGCCAACCTCAACCCTACTGACGTTGAATTAATCATTGTATCCACCTCATCTCCTGAACACGCATTCCCTGCGACCGCCTGTCTGGTACAGGACCGGATCGGAGCTACGCATGCGGGGGCATTCGACCTATCGGCGGCATGCTCAGGATTTATTTATGCATTGAACATGGCGACGCAAGCCATACGCAGTGGCTCGGTTCAGAACGCGATTGTCATTGGCGCAGAAACGCTTTCGCGGTTCGTTGACTGGGAGGACCGTAATACCTGTGTATTGTTTGGGGATGGCGCAGGTGCATTCATATTACAAGCGGGTGATGAACCCGGAGGTGTTCTTTCTGCAGTGATGCGTTCGGATGGCTCCGGTGGAGATTTGCTCTCCCTGCCTGCAGGAGGCAGCTATTTGCCAGCCAGTCCAGACACGATACTTAATAAACAGCATACAATCCACATGAATGGACGGGAAGTTTTCCGGTTCGCCACTCGGGTCATAGTTCAAGCCACCAAGGAAGCGGTAGCCTTAGCTCAGTTAAAGATCGAGGATGTCCAATTAGTCATACCCCATCAGGCAAACCTGCGAATTATTGAGGCTGCCATGCGGGGGTTGGAAATTCCCGCAGAACAATACTTTATCAATATCGAGCGCTATGGAAATACCTCGACAGCATCGATACCGATAGCAACATGTGAAGCCATCCAACAAGGGCGGTTGCAGGCCGGTGATAACACTGTATTTGTTGGTTTCGGTGCCGGCCTGACCTGGGGAGCAACGCTTGTACGTTGGACAGGTCCTTTCCTGCCATACCGCCATATCTATCCAACCTCATACCGGTTGTGGGTCGCAATAAGGTCCCAATTATTAAGGTTATTACGTCGCATAGAAGGCTGGATCTGGGGACGAAATATATAAAAACGTGGCCTATCCCAATAGTAATGGGGCGCAGGGGTGGAATCCCAGGTAAGGGATGATTAAATATCCCCACGTACCCGAACCGACGGCTCATTTCGTGGGCGTAGAGGTAGATTTTGGTTGCTTGTTGTTCAAATTCCACCCCGACGCTCCTACTGTTGGCAGGTTGAAGTTATAAAAAAGATCTTTTTAGACAGCCCTTTTAATTTTCAGCGCTGGTTAATGTTTTTCTGGTGGATCCATCATATTTAAACTCAAATAAGTCACTGATTCTTGGCCAAATGTTAGAATGATGTTAGAGATAATGACATAAATTATCATAATACTACCTATCAGGGCAATAGGTTGGTATAATCAAAATGACCTGAAGTGAGACTGGCTTGCAGGTTAGTTATGCTTCTGGGTCATTGTGGTATTTTTGGAGGTGTAAGTGAATCCGAATCGTAGTCGATCGACTATTATTTATGTTTTGTTATTTGCCGCGATCATCATCCTGGTCTTCTATAGCTTTAATCAAAGTTCCTCAGCTCAAGAAACACTATCTATAAACCAAGTGGCAGCAGATATTCAATCCGGAAAAGTTACACGCATCATCGAAGAACAAGGCCGTCTGACTGTAATCTATGGAAATGGGACCAATGCGATTGAGCGGATAGCTCATAAAGAACCAGAAACAACCTTGGTTCAACAGCTAAAAGATTTGGGGGTAACTGCTGACCAGATGTCTCCAGATCATATCAGCATCCAATACAAACCACCCAGCCCATGGGTGGGGATAGCTTCTTCACTGGGATATATTCTTCCATTTATTATCCTGGGCGGCGTTTTCTGGTGGGTGTTCAGGCAGGCACAAGGAAGTAACAATGCTGCCATGTCTTTCGGAAAATCGCGGGCCAGGATGTTCACAGGCGACCAGCCTTCGGTTACTTTTGGAGATGTTGCGGGGGTGGAAGAAGCAAAGGAAGAGCTCCAAGAAGTGGTCGAGTTTTTACGCGAACCCGAGAAATTCATCACCTTAGGCGCCCGAATCCCCAAAGGTGTGTTATTGGTCGGTCCACCTGGAACGGGTAAGACATTGCTGGCAAAGGCAGTGTCCGGAGAAGCAGGAGTGCCTTTCTTTTCCATTTCAGGCTCTGAATTTGTAGAAATGTTCGTCGGTGTTGGAGCCAGTAGAGTGCGCGATCTATTCGATCAGGCAAAACGACACTCACCTTGTATTGTGTTCGTGGATGAAATCGACGCAGTTGGGCGCCAACGTGGAGCAGGATTAGGCGGAAGCCATGACGAACGTGAACAGACCTTGAACCAGATGCTGGTCGAGATGGATGGTTTTGATACTGATACGAACGTGATTATCATGGCAGCCACCAACCGCCCGGACATCCTCGACCCGGCATTATTGCGTCCAGGCCGGTTTGACCGGCGGGTGGTGCTCGACCGGCCGGATATGAGAGGCC
>Ga0153916_10002409_pt1 | contig 13677 bp, 10 predicted proteins | sample Opewatmetagenome_FD_109642 | JGI IMG/M metagenome (GOLD analysis project Ga0153916, IMG submission 109642) | Freshwater wetland microbial communities from Ohio, USA - Open water 3 Core 3 Depth 4 metaG | ecosystem: Environmental > Aquatic > Freshwater > Wetlands | place: USA: Ohio, Lake Erie...
CTCTTCAGGCACCAGTGCCCTCCACGCGGTGCTCCTGGCTGCGGGAATCGGGGCCGGTGACGAGGTGATCGTCCCCTCCTTCACTTTCATCGCCACCGCGAACGCGCCCCTTTTTGTCGGTGCCCGGCCGGTATTCGCAGATATCGAAGAAACCACGCTGGGACTTGATCCTGACAACCTCGCCACGTACATCACTCCCCGAACCCGTGCCATCATTCCGGTCCACTACGGGGGGTGCCCCTGCCGGATCAGGGAGATCCTTGAAATCGCATCCGATCACGGGCTGATCGTCATTGAGGATGCCGCGGAAGCGTTCGGGGCCGGGATCCAGGGAAAAAGGGTCGGGACCTTCGGCAACGCAGCGATCCTCAGCTTCTGCCAGAACAAGGTCCTCAGCACGGGAGAGGGTGGTGCGGTGGTCACCGACGATGCGGAGTGGGTCCGGCGGCTGCAGCTGATCCGGTCCCATGGGAGAAACGAGGAAGGGAGCGATTACTTTTCCACCGCCGCCATGCAGGATTACGTAACCCTGGGGTACAATTTCCGAATCTCCAGCCTGACGGCGGCCCTGGGCCTGGCCCAGCTCTCCAAGGTGGACCATCTCATCGGTCTCCGCCGGTCAGCCGCGGCCGCCTACCGGCGGGAGCTGGAACGGTGGGTGCCCCGCTGCCAGGTCCCGGAGGTCCCGGAGGGATGTGAACCGGTATACCAGATCTTCTCTGTCCGGGTCCCGGACCGGGACAGGCTCTCCCGGTACCTGGAGTCCCGGAAGATCCTCTCCAAGGTCTATTTCCCGCCGGTCCACAGGACCCACTTTTACCGGGAAGTCCTCGGGTATGATGTCTCCCTTCCGGTCACCGAACGGGTCTCCCGGGAGGTCCTCTCCCTGCCCTTCTTCCCGGGGATTTCGCAGCAGCAGATCGAGACAGTGGTAGCAGAGATGAAGGATTTCTATGGCGGGTGAGATTGTGATGGATGAAGCGATACGCGGCAAGAAGATCCTGGTGACCGGAGGGGTCGGCTCCATCGGAAGGGAGCTCGTACGAAGGCTCGTCGGCATGGACCCGGCCATCGTCCGGGTTTTCGATAACAATGAAACGGGCCTCTTTGACCTGGACCGGGAGCTCCGGTCGGACCGGATCCGGACCCTCATCGGCGACGTGAGGGACCGTGAACGCCTGGTGATGGCATTCGATGGGATTGACATCGTCTTCCACGCGGCAGCCCTCAAGCATGTCCCCCTCTGCGAGTACAATCCCTTCGATGCGGTGAAGACCAACGTCATCGGCACGCAGAATGTGCTGGAGGCAGCTCTCGCGGCGGGGGTTGACCGGGTGATCAACGTCAGCACCGACAAGGCGGTCAGCCCCACCAATGTCATGGGGGCCACGAAGCTCCTGGCCGAACGGCTCACCATCTCGGCCAATTACTACAAAGGTGAGAAGGAGACGGCCTTCTCCAGCGTCCGGTTTGGTAACGTGCTGAACTCCCGGGGGTCTGTCATCCCCGTCTTCCAGCAGCAGATCCGGGGCGGCGGGCCCGTCACCATCACCCACCGGGAGATGACCCGTTTCTTCATGGACATCCCCTCGGCCGCTGACCTGATTATCCGGGCCGCACAAGTGGCGAGGGGCCGGGAGATCTTCATCCTCAAGATGCCAGCCATCAAGATCACGGATCTGGCGAAAGTGATGATCCAGGAACTGGCGGGACAATCAGGTCACCGTCCGAAAGATATCCGGATCCGGATCATCGGCAAGCGTGACGGCGAGAAGCTCCATGAGGAGCTGATGACCGATGACGAGGCGGATCGGGCCTGGGAAAGCGACGATATGTTCATGATCCTCCCCCGGGTCCTCTCCTTTGAAGAGCCCCTCAACTATCCGGTGCCGCCGGAATTCACCCGGACCAAGCGGCGGGAGTTCTCTTCTCACACCACACGGCTGCTGACGCCGGACGAGATCCGCAGGATGCTCGCCTCTGTCCTCCCCCGGGACGGGTGAGGAATACCCCTCATCCCGGCAGGGGGTGGGCCTGCACCCCCATGGCATTGCAGAGGATGGCACCCCGCCAGTCCGGGTGCTGAACAGCCTTTTATACGGGGAATCGAATACCTTAAGGCAGACTGCCAGTTTTCTCCCGGTGGGATCTTCATGCAGAACCGAATTCTTGGTTTTATTCCGGCCCGGGGAGGATCCAAGGGTCTTCCGGGAAAGAATACCCTCCCCCTCTGCGGGAAACCTCTCGTCGCGTGGACCATCGAGCAGGCACGGAAGAGCCGGTATCTCACCGAGGTCATCGTCAGCACGGACAGCCCTGAGATAGCCCGGGTGGCGGAGGCGCACGGCCTGCCGGTGCCGTTCCTCCGGCCCGGCGAGCTGTCCCGGGACGATTCGCCGGTCTCTGACGCGGTTCTCCACACCCTCGCGTGGCTGGAGGAGAGGGGCAGGCGGTTTGACATCCTGGTACTCCTGGAGCCCACGTCGCCTCTCCGGAAGGAGGGCGATATCGATGGGGCCATCGAACTCTTCCTCCGGCGGTATGAAAAGGCCGATGCTCTGGTGAGTGTCGGCCAGGTCCACCTGGAGAGCCCGTACTACATGAAGGAGATCCGGGACGGTTTTGTGCTACCCTTTTTACCCGCAGAGAAGGTTCATTATCACCGGCAGCAATTGAAAAAGGTGTATTTCCCGTACGGTGTCATCTACATGTCCAAGGTCGAAGCGTACAGAAAAACACGGACTTTTTACCAGGATCGCACGATTGCCTATCCCATCGAACGATGGCAGAATTACGAGGTTGATGATCTCCATGACATGATCTGCGTATCTGCCATCATGGAACAGGAGATGAAAGGGAGGTAGCATGAAGGTTCTCATCGTCGGACTGGGTTCCATGGGCAAACGGCGCATCCGCTGTTTGAAAGCCCTCGGCTATACCGATATCACGGGGTTCGATACGTCGGCAGAGCGCCGGCGCGAATCCGAAGAGAAGTACGGGATCCGGACCGCAGCCTCGCTGGACGACGTGGATCTGAAGTCAGTCCATGCGATCATCATCTCGACACCACCCCACATCCACAACCAGTACATCGAGCTCTGCATCCGCAAGGGGATCCCCGGCTTTGTGGAGGCCAGTGTCATCCTGGAGGGGCTGGAGAAGCTGAACCGTCAGGCCAAGAAAGCCGGAGTCCTGATTGCACCTTCCTGCACCATGAAGTACCATCCCGCCATCAAGGATATCCAGACGATCGTCCGCAGCGGCAGATACGGCAGGGTCACCAACTTCTCCTATCACAGCGGGTATTACCTCCCTGACTGGCATCCCTGGGAGAAGGTGACCGATTACTATGTATCCCGCCGCGAGACAGGCGGTGCGAGGGAGATCCTCCCCTTCGAGCTGACCTGGATCGTCGATCTCCTCGGCAAACTGAAATCCTTCTGCGGCTACTACGGAAAGACGATGGACGTGAAGGCCGATATCGAGGACACCTACCTGATTGCCATGGATTTCGGCTCCTGTTATGGCGTCATGATCACCGATGTGGCATCCCGGTACCTGACACGCACCCTGACGCTGAACATGGAAGAGGGGCAGATCCTCTGGAACTGCAACGAGAACATCGTCCACGTCTACGAGGCTTCCACAAAACGGTGGATCCAGTATACGCAGCCGGAGACCACCTATATGCCCGGTTACACAAAGATCTCCATCGAGGAGATGTACACCGAGGAGCTGAAGGCATTTCTGGATGCGGTCCAGGGAAAGGGCACCTATCCCAACACGCTCGATGACGACATCTACGTCCTCGGGGTTCTCAACCAGCTGGAGGCCATGAATGCCTCCCCGTGACGGGCGGGAGCTGTGGAAAAAAGCGAAAACCCTCATCCCGGGCGGATCCCAACTGCTCTCCAAACGCTCCGAGATGTTCCTTCCCGATCTCTGGCCTTCCTATTATTCCCGCGCCAAGGGGGCCGAGATCTGGGACCTGGCGGGCAGGCGGTATGTGGACATGTCCATCATGGGAGTCGGGGCCTGCATCCTGGGGTATGCCGATGACGACGTGAACAAGGCGGTCCACGAAGCGGTGGACCGGGGCTCCATGGCCACCCTGAACTGCCCCGAGGAGGTGGAGCTGGCCGAGCTGCTCCTCTCTCTCCACCCCTGGGCCGGGATGGTGAGGTACACGCGGACCGGCGGCGAGGCGATGGCAGCCGCGGTCCGTATCGCCCGGGCTTATTCGGGGCTGGACACGGTGGCGTTCTGCGGGTACCACGGCTGGCATGACTGGTACCTCTCTGCGAACCTGGCCGAGGACCGGAACCTGGACGGTCATCTCCTCCCGGGCCTTGCCCCGAAAGGAGTTCCCAGGGGTCTCTGCGAAACGGCCGTACCCTTCACCTACAACCAGCTGGATGAGCTGGAAGCGATCGTGGAAAAGCACCGGGTGGGAACCATCGTCATGGAGCCCCTCCGGCACGAGGTTCCTGCGCCGGGATTCCTGGATGGGGTCCGGCGCATCGCGGACCGGGAGGGTGCTGTGCTGGTCTTTGATGAGATCACCACAGGCTGGAGGGAGTGCGTCGGCGGATCCCACCACCTCCTTCATGTCGTACCGGATATGGTGGTCTATGCAAAGGCGATGAGCAACGGGTACCCGATGGCCGCCATCGTCGGGAAGACGGAGGTGATGGAGAGCGCCCAGGAGAGCTTCATCAGCAGCACCTACTGGACGGAGCGAATCGGCCCCGTCGCTGCCCTGGCCACGATCCGCAAACTGGAACGGTGCCGGGTTCCGGATCACCTGCGGAAGGTCGGGACCCTCCTCGCCACCGGCCTGAAGCAGGAAGGTGAACGACATGGCATCCCCCTGCAGACTGCCGGCATCCCAGCCCTCACGACCCTCCAGTTCGCCGATCCAAAGGGGCAGGTTATGCAGACGCTCTACACCCAGGAACTGCTGAAACGGGGATACCTGGCCTCCAAGAATTTCTACGCCTGCTATGCCCATTCGGAGCGGATGGTGGAGGAGTTCCTCGGTGCTGCCGGTGAGGTCCTGGATCAGATTAAGAAGGGCCTGTCCAGGGGAGACCTGGAGGCATCCCTGGAAGGTCCCGTCGCCCACACCGGTTTCAGGAGGCTGAACTGAAATTCGGCCGGGTAACGGGATGTCCCCCTCAACAAAGTTCCTCCGATGCACCCTCCTTCTCCCTGCACCGTCAATGTACCGTGAAGCCTGGTGATACCATTATATCGTAAAGGCGAAAAAAGTACGAGTGTTATTTCCCCGTCAGGAAAGAGTGAATAAAATGGAGGATCACCACCTGATAGCCGACAAGATTCTTCGTTCTTTAACCCCTTGGGGCCTGGTGCAGTGAGCGGAGCGGATGATATGGCGCATGGAATCATGTTCCATCACTTTCACGGGCATGGCCATCCGGAGGTGCAGGGGTCAATTTCCGGAGAAGAGCTGGCAAAGATCGTTGAATTTCTTGGCGATCAGCTGCTCGATGCGGACGAATGGCTCAGGAGGGCGACCGCTGGCTCTCTCGAGGGCAAGGAGATCTGCCTTACCTTCGACGATAACCTCCGGTGCCAGTACGACATCGCGCTACCCATTCTCGAGAAGAGCGGCATAAACGCCTTCTGGTTCATCTACACGGGACCCCTGGAGGGAATTCCCGGGAAGTTCGAGATATACCGGCATTTCAGGACAACCCGGTTTCCCGATGTGGATGACTTTTATCGGGAATTTTACTCGTATGCCCTGAAAACCGAGCATTCCAGAGAAATTCAGGAGAAACTCCTCACCTTCTCCCCCTCTCGCTATCTCTCCCAGTTTCCATTCTATACGGAACAGGATCGCAGGTTCAGGTTCATTCGCGATGAGATCCTCGGTGCACCCCGGTACGATGCCATCATGGCTCAGATGATGGAGGCGTACGGGTACCATCCAGACGACACCATATCAAACCTCTGGATGGACAAAACCTCCATCACGTCCCTCTTTCATAAAGGACATATTATTGGCCTCCATTCGCATACCCATCCACATAATATGGGCGGATTAACCGCGAGGGAACAGAAGGATGAATATCAGAAGAACTATGATATCATCACCCGCTTGACGGGCGACGCTCCGGTGTGCATGGCGCATCCGAACAATTCATATAACGGGATCACACTCAGCATCCTCGAATCCCTCGGGATAACGATTGGATTTCGCTCAAACGCCGGACCGGTGAAGGAAAGGACCAGATTTGAGTGGCCACGGGAGGACCACGCAAATCTCATCCAGCAGATCAACGGGAGCTGACCGGCGTATGTCATATTCCACGAAAACCCTCGTTCCCTCCTTATACCCTGATTGGAGAAAGGTCCTGGAGTCCTCCGACGAGGCAGGTCTCTCCCATGAGATCGAGACGATGGAGTATCTCACCCATACCCTTCAGGCAAAGAATATCTCTCTCATCCTCTACAATTCCAACCACGAACCGATAGGGATATGCCCGCTCTATCTCTACACAACGAAAACGTTCTCTGGCCGGAAAAGGTGTGTGATCGACTCAGTCGGCCCCTCCGGATCGGGTCCTGCCCTTATACGGGAACTCGGGGATGAGGCACGGCGTAAAATCCTTCAGTATCTCGCTGTGGCGTTTCGCGAACTGGTCCTGCACCACCGGTGCGTCGTTATCCAGACTTCTGTCGAGATCCTCTCGAAACGTTATACGGAAATCGAGATCCCGTTTGTGAATCCGCTCCTGGAGATGCGCGGGTTCACGGATGTCTCGTCCCCGTATTATTATCTGGATCTGCGCAGGAGCGAGGAGGAACTGTTTCACAACCTGGAAAAGAGGCTGAAAGGGACCCTCAAGAAGTTCGAGCGCCAGTGGGGAGATGTTACCTCGATCAGCCCGGCCACCCAGGCGGACTTCGAGGAGGTGTGGAGGCTCCACGCGGAGGTGGGGGAGAATCCGGCGATGCCGAAGCAGCAGTTCACCAGGTTCTGGGCACTCGCCTGCTCCCGATTCTTCGTTGCCCGCATAAAAGGCGAGCTGGCGGGCGTGTTCAGTGCCGGGGTGTACCGGAACACGGGTGTCTTCTGGCTCCTCAACATCGCTGAACGGCACAGGGAGAGTGGCATCGGCGCAGCCCTGGTCTGGAACGCCTTCCTGTCCCTGAAAGCCTCCGGTGTCGAACACTTCAGCCTGGGGATCGACCAGTTCTGGGAGAGCGGGAGTAAAAAGGATCGGATCGCCCGTTTCAAGCGATCCTTTGGGGGGCAGCTCCGGTATCTCTTTGTGGTGAGATACCGACCGGAAGGCAGGGCAATGAAGCTGGCCCGGGCCCTCATCACAGGGGAATAGAGGTACATGAAGGCGTCACCGATCGGGAGAGCAGATCCTGCGATTCTCATCGAGGACCCCACCCCTCTCCGCCTTCTCACCCTCCTCCTCACGTACCGCCGGTACAGGAAGATATGTTATACACGGGAGAGGCCCCTCACGAACGTCGTATTCCGTACCATCTCCTCTCTCGCGTCGAGATCCGGTATTCCGCTCACGAAACTGGAGTACGCTCATTACAATGGTTCGTACTTCGAGGTCCAGGAGGAACTGTATTTCAATGCCAACGACATCCTGTGGGAGAGGTATCAGCGGAATATCTACGCGAAGGTGATGGAAACCCTCTGTCCAGAGGACTGTTTCCGGTACGCACTGAAGAAGGAATTACTCAATCGTTATACAACGAACCGGGTCAAGACCCTCATCTTCCTCACCCACCTTCTGGAAGAATACGAGCATGTGGTCTTCCTTCCACGGGATAACGAGGATGTAGTGAGCCTCCTCAGACCGGAGAGCCGCCCCCCTGCACGATATTCCATACCCCGAACGGTACGTCTCCTGAACCGGCTGAAACGGGCCGTTGGACCACTCCTTCTCCTTGCACTTCCCCTGTTCCTGGCCGGTCTCATCGTGAAGAGTGCTGCACGGGGCATTGCGTTCCGGGCAGAGCAGCAGCACTTCAGGATCGGGATTGATATCCAGAGCGTCGGCCTCAAGAGGGATCGGGGCCTCATCGACGGTCAATTCTTCCTCTACGACCAGGAAGCATTCTCCCCCCCGAGGATCCTCCACGTGGTGAGGGATCAGCTGGAGGATGCTCCCGCTATCGAAAGCCTGAGAATGAGGAACGCCCCGTTTGTCGAGGCCTCCCGGATAAAAATCCCTGCGGCGTGCCTGGTGAGGGCTGCAGGCACCCTTTTTGCGCGCCTCCCCCGTGCAGTGATGACCTGTCTCAGATCCTGCAATGCACGGACATGCTTCCTTCTCCCGAGTCTTTCGGTCATGAAGATGACCATGGAGGCCGAGTCATTCTACGAGCAGTATGACGTGGATCTCTTCATTGCGAGGGACGAGTACTCCCCCTACCATATCGTGAGAACCTGCATTGCCCGCCGGCACGGGAACCGGACGGCATCCTTCCAGTGGTATGACGATAATGACAGGGGCGAACTGACAAGCCACTTTGTCTTCGACAGGTATGCCCTCTGGGGAGAATTCTATCAGGAATTCCTGGGGAAAACCCTCGGTCCCACCCGGACCGCAATTATCGGGGGATGCATCTATGGCGCGGACTCCATGTTCCGGCAGATGCAGACCGGCACCATCCCTGACCCCTACAGGGAATTAAAGGAACAGTACACCCTGATTGCCATCATGGGATCCACGTTCTCTCCCGTCCATTTCCTGACAAGGGAGACCACCCTCACATTTTATCGGGATGCGCTGGCCCTCCTGAGCCGGTACCCGAAAGTGTACTGCATCCTCAAACCGAAGGATGCATCCCTAGATGCGGAACTCTCCGAGCTGGTGAAGCAGTACCCGAGGGCCAGGATCGAGCGTGAGATGCACACGTACCGGTTTCTGCCGGTCATCGATGCGGTGGTCACCATCTGTAACTCTTCCATCGGGATAGAGGCCCTCATGATCGGCAAGAAGGCGTTTTATTACGAGATGACCGGGTTCTCGAAGCACCCCTATGCGGCTTACAGCCCCCACCTGGTCGCCTTTACCCGCGGGGATCTGGAGCGGAACCTGGATCGATGCTTCAATGACGGGCTTTATATCGACGAGGGCACTCTTGACATGATTCGCGCACATCATACCTTTCAATTCGATGGACGGGTTGTTGAGAGATTCAAGAGCATGTGCTTTGAAATTCTCAACGAGATGGGAGCATGAGGATGGAGAGCAGGATGAATACGTGTCCCTATTGTGGCTCTGAGGACAGCGAACCGGAGATCCGTGATCAGCCGGGGGTCTATCACCCCGAAAACACCAGGACGTTCTACCGTTGTCTCCAGTGCCGAACGCTGTACCCAAAACCCAGGATCGGATTCGATGATCTCATGGAGGCTGGTGTCAGGGCCGGGAACGGACCCGATCCCGGCCTGATCTGGTCTCACCCTAATCCCCGCATGATCGGGGCACGCGATTTGGGAAGGTTCTCTCTCCTCCAGTTCGTTCTGGGGATTATGAGGAGGTACAAAAAAGATCGTGAGATCCTGCGCGGTCTCGATGTTGGCGCGAATACAGGCCGGTTCTGTTATTTCATGGAACTCATAGGGATTGACATGTACGGCCTAGAACCGAACCATGCCGCCGTGAAGGTGGCGAGGGATCACGATCTCAGGGTATTCCAGGGGTATTTCCCTGACACCATTCCGGATGAACTCACCCGTACACCTTTTCAGCTCATCGTCATGAACGAGGTACTGTATTATTTCACGGATATCCGGAATGCCCTTGGAACTGCAAGGAAGATGCTTTCTGACAAGGGGATTCTCTACGTGAAGATCAAGAATGGTGAGGGCTGGAGTTATCACCCTGACATCAACTATTTCCAGTGGTACGGGGATGCCATACAGGCGATCTCAACAGTTCCTTCGGTTACCCGGTGGCTTGAGGGTTCCGGTTTCAGGATTCTTGAGATGATCCCTTATCCGGAAGACTACGCAATCCCCGTTCTCGGCAATCTCCTCCCCCAGAGATTCCATGGTATCTTCAACGCGATATACTGCCGGTTGGCTCCGAGGTCAGAGTACTGGCGAAAGAAAGCGAAGAACATTATCATCATTGCGGAAAAGTCAAATTCGTAACAAAACAGGATGGGGAAGAGGGGATCGCAGCACTTGGGCTGGCAGACCCCCCCAGTCCCTTACCTGCCGATGATATCATTCACGCTCCTGCCTCACAGGTTCAGCACCAATCAGTCCGTCGGATCCCGGTGGTTAGAACAATTTTTCTTATTCGGGGGAGGTCTCATCGCCTTCTCCTTTCCGGGGAAGATTGAAGAGGGATCGGGGGCTGGAAAATAAGATACGGTGAGGGCTCGATACCGGGGAGTAGTAAGACTCAGATACCCTCATCCCTGAGCAGCTTCATCACACACTCGCATACCTTCAGATCATAGAAGGTATCGATATCAATGGACCTATGCCTCGGCATGAGGTAGGCATAGGATCCTTCCTTGAACCAGTCACGATGCATCAGGAAATATTCCGTCCTCGCAAGATAGATAGCGCCGTTGACACGGTAATACTTCGGGAGATCTTGCCTCCGCTGATGCTGTATCCTCTGGTTCATAAAACCGTCGATAGAGAGATCCCCGGGCAGGGTATTACACCAGTGGGGGGGGTGGTCCACCTCGCACAGACTCACAACAGCGTTGGCCCCCTTCGCCAGGATCAGATCCGCGGCTTCCCGGATGTCCTGGCCTGTCCGGAGGGGGGAGGTGGGCTGGAGGAGGGCCAGGTAATCGAATTCCTTCCCCAGGTCCCTGAAATGATTCAGGGCATGGAGGAGTACATCCATGATGTTGGCGACATCAGTGGTGAGAGGAAGAGGGCGGGAGAAGGGGACCTCAGCGCCGTACTTCCGAGCGATCGCAGCGATCTCATCGGATTCCGTGGAAACCACAATTCTGTCGAAGATCCCGCTCGTACGTGCGGCTTCAATCGTGTAGGCAATCAGTGGTTCGCCAAGGATATTCTGGATATTTTTATTTTTCAGCCCTTTCGAACCTGCTCTCGCGGGAATGAGTGCGAAAAATGTTCTCTCTTGATACATAGCCACCAGCGAAGATACCAGCACTTACTCTGGGGAAGGATCCGATTTCAAGATTTCCCATCCTTTTCCCGAATGTCCTGCACTTCTCCTCCCCCGTACTGGATCTGGTGATACGTTGCATAGGGTCCGCTCCGGGTCAGGAGCTCGGTGTGGGTTCCCCTGTCGGTGATCCGTCCTTTGTCTATCACGTAGATGCAATCCGATGCCTCAATCGTAGAAAGGCGGTGGGCGATTGCCACGATCGTATAGCGGTCCCGGATCCTCATGATGGAGTTCTGGATCGTCCTCTCCGACTCGCTGTCAAGAGACGAGGTGGCTTCGTCCAAGATCAGGATCTCCGGTTGTTTGTAGAGCGCCCGGGCCAGGGCTATCCTCTGCCGCTGACCGCCCGACAGGCTGACTCCCCGCTCCCCCACCACCGTTTGGTACCCCATCGGAAGAGCCTGGATGAATTCATGGGCGTTCGCGAGGGTGGCCGCCTCGACAGCCCGTTCAGGGGATACGTCGTCGCTGCCATAGCAGATGTTGGAGAGCACGGTATCATTGAAGAGGAAGATCTCCTGGCTCACCACCCCCAGCTTCTGTCGGTAGGATTTCAGGTCGTATTCCTTCAGGTTCACGCCGTCCAGGGTAATCTCGCCCCGGTCCGGATCGATGAGGCGGGCCAGGAGATCCGCCAGTGTGGATTTGCCGCCGCCGGAGGGTCCGACCAGGGCAATGAACCGGTTCTTCGGGATCCGGAAGCTCACATCGGAGAGGACGGGGGTCCCGTCAAGATAGGAGAAATCAATATGGGAGAAGGCGATCTCCCGCAGGAACCTTTGAAAAGCTCTCTCTCCGGAAACGACCCGGTGGAAAACCCCCGCCTCTGCGAGAACCTGGTCCACCTTCCGGAAGCTGGGAATCTCGCGTGCCAGTTCATGCCGTCGGGTGTTGAAATCCCGCAGGGGGGCGGTGATGCGGACCAGGATGAAGAGGAAGACGAAGAGCATGGCGAGGGGCACACGGAGCATCTCGATGGAGACGGCGAGGGCCACCACCGCCATGAGAAAGAGAAGGGACTGGAAGATGATCTCGATCTGCACTCCGTTTATCCCGTATCGGGTATGGCCCTTCCGGTAATTCTCGGTGAACTCCCCGAAACGGGCGGCCTCGCGGACCTCTGTGGACGAGGTTTTGATCAGACGGAGGAGGTTGAACCGCTCTGCCAGGAATTCGCTCTGGAGCGTGCTCAACCGCAGAAGGTCCCTGCCGTAGATGGTGGATTTCTGCAAAACAGAGCTCAGGAGCACAACGATCACGAGCGAGATCAGGAGGCAGATCACGGTCAACTCGACAGAGATGTAGACGAGCATCAGGGCATAGACCCCGATAAAAAAGACGTCGGTCAGGAGCTCCATGCCGGCAAATACCCCGTAGCCTGCATTCTCCACCTCCTGCGTGATAACGTTCAACAGGTTTCCGGTCGTCTGGGCATTATGGTATGCGATATCTGAGGAGAGGATATCGCGAAAGAGGCGTTTCTTCAGTTCTGCCACCATGGTGAGCCGGACCTGGACCTGCATCGCCTTCTTGAGAAAGAGAATTGCTTGGCCAACGAGAAAGAGCCCTGCCAGGAGTGCCAGGAGGGAGATCAGGGTGAGCGGGATACGAGTGATATCGAAGAATGCCTGGAGAATACCCCACAGGGTTCCCCCCGGAGCGGTGGGATCCTCCATGAGCTGGATCAGCGGGACCAGGGCGCCGAGGCTGACGGCTTCAAAGAGAGCGCAGATGGCGCCGAGAACAGCGATGAGGGCCATTGTTGAGAGGAAGGGACCCGCATATTTCTGGATCATCCGTACCTCGTCAAGGGAAATCATAGGTCAGGCCCCCCGGGATCGCCGGTTCATTCTGGTACAGTTTCCATCTCCCGACTATTTTATCCTGTCCAAAAAGGCCGGGGAACAGGCGGCGGGAGCTCCACGCACCCCGGGGGAAGGGTGTCGGTCATCCTTCCTCACGAAAAAGCTCATCTGCCAGCATCGGCCATACCGAAAAGGGACCATCTTACCTCTGTCGAAAGAGCATCGGCAGCAGTTCTCCCGCGTCCACGAGTCCCAGGGAGCCCTTCCTGCATTCGGCTTCTGTCAGCCGCTGAGATCCGTCGACTCCGATTCCGCGGACCGCGAAGGGTACCGGGTCCGCCGTGTGGGTCTTCACCCGGATGGGGGTCGGGTGATCGGGGAGCACCGCGATCACGCCGTCGAAAGACTCCAGGATCGTGCCCACCATCCCATCCACCCGCTCGATGGCCCGGACCTTCTCCTCCACGCTCCCCATGTGGCCGGCCTCGTCCGGTGCCTCGACATGGAGGTACAGGAAATCCAGGCGGCGGAGGGCCTCGACGGCGTAACGGGCCTTAGCCTGGTAATCGGTGTCCAGGTAGCCGGTGGCCCCCGGCACCCGGATCACCTCCATCCCCGCGTACCGTGCGATGCCGTTCAGCAGATCCACGGCCGCGATGATCCCGCCGGAGAGGCCGTACCGCTCCCGGAAGGAAGGC
>Ga0153916_10002410_pt1 | contig 13673 bp, 13 predicted proteins | sample Opewatmetagenome_FD_109642 | JGI IMG/M metagenome (GOLD analysis project Ga0153916, IMG submission 109642) | Freshwater wetland microbial communities from Ohio, USA - Open water 3 Core 3 Depth 4 metaG | ecosystem: Environmental > Aquatic > Freshwater > Wetlands | place: USA: Ohio, Lake Erie...
ACAATACGAGGATCCTAAACGCCTTATGCCTAGTCTTATTCGCGAGGGTTTGAAAGGAAAGTTACCACCTCTGGTTGACCCAGCTACCTCACGAGATTATGTTTATATAGATGATGTTGTGGACGCTTATTTATTAGCAGTGATTACGCCCAATCAGGAAATAGGTGCAATTTACAATATAGGTTCAGGCAATCAATCCACTTTGAGCGAGATAGTCCGATTGGCAATTAATACACTTGGCGTTAAATTGGAACCTGATTGGAATACAATGCCTCAGCGATTATGGGATACTACTACTTGGGTAGCTAATATCCAGAGGGCAGTTTCTGAATTAAAATGGCATCCAAGGGTAAATCTCGAGCAAGGTTTTACCAGAATGGTTCAATGGTATAGTGAAAATCCTAAATACCTTGATATAAAAATGAGCAATTTTCAATAAGCCAAGTTATCCATAACGAAAATTGATACTACGGGGAAGAGTTAATTAATCGCCTCAATTCTAATTGGAATATACCTGTTTGTATCAAAATTAAATAGTATTGTTCCCATATACACTTCCCTAGAACCCTTGTTCTATTTACAACTATGGGGTATGATAAAAGGTCGCTGCTAATTACATTATCACTTTTATCGAGAACATCAAATCATGGACTTCAAGCTTAACGCCCCCTTCCAACCCACTGGCGACCAGCCGGAAGCCATCCTCCAATTAGTCGAAGGTATTAACAAAAACTACAAACACCAGGTGTTGCTGGGTGCCACTGGCACTGGCAAGACCTATACCATGGCGCAGGTCATCACCCAAATGCAGCGCCCCGCCCTGGTGATGGCGCACAACAAGACCCTGGCTGCCCAGTTGTACGCTGAATTCAAGGAGTTCTTCCCCGAAAATGCGGTGGAATACTTCGTCAGTTATTACGACTATTATCAGCCTGAAGCGTATGTGCCCCGGCATGATCTATACATCGAGAAGGAGACCGAACGCAATGAGGAGATTGAGCGGCTGCGTTTGGCGGCCACCACTGCCCTCATGTCACGCCAGGACGTGATCATTGTCGCATCGGTGTCCTGCATCTACGGACTGGGTAATCCGGCGGAATATGGGCGGGTGGTCATCAACATCGAAAAAAATAAGCTTTACCGCCGTAATGCACTCCTGCGTGACCTGATCGAAAGCCAATATGAGCGCAATGATCTAGATCTCAAACCTGCCACTTTCCGCGTGCGCGGCGATACGCTCGAAGTGATCCCAGCCTATCAGGATCATTTTGGTTACCGTGTCACTTATTTTGGGGATGAGGTGGAGCGTATTGTCGAGTTTGATGCTGTCACGGGCGAGTTGCGTCACCAGCTGGATAACGTCGCCATTTACCCTGCCAAGCATTACATCGCAGCTGAAGATAAGCTCAAGCAGGCCATCCTCGATATCGAGGTTGAGCTGCAAGACCGGGTGAGGTACTACCGCGAGCAAAATAAAATGCTGGAGGCCCAGCGTATAGAGCAACGCACTGTTTATGACCTGGAAATGCTGAGGGAGATTGGATCCTGTGCTGGCATCGAGAACTACTCGCGCCACCTCGACCAGCGCGCGGCAGGTACGCCTCCCTGGACCTTGATCGACTACCTGCCCCATGATTACCTGCTCATCATTGACGAATCCCACATGACCATCCCACAGATCCGCGGCATGTACAATGGCGACAGGAATCGTAAAGAGACTCTGGTAGAATACGGCTTCCGTTTGCCTTCAGCTCTGGATAACCGCCCGCTCAAGTTCAAGGAATTCGAGCAGCATATGGGTTATACCATATACACCTCTGCCACCCCAGGGCCGTATGAGCTGGAGCGGGCTGATCAGGTGGTGGAGCAGATCATCCGCCCCACTGGACTGGTGGATCCTCAAGTCGAGGTTCGCCCGATAGAAGGTCAGGTGGATGACTTGATCGGTGAGATCCGTAAACGTGTGGAGGTTGGACAGCGTACCCTGGTCACTACCCTCACCAAGCGGATGGCAGAAAAGTTAGCCGATTACCTGATGGAGCTGGGTATAAAAGTTCACTATTTGCACTCGGAGATCGAAACGCTGGAGCGCGTGGGCATCTTGCGCGATTTACGCCTGGGTGTATTCGATGTGGTGGTCGGGATCAATTTGCTGCGTGAAGGCCTAGACCTGCCGGAAGTTTCGCTGGTAGCGATCCTCGATGCCGATAAGGAGGGTTTCCTACGTTCGGGCACTGCCCTCATACAGACCATCGGGCGCGCAGCCCGGCATGTAGATGGCAAGGTCATAATGTATGCCGATAAGATGACCGAGTCGATGCAATTTGCGATCGACGAGACGAACCGGCGGCGTGCCAAACAGGTTGCATTTAATGAAGAACATGGGATCGAGCCCGTCAGCATCGTCAAGGCCGTGCGTGATCTAACCGACCAGCTGGGCAGTAAAGCTCAAGCGGCTGCGCGGGGTGAGCGTCCGGTCAGCCCAACCCAAATGCCCAAAGACGAGCTTAAACGCCTGATTGCTGAACTTGAGACCCAGATGAAACAAGCGGCAAAAGACCTTGAATTCGAAAAAGCGGCTGTCTTGCGGGATGAGATTTTTGAGCTGCGTGGCGTGCTGGCAGAAGCCACCAATGCACCACCCTGGGATAGGATACGGTACTTGGCCGGTGAGGAAGAATAAGTGGTCCTGGATGATATATCCCAGGCAATAGAACACTTGCTCAAATTTCCCTCTCAAGGATTTTATATTCTGAACTATTCGAGGCATGAGAGGTGCGCCTGGCGGAATTAATCTGCTGATCGGTTGTCACATCCATGGTCACACAAGATGATTTCTCCTCCATCGAATCCTTCATAATTCCTTCACATTTCTTTGGTAGACTATATACATAAACGTCAGTTCTTTAGCGGAAAATATGTGCGAAAACACTGACTGGAGGAGTAACTAATGAAAAAAGTCTTGCTTATTGGTTTGATCGTCGCGCTGGTTCTTATCGTCGTAGGTGGCGCGGGGGTGGTGTATGCCCGTGTCCGTGGTTTAGATCGGAATACCGTGGTCACTCTTAATTCCCCCCAAATTGGTGACCGCATCATTCAGCCTTTTATAACTGGTCCTGGAGGAACGACCCGTAATTATGGAAACCGCTTGGGGCCAGGTGGCATGATGGGCGGGTATGGGCCTGGTGGTATGATGGACTGGTATGGGTATGGCGGCATGATGGGTGGTTTGGGCATCAGGCATGGTGCTGGGATCATGCATGATTATATGATTTCCGCCTTTGCTAAAGCGGTCGGTCTGACCGTTGAAGAAGTGGATACACGATTAGCAAAAGGTGAGACCTTCAAAGAGATTGCCATTGCCCAAGGCACGGCTGAATCTGACCTGCCAGCGCTTGCTAACCAGGTCCGCAAGGCTGCCTTGGACCAGGCTGTTACCGATGGGGTCATCACCCAGGCACAAGCTGACCAGATGCTCGAGCATATGAATAACCTCCAGGGTTTGAATTTCGACTTTGGGGATTGCCCGATGTGGGATGGAGACGAAGCTCAGCCTTAGTCAGAGATTTTTCCAGGTTATTAGAGAGAGGCGCGAAATATCGCCTCTCTCTTTATTTCTTCATCTACACTAACGACTTTCATTTTCACCTCTTTAAAAGGACGTCTACCACAGGGAGGTAAACCGGCCAAATAGCTGGTCGGTCAGGATGGTTTCATCGGTTCCCAAAAGCGGATGAATGCCAGCCCGGTCGAGATGCTGATATATGACTTCATCCAGATTGAGTGACGCATGGTAGATATTAATTAAAGCCTCTGCCTGATCATCCGCGGCAATCCGGTTGATCGACAGCTTGCCACATTCGCTGCAACGATGGATCAGCATAAGCTCGCCTTTACTGTAACTGGCATATTTGTTGCGGGTCTGTTTCATGGTTATCCCGATCGGCTGCATGATCGCCTTGCAGGCCGACATGCGGTCTCCTGCATGAAAATGGTCAACGTGGCGTGACCACAGGCAGAACGGGCAGTGATTCCGGTTTTGAACACCCGCTGACACGATTTGTGTCGCGACGTACGCACTGCAATGCTGGCATCTAAATCCATTTTCCTGGTTCTGCGTGTTCCATCTGCTGGATCGCATTATTTTATTATTTTGCTTTCCCCGACCCTGGTTGGGCAGGAGGTAATATAAATCCCGGTTCATTGAAGCTCTTCCTGTCTCAAATTCAGATAACTCTGGTAGCGGCGTGGGCTGATCTTGCCCTCCATCACAGCTTTGCGGATGGCACATCCCGGTTCCTCATTATGCTGGCAATCCAGTCTGAAACGGCATTGACCGACGAATGGTCGCATTTCGGGAAAGAGCATTGCCAGGTCGTCCTCACTCTGCCATAATCCGAATTCACGCGTGCCAGGTGTATCAACAATTGAACCGCCCGAATCAAGCCTGAACATCTCAAGATTGGTAGTCGAGTGCCGGCCTTTGCCGGTAGCCTGGTTGACTTCTTTTACTTTTAGCCCGAGACCCGGCTGAAGCTTGTTGAGCAGGGCAGTTTTTCCTACACCTGATTTGCCCACGAATACGGAAGTGTGACCTGCAAGGGCTACCCTGAGGGCTTCGATCCCTTCGCCAGTGATTGCGCTGGTCCGGAGTTGCGCATAGCCGATTTTTTGGTACTCCTCCAAGGCCGCGTTGAGTAAATCATCCTGCCCTGGCACCAAATCTATCTTGGTGATGCAGATGAGCGCGGCTATCCCGCCTGCCTCTGCAGAAGCCAGGTAACGATCAAGCAGGTTCCACTTGGGGGTGGGTTGTGCTGCCGCAATGACTGGGATCACCTGATCCACATTTGTCACGATAATTTGCTCGAACGGATGTGCTCCGTGAGCCAGCGGCTTTGGGACAGCACTCCGGCGAGTTAGCTTATTGCGCCTGGGGAGTAGCTCGATGATTAAGCCTTTGCCATCCTCTGCCTGAATGTATCGGACCTCGTCTCCCACTGCCAGTGGGTCCATATGCTCCAGCTCCACCACTTTTTGCACCCGGTGGTGTAATGAGCCTGGGTCTGCTGTTGGATAGATCAGCTTTTTGCGCAAGCGGGTGGAAAGCTCACACAGCAAAGCCCGCCCATCTGAGTGGACGAGATAATTCCCGATTGTTTTTTTGTAGACCACACCTGTGTGGGTAGGTCTACCATCGTACATTACTACAGTGCTAGCGTGCATTTTTATCATCCTATGTAAAACAAAACCAGCCACGCGTGATTCCCGTGGCTGGTAAATCAAAAATATCTGGTTGCATGTAGCCGCTTATCCAGTGTGAGCCGCACTGACTGATAGCAGGTCAGCATACCGGAAGAGAGCAGCTTAAACAAAAGCCACGGGGCATGGATGCTCCCGTGGCAGGTAGACCTAGAGAATGTCCTGGTTCCTTCCTAACCGCAGGCGCGCCTCCATGCAATATGTAAGGCAATTGCCGAGATCATATTCAGCATGAAGTTTGCTCCTTTCGTTAGTTTATTAGACATGCGAGTGTGAGTTTATCATTAGAGAAAATTGCTGTCAAGGGAAGATGTATGAAATTCGGTGAGATCCTTCGATCTTTAATAAGTAGTGCGTTGATATATCTCTCCAAATACACACATCTCCTGCCCAAAATCAGTTTTAGCTGAATCGGCTGAGTAATTGGATAGCGGGGGAGGGGGCATTAAATTAGCACCATTGGTGAAAGGTTTTATTTTATCCATTGCCCTGATCCTTGACATACCTGAGTAGTTATGCCATGATCCGACTAAAATTATCACATTCAGTAGCTTCGATTATAAGTGACAGGTAGGGGAGATACAAACTGTAAAAGTCTATGTTAATGAGTAGAACAAGGAGAATAGACAATGTTCACCAAAATCGCGATTGTCACCATTCCCGTAAAAGACCAGGATGTATCGAAAAAGTTCTACAATGTATTCTATAAATCTGCTCTTCACACTTATCTTCTCCAGATTTTACTTGCTGAATGAAATTGATGTTTGAGAGCTACGCTTACCTTAAAAAATTCATAAACCTCTTGTAGAACAGAACATTTGTGCTATAATTAGGACGCCTTCCTTTTATCGGTTTTTCTAGATAAATGCGTCCGTATATTGATCAGTGTCCTTCTGATCGATAATAGAGTGGATTTACTCACCCTTCCCTCGATTATTCGATGCTTTTCTTTCCAGCTCTCTTCCGGTTACTCACCTTGTTTCAAATATTCTGTTTGAACGGACAGCAATGAATTACCACCTGATGTGCTGTTTCTACCTGCCAACCTGCCAGGTGGAAGTTATTCGTTTCGATTCGTTTTCTCGCGGAACCAATCCCTTGGGTGCATGTTGGTCTGAATGCCTGAGTGGCTGATTGCCTACACGCCTATCTTCCACGAATTGAATGCATTTGTTTTTTTTATTAAAACAATTCCTGTCTGCCCTTTATATTATCCATTTTCAGTCTTATTGTTTTGGCTCAATGCTCACGGTTCACGGCTTATAACTAACAACTAAAGGCTAACTGTTAATTGCTCCACTTATTAAGCGGTATACTTTCCCTCATGTCTCCGACCCTCCTGATCATAGAAGACGAGCCTGAGCTGGTACGCGTCTTGCGTTCCTACCTCGAGCAGGCAGGATTTACCGTGCTTACAGCTCTGCGGGGTGATGTTGGACTTACCACCTGGGAGGACAAACACCCCGACCTGGTGATCCTCGACCTGAACTTACCCGGCATGGACGGGTTGGAAGTAGCGCGTCGCATCCGCCAGAACGAGATTCGCCGGACCCCTATTATCATGCTCACTGCCCGCATCAATGAATCTGCCCAGCTCCTCGGACTGGAGCTGGGCGCTGATGACTACATCCCCAAACCATTCTCGCCTCGGATTGTTGTCGCCCGGGTGAATGCCCTCTTACGTCGCTCTGAGGCTGCCAGACCCTCCCAGCAACAGCTCCATATCGTCGACCTGGAAATCGACCAGGATGCTCATATCCTCTCGCGAGCAGGTACGAGTATTGAGCTTACTCCTACTGAATTCAGCCTGTTGGTGACCCTGGCCAGCCATCCTGGGCGAGTCTTCACGCGCTTGCAGCTACTCGAGGCTTCGCAAGGTGTGGCTTATGAAGGTTATGAGCGAACGATCGATGCCCACATAAAAAACCTGCGCGCCAAAATTGAGCTAGATTCAAAGAAGCCGAAATATATCGAAACCGTTTTTGGGCTCGGTTATCGCTTCACTCGTGATTGAGAAGATATAAAGCTTGAGTGTTCATATGCGCCTGAAACTATTTCTCTCCTTTACACTGATCGTGATCGTCTCTGTCGCTTTGGTAGCAACCATTGCCCGGCGTGGGGCGGTGAATGAAATCACCTCCTTCATGTTTCGAGGCGGGATGTATGGGCTGAGCGACATGGCGACAAGCCTGGAGAACTACTACCGTCGCAATTCTTCATGGGCGGACGTCCAATCGCTGATTGATAACAATCCCAGAGGTATGGGTGGTATGGGAGCGATGATGGGCCAACGCTTGATAGTGGCTGATGCATCGGGTCGGGTCGTCGCTGATAGCCAAGACTCTGGTTTAGGAAATTTCCTCGATCAAACTACCTTATCAACTTTTATCCAGCTCAAAGTTGCCGGTAAAACTGTCGGGTACCTGGGTGTTGCAGGTGGAATGGGTTTGGTTGCAGGCGCGCAACAACTTGTACTGAACCGGCTCAACCGGGGGGTGATCATTGCCGGGTTATTAGCAGGAGTCTTGGGTTTGGTCCTTTCTACGGGGTTAGCATACACATTATTGAGGCCCGTGCAGGAATTGACAGTTGCTGCCCGCAAGCTGGCTGACGGAGACCTATCGCATCGCGTGGAGATACGCGGAGAGGATGAGCTGGCAACCCTTGGGCACACTTTCAACCAGATGGCAGATTCTCTCCAGCAGGCGGAGGAATCGCGCCGTGCCATGACGGCGGATATTGCTCACGAGTTACGCACGCCTTTGGCAGTGCAGCGTGCCAACCTGGAAGCTTTGCAGGACGGAATTTATCCTCTCACGGTTGAGAACCTCACACCCGTGATTGAGCAGAATCACCTGCTGACCCACCTGGTTGAAGACCTGCGCACCCTGGCATTGACGGATGCGGGTCAGATCGAGCTGGAACGCTCCCTTACTGACCTCACTGCTCTGGTTGGCAAAGTAGTAGAGCACTTCCAACCCCAAGCTACCTCCCAGCAAGTGAGCCTGACCCTAACACCGCCTGCCACACCTATGCAGTTTATCTTAATTGATCCGATCCGCATTGAACAAATGCTCACCAATCTGCTCTCGAACGCTTTCCGCTACACGCCCTCAGGTGGGCAGGTGGAAGTGGCCATGGCGGCATTGACAAATACGGCCCGCATCACCGTACATGACACTGGTCCAGGCATCCCTTCCGATGCCATGCCATTCATATTTGAGCGCTTTTACCGGGCTGATAAATCTCGTTCACGCCTCGAGGGAGGTAGCGGGTTGGGCCTGACGATTGCGCGTAACCTTGCCCGCGCACATGGCGGTGACTTGACTGCCACCAACCATGCTGCGGGTGGTGCATTATTCACACTGGTACTGCCACTGGATACTAAAAACTAATAAATTTCTACCAACCATCCACTTTCTTCAACACCTTCAATGCTCGCAAGGTCACCCACTTATTCGCTTGCTTCTTCTTGCCAAATTCCACCCAGGTCTTGCCAGTGTAATCATATTCAAGCATCCATTTCCCCTGCTCATCCTGCTTGCTGCGGATAAGATCGAGTGAATTCACCAAACGCGGATCCTTAGCATAACCCATGTTCACCAGGGCCTCAACTACCTGCAAGATATCGGTGATGTAAAAGACTGGAAATCCAAACTTCCACCAGTTCGAGCTGGGTTTAGCAGCCCAACCGGATGGCCAATTTGCTTTCGCCGGATCGGTACTGAGCAGAAAATCAACTCCCTCCTGGATGCCATGCTCAACCAGAGGTGTTCGGTGGTCTTGTGGAAGCTTTTCCAACGCCAGCATGACCTTGGCTGCACCCCAGGCACAGGGCTGGTTGTTGTTCGCTCCACACGCAAACCGTGGACCACATTTACCTGCATAATACCTGCGCGTCGCTTTTTTATCAGATTTGGGTGCCATCCCTTCGCCCGTCACGGTGCGCGCCATCCATTCAAAAGCATTTTCCAAGCGGGGATTATCATACTTCATCTCGAGCAGCGCCCAGCACATATTACCTTGCAGACAGTCGATCGTTCCCGAGGGGGTATCATTGATACTGAATTGACCGCCATCTGCCATTGCCTGGTTCACCATATAAGAACATGCCCGCTCCAATCGTTCATCTTCAGTTACCCTTGCTCCAAGCTGAGCCAGCAGAGTGATGGACCACACCGACGAACGATATTTTGGCAGGTACCCGGGTCCAGGTTTGGGCCAGTATCCTTCCGGCTGCATCTGGTCCAGGATGGTGGCGATGGGTCCCATCGTATGGGCTAAATGGCGAGCAGAAATTAATTCTGGGTCATCCTCCTGCCGATCCAGAAGGTCACGCAGCGCCAAATATCTCACACCGATATCTTGCGGCTCCAGTAACCAACGGACTGCATCGTTATTCGGTTGTTTGTTATCCGCCATCTACTCCTCCAATACTTTCGAGCTGAATACGAGCAAGGAAACCTTTATCCGTTGTTACACCCAAATAATTTTCTCAATAATAACCTGCTCTTACTTCTTCCGACCAAATGCTGAGTACAACCCAACAAACATCAAAATACCTGCCACTATTCCCATGGTTGGATTCGTGACCTTGAACAGGCTGGCGATGGGTCCTGAAAAAAGGACCACTGTCAATAGTGAGATTCCCAGGATGGTCAGGATGGACATGCCCCCACCGCGTCTACCAGCACCACCGCCTATTCGCTGGCCATATTGCGGCTGTGAATGGGTCTCCAGCACGAGCTGAGCGTCCTTGCCAGCCCCACCGTTCGGGTCAAGCTCGATCACCCGCTGGAAGTGCACAGTGGCTTTATCGATGGAATCAGGGATATACAAAGAATACAGCGAGCCGAGCTGGTAATGTGCTTCAAGAAAGTCTGGCGCGAGCTCAATTGCCTTCTTCAGATGGGATTCTGCGTTTTCCACCAAGTTTAGCTCAAGCGAAAAAATACCCAGCAGGTATTGGCAGGCTGGAAATTCAGGTTTATTCTTCAGCGCCAGCTTGAGCTTTTCGATCGATAAATTATGGTCGCGTAAAGAGATAGCTTGGAGGAATAAGAGCTCGGCGTTATGGGGATTTTCTTGCAGCGCCTTTTCGATACTGCCCTTTTTCTTAGATGGAGGCGTAAGGATGAAATCGATGGCTTGAAAATACGGATTGTGCTGGTCGGATTCTGCCTGGAATTCTTGGAACCAGCCGAGCACTGCTTTCCAATCCTTGTTGCCCACACTTTCAAGGTAACGCTTATTCTGGATGATAGCCGGGGGGTTAATGAACAGGCATGAGATGTTCTGGATGAAAGTAGGTATGGGTTGCGTGGGCTCAGCTTGCAGCCATTCTGATGCGGTGTTGTAAAGGCCCTGCCAATCACCGAGGGATAACTCGGCATGAATTCGCGAGTTATATCGACTGCTCATGCCAGGTAATGTATTCAACGTTTGCTCCACAAATCAGTATCCTTTCGACTTTTCTACCGCACTATACAGCATTTCGACCAACCCGTCAAACCCTGCTTTTAGATAGTTATCTCGATCTGATTGCCATCAGGATCCAGCACCACACTCTCATAGTAGCCATCCCCAGTAAGATGGGGTTCTACCAAAACCTGGTAACCGTCATTCCTTAAGCGCTCTGTGAGCAGATCCACCTGATCCCGGCTACCACACGAGAAGGAGATATGAGTTAATCCTGCTAATTTATTTAGGGAGTTGCCCAGGCGTCCTTGTATATCTGGTGCAGTCATCAACTCGAGACGAGCACCATTCGAAAAGCTCAAAAAGTATGATTCGAATTGTTTGCCCGGATTGTAATACTTCTTTCCTACCATCGCCTGGAAATAACTAAAATAGAAGTCCTTCAGCCGTTCAAGCTCATTCGTCCAAATGGCGATATGTTCGATACGCATACGTTACATCCTTTTAGACGGTGATCAATCCAACCGCCAGCAGGCAAAAAACAGCTCCGGTCCATTGGGCTACCGACGCTTTTTCTTTCAAAATGACTGTTGCCAGGATGACCGTCGCGGCTGGATAGAGTGATGAAAGCATAGCCGCGACATCCAAACGAGTATGTTGAGTAGCTAACAGGTAAAAGATATTTCCGCTGGTATCCAGCACGCCAGCTAATATAGCAATCGGATTGGAGGTGATTCCCGGCGATGGGATATGGTTGATGCGCAGCATGAGCAGTGCGATGCTCAATGTTGCCGTGCGGGCAATCAAGACTGGCACAAACACCTGCCCTTTATCTACCTGAGCGATGAATATGAAGAATCCTCCAAATCCAATTCCAGAAAGAAATGCCAACAGCATCCCTTCCCTGAATGTCTTTTCGCCTGCCAAGGGTGATTTGCTTAGTAGCCAGATGCCCAAAAATGCGAGTACGAATCCGCTCAATTGGGTGGTTTTGGGCAATCCAGCTGTAAGCATTCCGAATAATACCGGTAGGGCTGCACAGGTAATGGCTGATGTGGGGGCGATACTGGTCGTGTGGCCTAAGGTTAGCGCGTGGTAGAAGGCAGCCATTCCCAAGGCACCGGCTATACCTGCCATTGCTCCCCAAAGAATGCTGCTCGGCGATGGAAAGCCTTCACCCCGTATCAGTGCACAAAACACCAGCACAACCATTCCTGAAAGAGCTGCCAGCATGAGTACCTGGTAGCGGTTACTCTTACGGGCGGCCAATCCACCACTAAAATCACCGCTACCCCATGCAGTAGCTGATAGGAGGGCGAAAATTGCTCCGAGAAGATTGGCAGGCAACATTGCTTATCCGGATGGGTTTAATAATCAGTAAAGGATTTCAACATCGGTTAAGTTTATCATGCCTAATGTGGGGATTATATTGGACAAGTCCTCAACAGATATTGGTCCGACTGGTTTTTTGCTATTCTGACCGAATGTTGGATTGAGTTCCACCCGTGCAAGGCCGGTGAATAAATGTCATTGGATGGGCATGGCAAGCATCCTGCGAGAATGGATCCCTGTTATGGCATGGAGAAAAAACCGTATTGCTGCTCAGCAACATATTTATGAAGTAAAATCTAGCGGTGAATTAAGATGCAGGCTGATTTTCCTGTAAATAAGCCTGCTAATTGCCTGATCTCAGGATAATCAGCAAGACTGATGACTGGAAGTCAACATGGTGATTACCAATAATGTAACCCGGATGTTGGATGCAAAAAAGGTCCATTACACTGTCTTCGAGCTGCCTGCCGAGAAGCTGGGGGCGCTTGAAACTGCTCACCTGCTCAATGTTTCCCCAGAACTGGTATATAAGACCATCGTGATAAATCGTGAGACCAGGGGCAAATCCATCTTAGCCATCGTACCTGGCCCGGCTGAGGTGGATTTGAAATTATTAGCCCGGGCAGTGAATGAAAAGAAGCTGCACCTTCCCACTGAAGCTGAGGCAGAGCAGCTCACCGGTTTGCAGGCGGGAGGTATCTCACCCCTGGCATTGATTAACAAAGGATTCCAGGTTGTGCTGGATAATAGTGCACTGAGCCATATAGAAATTCACATTTCAGGTGGGCAAAGAGGATTAAATATCCGCCTGGTCGTGGATGCACTGATCAAGCTCACCAACGCCCGTGTAGAGAATATTACTCATATCTCCTAGGAATACGATATCTAGCCTGATCGAATATCAGTGTGAATTCATTATCAAGATTTCAAAATAGACTTGGAAATTATACAAATCCTCTTTCACGTAGCCAAAGCAAAGAAGGCTCGATATCATCCAGGCTGGTCTCGATTGTCCATAATGCCCTCGGAGCATGCTTTGCCAACAGGTTAAGGGTTTCTTCGATAAGGATATTACCCTTGTCCAACCTCCAATGGTCATCCAGGATGCCGTCATTGTTGTGTAAATGCGTGTAGCGAATCCTATCCCCCAAGGCTGTGATCCAATCAGCCAGGGTTTTGGTCGAATTGGCGTTTATATGCCCGATGTCGAGGCATATAGTCAGTCGCTCCTCGTGTAACTGCTGGTTAACCTTGTCGACCAATTCACGCAGGACTGTGAAATCGTCTTCATATACATTTTCAATATGAACCATGTTGACCGAAGGCTTGTCGACCAGAAAATCAAGCCAAAAGTTGAGCGAGCTTTGAAGCCAAACATCACGGGGGTAGGTCTTGGGGATATAACCCGAGTGAAGGATCAAGTGGTTAGCACCTATCATTTGCGCCATATCATATGCTTGCTGAAAGCGTGTTCGCGTCACTTGTCTCACCAATGGATCACGAGTTGCAGGCACCAGCTCGGAGAATGGTCCGTGGAATCCGAGCAAGGGAACGGATCTTATCATTGGCAGGGCTTTTTCCGATATGGATGGCCAGGTATCCAGGTTTTCCGGAATGGCAAACTCTAATAATTCCAACCCGACCTGATACTTCAATGCAAT
>Ga0153916_10002411_pt1 | contig 13670 bp, 14 predicted proteins | sample Opewatmetagenome_FD_109642 | JGI IMG/M metagenome (GOLD analysis project Ga0153916, IMG submission 109642) | Freshwater wetland microbial communities from Ohio, USA - Open water 3 Core 3 Depth 4 metaG | ecosystem: Environmental > Aquatic > Freshwater > Wetlands | place: USA: Ohio, Lake Erie...
GCGTTAATTGGGTTGCGTTTGAAAGGCATGGCAGAAGAGCCTACCTGCTTTTCAGCAAAGGGCTCGCTCCATTCGCCGATGGATGGAGATTGCAACAGGCGCAGATCGAAAGCGAACTTATAGAGTGAGCCCCCCAGTCCCGCCAATGCGCCCACGACCTGGTAATCCTGCTTCCGCGGATACGTTTGTGAAGTGATCGGGAAGAAGGCGAGTCCCAATCGTGCGGCAAGGCGCGCTTCAAACTCGGGGAGACGCTCCGCGCCGATTAGTTCAGCATAAGACGCGCCAGTCCCTACCGCCCCTTTGAAGCCTTTCCCACGCAGGTGGGCGCGAACACGGCGTAGGTTCTCCCAGTCCGTCAACAAATCCTGGGCGTAAGATGCCAGGCGATAACCCAACGTAGAAGGCTCAGCTGGTTGCAGGTGAGTAAATGCCATCAACGGCAGCTCTGCCCAGGCTTCGATCTTCTCCACGAATAGAATTAATAAGCTTTTCAGGCCTTCGATGATATTGTCCAAGGATTGGCGCACCCTTAAGACATCGGCATTATCCTCGATATCCATCGAAGTTGCGCCCAGATGCAACGCCCCACCCCCTATTGGACATTGCTCCGCATAGGTTTTCAACTCCGCCATGAGGTCGTGATGAATCTCAGCTTCGATCTCCAGGGCACGAGGCATGTTCACATCTTCCACATGGAGGCGCAGGTCATCGACCTGCGCGGGATCCAGCAGGCCAAACTCGCTTTCCACTTCAGCCAAAGCCAGCCAAATCTGTCGCCAAAGCTTCCGCTTATAGACTTCACTCCATAAGCGGCGCATTTCGGCGGTACCATAACGCCAGGTAAAAGGAGAGAGATAAGACTCAAATTCTTTCATTTTTAATAGCTTGACCTCGATCTTATTTTAGCATGAGATTAATGCTGTATAATTTAATGAACAGGTATACAATTTTCTTCGTGGGAGTATCGCCCTGGAGACTCATCGGATTACTCAAAACTTAGGCGAAACCGGCAATCTACCCGGTCAGCAGCTCGAAGCCGGCACTTCCTTAGGTAACCGCTATCTGATCCAGGAGGTTGTTGGACTAGGGGGCATGGGTGCGGTTTACCGTGCCCGTGACCTGCATTTCCCGAACGTGGTCAAAGTCGTGGCAGTGAAAGAGATGATCAACCAGGCGCGTGACCCGTTGGTGCGCAGCACGATCGTCCGAAATTTTGAGCGCGAGGCTAATCTCTTAGCCACCCTGGACCACCCTGCTATCCCACGTATTTATGATTATTTTACTTATAATGAACGTTCATACCTGATCTTGGAATTTATTAACGGCAAAGACCTGGAGGCCATGCTTGGAGAAATGGACGACTTCATACCACAGGAGAAGGTGGTCCATTGGGCAGTTGAACTGTGCGATGTACTTCATTACTTGCACAGTCATAAGCCCGAACCCATCATATTCCGTGACATGAAGCCATCCAACGTGATGATTAACCATCACAATCACGTCATCTTGATCGACTTTGGCATTGCCAAGCCCTTCCAAGGAAGCCAGCGGGGTACGATGATCGGCACTGAGGGCTACTCACCTCCCGAGCAATACCGTGGTGAAGCCAGTCATTTTGCCGACATCTATGCCTTGGGAGCCACGATTCATCACCTGCTTACCAGAAAAGATCCGCGCCTGGAAGCGCCTTTTTCCTTCGGTGAACGCCCGATACGAGAAACTAATCCAAGCGTCTCCTCTGAATTGGAAGCCGTGGTCTTCAAGGCACTACAATACAATCCGGATGATCGCTACGCGAGCGCGATGGAAATGAAAGACGCCCTGCTAGGGGTCATCAAAAAGACGGGCATGCTACCGCCTCAGCCGGTAGTCAGCATTGGAGCAGAGGCAGGTAGCAAAGCCATCAAACCGATATGGGATTTCGCTTGCGAAGATGAAATCCGAGGCTCCCCTACGTATTCAGCCGGGGTTGTTTATGTCGGATCTTATGATAACAATCTGTACGCTATAAAAGCATCTTCCGGCGACTTCCTATGGAAATACCCCACCGATGGAGGCATCGTAAGTAAGCCGGTGATTTATGAAGGCAATATCTACTTCGGTTCCGAGGATCGCCGTTTGCACGTCATCAATACCCGCGGGCAAATCAACTGGACGTACTTCACGAATGGGCCGGTTCGCTCTTCGCCGTACATAGCCGAAAGCCATGTCTTCATCGGGTCGGATGATGGCAATCTACATGCCATCAATACGATCAGTGGCCGGCGTGCGTGGCAAATTGATGCTGGTGCACCGGTGCGTTCAACTCCAATGGTAGATCATGATTACGTGTACTTCGGAACGGAAGCCGGCGAACTCTATTGTGTCGACTTTGGAAGCAAAATCCGCTGGCGGTTTAAAGCCAAGCGTGCCGTGACATCTTCTCCGGTCATACAAAAAGGGATCGTCTATTTCTCAGCCATGGATGCAACCCTTTATGCGCTGGATGCCAAAACCGGTTGGGTAATCTGGCGTTTTCGTCTGGGGAAAGCATCCATCTCCACCCCTTGTATTGCTGAGGACTATATCTTTGTCGGTGCTGCCGATGGAAAGGTGACATGCGTGGATATGCGCACATCGAAAGAGGTGTGGAGTTTTGCAACGGAGCATCAGGTCAACGGCTCTCCAATGGTTTACAATGATTCACTCTATTGCGGCTCGATCGATGGAAACTTGTATTGCCTGGAATACCGTACCGGTCGCCTGCGTTGGAAATTCCATACCAACGGTCCCATTACTGGTACGCCGATTGCAGTCGACGGGGTTATCTATATTGGCTCCAATGATCATCACCTTTATGCGCTTGCTGTCTAAAGGATGCTAATTTCGGGGATGCACATTTTGTGAAGCGTTTCATAGACAATTTACGCGGTTTTAAAAAGCCGCTGATCGAAGAAAGTCCCACCAGGCCTATTCCGAAAGAAGCCCTTCAGGCAGATTCCAGAATCGCGCGACAACACCTGGAGCCGCCTCAATTTATTGTTGGTTGTGCACAATCGATTGGAAAACAACGCGATCACAACGAAGATGCGCTCTTTACCCTGACCACCACACTCACAACGGATTTCAGCAATGTGCCTTTCGGATTATATATCGTCGCAGATGGGATGGGCGGACATCAGCATGGTGAGGTCGCCAGCGGCATAGCTATCCGTTCCATGGCAAGCTACATTATCCGAAAATTATATACTCCGCTGCTCAGCCCAAAGCCACACCCCCCGGAGGAATCTCTTTTGGAGATCATGCAGGAGGGGGTCCAGGACGCTCATCGCGCTATCACTCGGCAGGTACCCGGCGGGGGTACGACTTTGACAGCGGCATTAATCCTCGGCAATCAGATGACCATTGCACACGTCGGCGATAGCCGGGCCTATCTCATCAGCGAGGACGGAAGTATCGAATCGTTAACACGTGACCACTCCTTGGTTAAACGGCTGGTGGAGTTGGGGCAAATCACTACTGACGAGGCTGCCGTTCACCCGCAACGCAACGTACTCTACCGCGCCTTGGGACAGGGAGAACCTTTCGACCCTGATATCAACTCACTCCAAACTCCAGAAGACGGAACTCTGCTGCTTTGTTCCGATGGGCTCTGGAGTGTTGTGCCCGAAGCAACGATCCAGCGTCTGGTGCAAGAATCGGAAAGACCCGAGGAAGCATGTCGCAATCTCATAGAAGCAGCCAACAATGCCGGAGGACCGGATAATATCTCTGCAATAATCATCCGCTTGCCTAGCTGAAACGTGTCATGGCTCAAGGAGCTGACTATTACACCGATCTGGGGGTATCCAGGGACGCCTCGCCCGAAGACATTCGCCGCGCCTACCATAAAGCGGCGCGAGAACTACATCCCGATGTAAGCGATGAGGTCGACGCCACAGAGCTTTTCCTGCGCATCCAATCGGCATATGATGTGCTCTCCGATCCGGTGAAGCGCACCAAGTACGACCAATCTTTGCCGCCGCAAGAGAAAACAGGGCCGGTCGTGAGTTTGAGCACGATATATAGCCGGGAAACCTTATTGAAAATAAATGAACCGCAGATCATCTACGTGATGATAGAGTTGCTTGCACCACCAGACGCCAAAACACGTCCCAGCCCGCCTATGAATGTGTGCCTTGTATTAGACCGTTCTACGTCTATGCAAGGCGAACGCATGGATACCATAAAAAATACAGCGGTTGAGCTCATCCGCCAGCTTCGCCAGGATGATCTTTTATCGATCATCACTTTCAGCGATCGTGCTGAGGTACTGGTTTCTGCAGACAAACGCACTGATAAGAATGAGATTGAAAAGAAAATTAAGCTGATCCAGCCCAGCGGGGGTACGGAGATTTTCCGCGGCCTGGAAGCCGGCTTTTTTGAAGTCCGTAGCCGTTATAGCAACAGCTTTGCCAACCACATCATCTTGCTCACCGATGGACGTACCTATGGCGACGAGGGAGACTGCATGCGGATCGCGGATCAGGCAGCGATCTATGGGATTGGGATTAGCGGATTGGGTATCGGTGCAGAGTGGAATGATGCATTCTTGGATACCTTGGCCGCGCGTACCGGGGGGAATAGCATGTATATCTCCCAATCCAAGGATATCGAAAAGCTCTTGAAAGAAAAATTCAGTGGCCTTGGCCAAATTTATGCTGAGCGTGTGACTTTTGACCTCAACATGAAGCCGGGGGTTGAGCTAAACTACGCTTTCCGCATCTCACCCGATGCCAACCTGTTAAAATCGACGTCTCCCATCCGACTGGGAATGATCCCGAAAGAACCAGGCCTTGCTTTTGTGCTTGAATTTCTCCTCGATCCAATTGTGAGCTTTAGCGGCACGCTGCCACTGGCAGAAGGCCAGATCTCACTGGATATCCCTACCCGGGCAAATCCGAACTGTATCCTCTCCTTGCATCTTTCCAGGCAGGTCAGCGAGATACCCGATCTCGAGCCTCCGCCAACCCGTCTGGTTAATGCCATCTCCCAGCTCACACTGTACCGGATACAGGAGCGCGCCAACCAGTACCTGGTGGACGGGCATCCTGATGACGCCAGCCGGCATCTCCATAACCTGGCTACGCACCTTTTTTCCCAGGGCCAGAATGAGCTGGCGCGCACCACACTACAAGAGGCAGATAATATCAAGCAGCGCGGCAGCCTGAGTGAAACCGGCAAGAAAGCGATCAAATACGGAACACGTGCTTTGCTACTGCCAGCGGGCGCTCACGAACCACCCAATTGGCCTGCAGAGGAAGTCAAAAAGCAATGATCAACTGTCCCTCTTGCAGGCACGAGGAGTTTATTGGGGCGCTATTCTGCAGTGAGTGCGGGACACAGCTCAACTATCAGAGCCTATCGCCCCCAAAAACGGCTCTGTATCCTGGGGATACGGAGCCGGGCAGTAAACCGATCGACCCAGAATCCCTACGAAAGGCGCCCTCTAAGCCCTTACCGGACACACGCCTATCACTCAAAGTGCTGGATACGGGGGCCATAATCGCCCCCGAAGGGGAGTCAGAGTTCACCCTAGGGCGCGTCAGCGGCAGCCAACCTATTCTGCCAGATATCGACCTGACACCTTATCAGGCCTACGAAAGCGGCGTCTCCCGCCTGCATGCAACGATTAAAATCGAGAAAATGAAGATCATCGTCATTGATTTGGGTTCTGCAAATGGGACACGCGTAAACGGGAAGAAAATCCCACCACATACCCCCCAACCTTTGGAAAATGGTGATATCCTCACCCTGGGCAAGTTTAAATTACAGGTCCTCATTCACTTATAATCTCATACAACGGAGGCTAAAGTGCCCTACACGCTAATCTTGCATATACTGAACGCAGACCCAGTGGTTGGCGAGGTGGAAGAGTTACCCAGTACCACAGATACCTTGATCATTATCAATAATCCGCACATGCGTGACGGCAAGGATGTACCGTATTTAGCCGAGAGCGCGACCACGGTTTTCTGGCCAGTCGATAAACTCAACTTCATCGAAGTCCTTGCCGGGAAGGAAGAGGAGGAGATCATCGGCTTTGTCCGGGAGTGAGAGCTATTATGGAAAAAAGCTTTCGGGATCGCCACATCCTAGTCGTTGATGACGAAGAGCGCATGGTGCGCTTTATCCGCTTGAACCTCGAACATGATGGTTTTCAAGTTATCGAGGCTTTCAGGGGAGCCCAGGCGATCGACCGCTTGCGCAGCGGATTGCCAGATCTGGTCCTATTGGATGTAATGCTTCCTGATATTGACGGTTTCGAGGTGCTACGCACCATCCGAGAAGTGAGCTCAGTGCCGGTTATTATGTTGACCGCAAAAGGGGAAGAAGAGGACCGCATTCGTGGATTGGAGCTGGGTGCTGATGATTACATCACGAAGCCATTCAGTCCTCGAGAATTGGTAAGTCGGGTCAAAGCCGTACTGCGCCGCACCGAGACTGCTACATCCAGTGTACACAGCTTGATTGAAGTCGATGATCGGCTGAAGTTGGACTTTGACCGGCGCGAGGTGTGGGTAGACGGGCAGCTGGTAAAGCTACGCCCCACCGAATACCGCCTGCTCTATCACCTGGTGCAAAACGCCGGCTGGGTTGTCACCCACGACCAATTGCTAGCGAAAGTTTGGGGTTATGAGTATCGTGACGAGCCGCACTATGTGCGTCTCTATATTAACTATTTACGTCAAAAGCTAGAAAAAGACCCTGCTAATCCTCAATATATATTAACTGAGCGCGGCGTGGGTTACCGGTTTGTCGATTTTCGCCGGCAGCCGCTCCAATCAGAGTGAAGGAATCTGTATCATGACGAAACAACGAATATTACTGGTAGATGATCATGAAGTCGTCCGATTAGGATTAAAGTCTCTTCTCGAACGTCATCCCAACTTTGAGGTCGTGGCAGAGGCTGGCACAGCCCGGGAAGCGGTAGAACGGGTCGCCACGCATAGCCCGGATGTAGTGGTGATGGATATTCGCCTGCCTGGGGGTTCAGGTATCGAAGCCTGCGAAGAGATTGCCGAGAAATATCCCAATACCAAAGTCATAATGTTGACATCGTACGCCGAGGACGAAATGCTCTTCTCGGCGATTCGTGCTGGTGCTTCTGGTTATGTCTTAAAGCAAATTGGCGCCGAAGACCTGGTGCGCGCCATCGAGGCCGTTGGGCGTGGGGAGGCTCTGCTCGATCCAGCAGTTACACAGCGTATTTTCCAAGAAGTGCGCAAAGCTGCCAAAGAAGAGGAGGCGTCGGCCTTCTCTGCATTGACGCAACAAGAACGGCACGTGTTGTTATTGGTTTCTGAGGGGAAGACCAATCGCGAGATCGCCAAAGCCCTCTTTCTAGGCGAAGGCACAGTGCGTAATTATGTCAGTAGCATTCTATCCAAGCTGGGGGTTAGTAACCGCGCTGAAGCGGCTGCTTATGCTGTCGAGCATAATCTGCGGGATTATTTATAGACCATTCTTTATTGGAGAGGCTGGTTTTTCGAAAACGGTTTTTGGGCCTCGCCCCAATCCTGTTGGGCAGATTGGTACATTAACCCCCACAACCAATCTTGTAAATAGATTTCGATTTCCTCGAGCATGTCTAAGTGCCTGCCGAGAAGCCTCATCAGGTCCAGAGCCTCTTCAAGTCGTTGAAGACAGAATAATTGGTCGTTCTCATCCTCCACCTTCTGGCTGCGTAAAAACGCTAAGAAAACCACTGGAGTCAAGCGCGCCAGCGACATCAGACTGTGTACTCCACCCAACCGAATCCCGTAGTCTTTCAGCTCAATCTCTAGCTTGATAAAAACCTGATGTTGGTCATTCTTCACCTGAGATTTGCGAGAGTACACCTCAGAAAGTATCTCTCGTAATGCATCCAGACTTTGCGGACCAACTACAATCAGCATTTCCGCCAAGGATTGTAGAGGCGTTATCCTGCCTTCATCCAGGCACTGGGTGAGAACATCACCCGCCTGCATGCGGACATAAGCGCGCTCGACATAAGAAAACACATTCTCTAAGGGATCTTCATCCATCGTCACGCTCCGAACGACAAATCGGGCACGGGCATATGGCCCGCAAATAATTCCAATTATAGATACCATAATGGTGCCCATCTTCCCATTCAAAGGTCAGGGCGTAAGTACCAACTGCTTCCAAGTTTCGCAAGCGGGTGGCAGGTGTCTCTTCATTTGGCTGGGAGTAAACTGAAGGATCGGGTAAAGTGCCCATATTATCGTGTCCGCCCCGGCATTCAGCGCATGGACAGGCGAGGCGCACCAGTGTAAAGGAATAATTACTCTCATGACCATCATCCCAGGAGATGGTTAGCTGGTTTGTGTGGCGGTTGGCGGTAATGCCTGTAGGTTTCATAAACGTAAATATAAATCGAAATCACCCAAAATGTAAAGTGTTTCCGTACGGGAATTTAACTAACTTTCAGGTTTGGAAGTTTTTCTGTACTCAGGGGCTTTGCACAACCACCAGATAATTAGCGACCGCCCAGCCACGCACACTGGCATCGTAAGGGGCAACCAGGTACCACCAGGTATAGCCATCCAATTGTTGCGGTCCTTCACTGACCTGAAAGACCTCAGCTTCCAGGCCCAGGAAACGAACCACGCCATTCAATCCAGGATCGGAGCGCAAGCGCAGTCCATCACCGCCGGTTCCCGTAACCTGGACAAACGCACCGACAGAAATGTTTCCGGAGGCAGGTGGGACAGGCAGTGTGGGTGTCAGCTCTGGTGAGGGCGTGGCTGGCGGCGGGGTTGGGGTAGAGCTGGGTAATGGGATGACCTGGACGATGGCAGTAGTTGTCGGAGCGGCACTGCGGCTCGGCCGCGCTGCGGTCAACAATAATATAGAGGCGCAGAGCATAGAAACCCCAAGCAATATCGCCCCGCCTACGACCCAAGGACTTAAAATATAGCGCAGTAACACTCTCGATTCCATCACCATTCCCATTATACTGGCAGTAAATAGAACGCCAAACCCAGTATCACATAAACTGCTAGAAGCTCTGCCCCTTCTAACCAGTTCGATTCGCCATCTGCAGAGACCATGGCGGCGATCAAAACACCTGCGATGAGCGCAATCAGCTCGAACTGGTTAAAAATCAAAGTCAACGGGTTGCCGATTAACAAGCTGACGAACACCAGGGCCGGCGCTACGAACAGAGCTATCTGCAGGCTGGAAGCGACCGCGATCTCTACGCTCAGATCCATCTTGTTTTGCGCGGCAACTTGCAAAGCTACCAGGTGCTCGGCTACGTTACCAATCAAAGGGATCAGGATTATCCCCAAGAAAAACTCGGAGATTCCCAGGCTAGCGACAACCGGTTCCACAGCTCCCACGAGCAGCTCGCTCAGAAAAGCCACCCCCACCGTAGATAACGCGAGCACAATGAGTGCTGTGCGCACCGACCAGCCGTGTTTTACACTATGTTCAGACTCATCCAAAGGCGCAGACAACGGCCCTGCGTTTAGCTTGATACTAAAAAACAGCCCGAATGCATACAACAGGATCATTACACCCGCAACGCCAATACTGAGCGCCTCCACCTTAACGCTGCTGTCAGGACCGATATAATGGCTAAAAAGCGAAGGGACTACCAAAGCGACAATTGCCAGGCTGAGCAGGATGGCATTGTTACTTGCCTGCTGGCGATGGAAGGATTGGGCGCCGTTGCGAATCCCGCCTACGACCATCGCCATGCCCATCACTAGCAAAAGATTTCCCAGGATTGAGCCTGTGATGGAGGCCTTGACCAAATCCAGCAAGCCTTCGCGGATGGCAAAGATCGTAATGATCAATTCAGCTGCATTGCCCAATGTAGCATTCAACAAACCGCCCACCCGGGGCCCGGTATATCGCGCCAAGGCCTGTGTGGCTTCGCCGATATAACGTGCCATTGGGACGACCCCCAATGCGGATAAGATGAACACCCATAACTCGCCCCAGTGCCCGATCTCCGCCAGGAAGGCCAGTGGGAGTGCCAGCACGAGTATTATGATCGGATCTCTGCGCAAATATTTCAACATGATCTCTCCTAGGATCACAAATTCCCCCCCGAGCTAAACAAGGGTTGAGGTGTTCCCGGCGGTACCAGAACGTATAATGCTTTTGGCTGGGTGGATATTGTTACCGGATTAATCACATCCACAGGCTCCCCATCAACTTGTACGTACGCGGGAGAATCGGATTCTAACCGCAAATTTCGAAACTCCAATGAACGTACGCGCTGAGATTGGACGTGCCTGCCCGCCAGCAAATCCCAGGCGAGCTGCACCGTATCGCCAAGAGTCTCACCTTCAAACAACCATAAATCCATTTTGCCGTCATCTAACCGGGCATTCGGCGATAGATTGGCTAATCCTCCAGCATAAAGATGCACGTTGCTGACCAACGCCAGCAGAAAATGCCCGAGGATTTGCTGCCCGTCGGTCTCTACACGCAAATTCATGCCATGCCAAAAGCTAGAATGCCAGGCCACGGAAGCAGCGTAATGGACAAAAGCAAAGTGTTTTTCCCAACGGCTGCGTGGCTCGATATGGTGAACAACGAACGCATCCAATCCGACGCCAGCCCAAAGCAGAAAAGGGCGGTCATTACACAGACCAATATCGACCAGGTACGGAGTAGCAGAAGCCAACTGGCGAGCGCTCTCCTCTAATGCCATCCAGCGTGTCCAGGAGAGTCCTGGCAGTCCAAGCTCCTGCGCCCAAACATTCGCCGTCCCGCTAGGTAGAACCCCGAGGGCAGTTTTCGAGCCGGTAAGTCCTGCCACAGCAAAGTTTAACGAGCCATCGCCTCCTGCCATAAAGAATCCGTCCATACCCTCCCGAGCAGCTTGCTGGGCGAGTTGGGTAATGTGCTCGCTGCTCTGGCTTTGCTCGAGGGAAAGCTGCCAGTCGTTCTGGCGAAGCACATCCGCGGCGCGTTCCGCTAACAGGCGTGACGGATAGCGCCCGGCGATAGGATTATAGACGAGGATTCCACGAAGCATAGTAGTGGTACAATTCTACCTGATTCCGGCAAGCGGATGGTGCAATGCCAGACCCCATACTCTTAAATAACCGATATAAGCTCGAGGAACGCCTCGGAACGGGAGGAATGTCCGTTGTTTACCGTGCCAGCGACTTGATGTTGGAGCGAAATGTCGCAATTAAAATCCTGCGCGAAAACTTCAGCGGCGATCCGGATTTTCGTGAACGCTTCCGCCAGGAAGCCAAGGCAGCAGCCAACCTCACCCACCCGAATATCGTCACCATCCACGACTTTGGGTTGGATTCTAACCGCTTGTTTATCGTGATGGAATATGTGCCGGGAATGCACCTCAAAGGCATCTTGCAACGCCACGGCCGGCTTCCCATAGAGGAAGCAATATCGTTAATGGTGCAGGCTTGTGCTGGTGTAGGTTACGCCCACCGCGCTGGCCTGGTGCACTGCGATATTAAACCGCATAATATGCTGATCACTCCCGATAAACGGTTGAAAGTAACAGATTTTGGCATTGCACGTGCCCTGGCTTCCATCCAACCCGAAGAAAAGAGCGATATCGTCTGGGGTTCACCCCAATACTTTTCTCCGGAGCAAGCAGGAGGGGGCCCTCCGTCTCCGGCCTCTGATGTATATTCATTGGGCATTATCCTCTATGAATTGATGACTGGACGTCTCCCGTTTATTGCCGATTCGCCCACCGAGCTGGCTCGCATGCATCGCGACGAACCGCCGCCATCGCCGCGCGCCTTGAACCCATCCATCTCTCCCGCCCTCGAACAGATTTTGTTCAAGGTTCTCTCCAAAGAACCTTCCGCACGTTATCGGACTGCTGACCAGTTTGGTAGAGTGCTGATTTCCTTTACAGATCAAAATCATTCCACCACACTGCCGGTTGAGCCCGAGGCTGGAGCGTTAACCTCACCTTCTTTGCCTTTCGCCGGGCCGACTACAGCCTCTTCGACGGTAGTCTCTCCTCGTTTACCGTATACTCGCCAGGCTCCAGCGAGCCCGCTTCCTCCGAAAGCGGCTGCTGATCCAATCTCCGAGAATAATCCTCTGGATATCGACTGGATGACCATCTCCCTGGCTCTATTGGCGTTGATCGCGGTAGGAGGGTTAATCCCCTTTTATCTTTGGGTTTACTTTCTGTTCCCTTAAAACAAAAATCACGGCCTAAGCCGCAATTTTTTTAGATGAGGATGAATAACCCGACTTATTCTGTTTTCGCCAGCGTGCGAATACACTTCGCGCAAAGGACTTTACGAACCATGCGCCCGCTCTCGAAGACACTTACGGTCTGTAGGTTAGGTCGGAACGTTCTCTGTGTCGCTTTCTTCGACCAGGGGCGGTTTCGACCGAAAGTAGTTGTTTTTCCACAATGAGCACACTTTGCCATAATGCCACTTCCTTAAATTATTCAGGCACAGGGTGCCCGAAAGATCGCGTCGGACTGCCTCTTGGCAGACAGCCGAGCTATGTTACCACAACTTATCGCTTCATACAAGCAAATCTAAATAGGAAATTACGGCTTTCACGAAAATAGGGTTGGGGATGCACGCAAATGGTTATGAACGCCTGCGAGCATCCCAATTCCCTTCTACTTCATGAACGCCCTAAAGAGGACTATATGACCGGCGAAACGAACTCCCTTGGCAGCATCAACGTATCCCCTCGAGCGATTGCGACAATTGCCTTTCACGCCGCCCGCGAATCTTATGGTGTGGTTGGTCTGGCGCATAAAAATCTGGTGAATGGTCTCACTCAGGCCCTGGTGAAAGATCCTACCCATGGCGTTCAAGTGCGCTACGACGAAACAGAGATTAATATCGACATTTACGTGATCATCGAGTATGGCACCCGTGTCACATCGGTGGCATCCAGTGTCAGCAATACTGTACGTTACCATGTTGAGAAAGCGTTGGGCCTCCCAGTAAACCAGGTCAACGTACACGTACGCGGCCTGCGTGTCAGCGCGATTGATTGAGTGTTTATGAAATCTCAGCGTTTGAAACTGTTCCGCGAGCTTCCCCTGGATGGCCAGGCACTTAAACGACTGGTAGAAGCTGGGCTGATTTGGTTACGTACCAACCAGCAAACCGTCAATTCGCTGAACGTTTTCCCTGTCCCAGATGGAGATACGGGTACCAACATGGTACTCACGATGCAAGCCGCAATTGACGAGATCATTGACTCCCCGGAACGTAACTTCGGAAAAATGGCGCATGCTGTCGCCCATGGAGCTCTGATGGGAGCGCGTGGCAACTCGGGGGTGATCCTCTCGCAGCTTTGGCGCGGCTTCGCCCGGGCTGTGGATAGCGAGGAACAGGTGGATGGGGCTATGCTGGCGCACGCCTTTACCACTGCGCGCGATACCGCTTATAAAGGCGTGGTACGCCCGGTCGAAGGTACTATCCTGACAGTATCCAAAGATATCGCTACCGCCGCAGAGCTGGCTCTGAAAGAGAGCCTCGATCCCTATGACATCCTTGAAAAAATCGTCCGGGAGGCCGATTTGTCTGTAGAACGCACTCCCGATCTACTGCCAGTGCTCAAAGAAGCTGGAGTAGTCGACGCAGGTGGGAAGGGTCTCTACTACATTTTGGAAGGGATGCACCGTTTTGCCAACAGTCTCCCCTTGGACACGGCGCTAACTA
>Ga0153916_10002412_pt1 | contig 13664 bp, 24 predicted proteins | sample Opewatmetagenome_FD_109642 | JGI IMG/M metagenome (GOLD analysis project Ga0153916, IMG submission 109642) | Freshwater wetland microbial communities from Ohio, USA - Open water 3 Core 3 Depth 4 metaG | ecosystem: Environmental > Aquatic > Freshwater > Wetlands | place: USA: Ohio, Lake Erie...
AAAAAATTTCTCAGGTTTCTTATGGGTACTTATCAGCTACTGTTATCATTCTAGCTAGTTCTTCTTCATATCTATTACAGGCATCTACAATAAACTTGGCGTTATCAAAACAGCACTTACTAGTCCCTTCCATATTTCCAAAATAGAACCTATGTCCATCAGGACTTTTTACATATACATCTGCTTCTTCATCATCTTCAATTGTCCATTTAATATTCATTTTGGAAGTACTCTCTCTGGGTTACCTCTCTTTAGGATAGCCTTTACTTGTTCTCCATACATATTGATTATCGTATTTACCATACCTTTTTCTAGTTCTTCTCCTATAAAGAAGGTATTGGTTTCCTTACCATCTACATACAGTGTTAAGTGTATATCATTATTCTTTTTTATTTCCTTAGTTATTTTGATTTCCATTTCTTATATCTCCTTAAGTAAAAAAATATTTCCACGACTCTATAGGAAGTGGCATATGCTTATGTAAGTTATATGAACATCTTTGTGCTTCCCGTAGCAACATATTTACAGGTACAGGGACTTTTATTAGCTTTTTCCCACACCAAGGACAGTACTTGAAGACGATAAACTCATCAGTCCTAAAACCATGTTTCATGGCTAGTTCCCAACTACTGTCTATATAGAGCATGTTCTCTTCATATATGGCACAGTCACACTCCATTCTAAACCATTCTCTGGGTATCATTTTAGCACCGTGATAATCATTATTGCTACTATACCCCACACAACGATGATTGCTAAACATGCACCAGTTGCTGCTTCCAGATTATCAATTATTTTTATTATTATGTCCTTCATTTTGTTACTCCTTATCTAAAGTTCTTACACATCTTTAATCTGTTCAACCTCTTTTAGAGCATACTCAGCTATGTTATGAGCAGCCCAACCTGTCATCGTGGGATCATCTCTTAGTACTCTAAGTGCGCTCATAGTTATAGTTAATCTTCTTTCTAGGATGGTTGTAATTAATAATTGGTGTGTCAAAAGTGATACACCCTCTAATAATAATAATGAGTTTTTTCCTAATAAAGTACAAAGATTATCAATCTCAGCTTCCAATTCTTCTTTAGTTTTCATTTTTTCACCTTTAACACGCGCCTTTTTAGAATTACAGATTGTGGTATAGACATTATAGCAGATTTATGTGCTTCTGTTTTACTTTGAGCTATTTCTATATGGTCACTATTTTCAAAGATTAAATAACCAATTGTCTCTATTTTTATAGTGCCTGTTTCTTCACTAGGGGCTTTTACCCATGCAGATTGCAGACAAGAATCTACCCAACGTACATATACCATCAAATTCTTTTTCATTTTTTATCTCCTAACTTATAAGCAGATACTCCAGATATTATAACTGCCCATATTCCTAACATAGTCCAAGCACCGTTAGTAGTAACTGCAAAGAGAAGGCAGTTTCCAATAATAAAGACCACTATAGTTAGTATACTTAATATCAGTTTATTCTTTTTCATTTTATCCCGCTTGTTTTATCAGTTCTGCTGACCAACCTAATTTTTCCATTTTTAGCATCACTCCTACAGCATCATAGTAATTAAAAACAGAAGCGAGAGCTGGAGTACTGACCATTTGTGGGAGATTCCCATTAAATCGTACAAAGTACCCAGACCCGCTTCTGATTATAAAGCCATCTTTATCTTGTATTTCAGCAAATGCAATTGACATCCCTTCCCTACCTTTTTACAACTTACTATTTATGACAAGTTTTTTTACTTCTCTTATAACCTTTTTTTGTTCCCAGGGGATTTTTAACCTTTTTAGGCTTGCCTGTTTTCCTAGTTACATTTAGAGTAGGTGTGCCTAAATTAATTGTGCCCTTATACTTTTTAGCCATTAGCCATCCCACTCTTTCTTATTATTCTTTCTTTTCTTTCTCAAAGCACGCCTTTCCTGATCTTCAAGAAATTTTTCAAGTCTCTCATCTACCTGTGCTTGGGCATCTATCTCGTCGTCATACAGCCCACCCTTAATGATCCTTCTGATAATCTTTCTCTCAATTCTCGGTGAATAAGGTTTACTCATCTTTTACTAACTCCATTGTTAATTTTGTAATATTATAACATACTTTTATTAATTTGTCAAGGGCTTAGGCTACATCTCTTACAGTAACTTCAAAAGGTGGGGGAACTAGAGTAATAAAGTCCGTCCACGCTTCATCTGCTGTATCAAGACCTAACGCAAGCACTTTTGCTTTTACTAAATCTCGTAGTGCTTGTTTCTTTTGATTATTGGTCATTACAAGATCGTTAGTAATTGCCATAACCTCGGCAGCACCTAGCACGATTGTCCGATGACCACTTTGGATATCCTGAAATACATCAGGATTTCTTGAAATTCTTACTTGAATGTTAGCATCGGCATGGACAGTTGAGTCTGCTCCTGCTTCCATCGAATTGATTGTTACTTTGTAAAAAGCCATACAACACCTCCTTAGGGTGCTAAGAATACTGCGTCTTCATGCTGCCCTGCCACTAGAGCATTTGCCGTAGCAGGATAACAAAATACTGGGATGGTTGTAAATGCAATCGGTGAAGTCACCGTAATCCTAAGAACGCTATTCACATACAGGTACATGTTGTTTAGGTCATACCTGACTTCTAACAGATAATTACCTCCGGCTAAGATTGCTCCAGCAGTTGCCCAGTTACCTGTCTGTAGTGCTCCGCCAGCACTCTTGAAGGCAAGGGTCATTGTATTAGCTGCTGACCAGTAGATATAGAAATAGTTATTAACATCTCCATACCATTCGGCTATGTAGGGAGTAGCACTACCAAACTTGAGTGCATCCGCACCGGCATGTCGTGGTATACAGCGAATACGTACCCACCCGATAGTAGGGAATAATCTCCCCGCAGGTATGGGCTGAGGAGCAATGTCCCATCCATCCACTCTTATCCCTCCGCTCTCCACTGAGTTTACAGCAGAGGCAGGAGTGACGGTGAGAGAGACATCATCGAGAAGGATGGCGTATAAATCGTCAAGGTATCTTGCTCCAACTGCTCCAGCATCAGAATATAGAGCATGAAAAGGATTTACACCTGTTATACGGTATACTAATAGATTATGCTTCCAAGATGCCAAATGAGATGATACTAAACTATAAACCGTAGTTGAATATTGTGCTTTAAGGCTTGCACCATCATTAGCTCCTTGAATAAATCCAGCACTCGCATCATTATAAGTCCAGTAACCAAATCCCATATATTTTGCCAATGCTATTGTTGTTGGATAAGTAAACTTTTCATTAGATGATGTAGTATTATGCTGCATACTACTGGCTCCTGAGTGAGTAACAACTGTTTCTATCTCTGTGTCACCAGCATCTAAATCAATATTTGTATACCCATCAGGTATCCAAGGGTCAGCTACAGCACCAGTATCCAAGCTAGGATTGTCCAGCAGATTAGCCAGTAACTCTACCTGCTGGAAGCCAACCACACCCGTAGCAACTGTGTTGATTATCTTCACACTGATTGAAGTACAATCTGCTGCTGCTCCCCTTGCATTGGTAGGTAACTCGAATGAGCACATCAAGAGATCAGGTGTCTTCTCCGTACTCGTTACTGTGCCTGTCATGGTCTTGAGGATAGCAGCATTAGTCTCATCGTACACAATCATCTCAGGCTGTCCTACTCCATCCTCGGAGTAAGCCAGGGCTCGGATGACATAATCTTTTCCAGCGGTCAGTCCGCTCCAGGTCTGCTTGAAGCCCTCATCAGCAGCATCGTTCCCAAACACATATCCCCAAGCATAGTTACGAGCACCAGGGCTATCGCTCTCCATAGCAGGAGAGTTCTGCCAAGAGTACGTTCCTGCCATTGCTCCATTGTTGCCTTCACCTGATAGGTCGGTAAGGACAGCACCAGCACCTTCATCAGCATTTATCTGGAACATCGTATTCGCATCAGCGGGATCAGGAGGGTTAGAACGTGGTATCATGCCAGCCCCACGGACAACATTCGACAATCGTATCCAACTATGTGCTCCGAGCAACCCACCCGCAGAAGAACCTATTAAAGCATCCACACCTGCATCAGAAATGATTGCTCCAACACCAGCAGTTTGAACAGTGTACGCTATCTCTGCATTATCTACATAAATTCTTATTTTTCTATCTCCGGCATCATCAAAAGTCATTTTCAAGTAATGCCAATAATTATCACAGTAATTGGTAACATTATAAGATAATGCGGCTGTCGTAGCACAGTAAACATACGCTAATATATTCCCAGCCGCATTAGTTACAAGTCTCCATCCAGTAGAAGCATAAGTACCTTTATATATAAGAATACTGCTTGGTAATAATCTAAACCACCCTTCAACTGTCATTGCCCCATCAGCCAAGTCGCTTATCTCAGCCGCTGATGTAATCACCGCTCTATATGTTGCACTCCCCGCCACGCTTCTCAGCCTTACCGGAGTGCCCTCATCGTACCATTGAGGCTCCCAGGTGCCAGCAGTGATTGTGCCATCATTGCCAGGAGTAGTAACTTGTGCTGTGGCTACTACACCCGTGCCTTCGTTGAGCAACCATTCCTCCACATCAGGAGCAGGAGGGGTACGAGGAGGTAAGAAGTTAGTGCCTGGAGTATAGTGAGCATCGTTGTGAATGTTTATCCAGCCTAAAGACCCGTTCAGATAATTGGTTGTTGCACCTGATGAACGCCGACCCATCACTAAATCCTGACCAGCATCAGAGATGTAGGCACCAGCGCCAACCACTGCACTTCCCCATACACCATCTATAGCGACTTGTCCTGATTTGGTAGTGTCATTATAATGACCTACGACATGGTGCCATTTTCCATCTGAAATAATGGCTAGACCTGGATTTGCAGTTACCGATGTAGTAGCTAAGGCAATATAAAATTGAAGGGAACCCGCTGCTAATATTTGCAATAACCATCCAGTACCAGCTAATCCTTTACCAATGATAGTCTGAGCAGCTAAAATATCACTTTTGAACCACCCCTCTACTTGCATTATCGCTCCACCAGCGCACAAGTCATCTAGTGTTGCTCCTGAACCACAGTTTATATTCGTTGTCGTCCCATTGAACTTCACCCCCCACTGACTACCCCCATAATACCTATCATTTAGGAAGCCTCTTGTCAATAAATTAGATGAGTGCGGATGTGACCATGCTTCACCGGTTCCTGTTACCAGAGCACCAGCAGTAGCATTGGTCGGTAAGCAGAAGCATACATCCCATGAGCCTGTCACGGTAGTCGGGTCTACTCCTGCTGCTATCAATGCAACCTCGTCCCCATTACCTACGTTCACACCATAAGTGCCATCATATAACACCCTTCTGTAGACAGTAAGACCTTCGATGATGGCGTTGGCAGGTAGCGTGGCGGGAAATTCATGTCCTATAAGAGTATAATCATTTACACTTCCAGATACATATAAGGTAACCCCAGAAAATGTATGCACATCGTTGATTGAAATACAAAAGTAATTAGTTCCATCTAACGTATTCTTAGTATCCCATCTAACACAAATATTATAGGTTGTTCCAGCAACCCAAGCAGATACGTCAATAGAACATACACCTCCCCAAGAAGTACGCCAAATTTTAAGAGTATTATCTGAGTGTTTTACTACGCCTAGGCCATAAGTACTTTTGGCAGTTACAATATTATGAACTATTCCATCATTTCCATTCCATTCAGGAGTTATTCTAAAGGTAATAGAACCTTGATTTTCATCTTTGATATTTGAAAAACTAGGGAGTATTGTTGTTGGTAAAGATAATTGAAGATAATCACAATTTCCCGTCCCATCCCTCTTCCCCTGCACAATCGGGCTGGCAGCAAACACGCTCGTAGCACGTTTAGCCATGCCAGGGGTCATGGAGACTAACAATGGATCGAAGTCCCAGGGCTGAATACCAAAGCTCCCGCCCGACACTTGGGCAGGGATCATACCAATGCCTTTTAGTCCTATTTCTTTCATATTATATTCTCCTTCTTTATGGAACTAATCTCCAAGCATACTGTAGTTGAGCATTAATTGTATCGTGGAATGGATCAAATGCTTTATTATCCCACACTCTTAATTTTTGTCCAGAAGCTAATACCATAGTAGGTGGTATAGGAGTAGTTAAGCAATCTGTATCTCTAAAGGCTAACATATCAGGAACTGTGGGAGCGATCAGATAGTTACGAATTAAAGTTGTAGCTTGAGTTACTCCAGCTTGGTATCTAGAAATTATATCCATCTCATTATCCAGGACTTGAATAGACATCTGTCTAGTTCCAATACCTGTAGATGTAGTAAACTCCGCCCATATCCATAAGATTTGCCATTCCTGATTTGAGGGCACAGTAAAGAGTTTATTGCTACTGTTTAGTGCTTCATCTTGAATTAAAGCAACTCTCCAATTTTCAGAAGTAGGAACTGGACTTGTAGTTATTCCAACACTACCAGAAACAGGAAGTGGGGTATTTATAACTGTAATACCACCAGAAATAGTTGTAACACTTCCATCTGGTGTAACTCTTACAGCACCGTTTACTACTTCCACTGTTGCTTCATTACTTACTTTAGTTAAATCTATATACTCAATAGCCATATTTTTTATTCCTTATTCATTTTCTTTTATAATTATAACATATTTATTATAATTGGTGTAAGTCAGGAGATAAAATGTAAAATCTTTTCATTTCTTTTTAGATTTCCTGGCTATTTTTCCACCATATTTTCGGTCCCATTTCTTGGCAAGTTTGGGTTTATTAATATGCATCCAAGCACGTTGCTTTTTTGACTTGTATGGCATTTTATTTTTTCTTTCTACCCGTATGCGACCATTTTTTTGCGTTGCGAGCAAAGTTGGCTCTTTTACGAGTTAGAGCATTCTTGCTATGAAGCAGTTGTTGGGTGGTTTTCCCAGTTCTTTTCTTAATAGCATTAAACTTACCTTTATTTTTAGGGTTTATATGAATACCGCCTTTTCTTCTTTTAGTAGTTGCCATAGTAACCCTCCTATAAGCTATATTCTTTTATTTTTTTACTAAGCAGTTTCTTTGCTTTCTTAGAATACCCTTTAATAGATTTTTCTAATTGAGCAGAATATTTCTTTGCATATTTAGAAACTTTAGCATAGTTCTCAGGGTTCTGTAAATATGAAATAGCATAAGTTGCTAAAGATGAAACAACTGCTACACCTATGATTGATAAAATTTTTTTCATTTCAATCTCCCTATCTAAAATATTATTTGGTATAAAATTCTGAAAAATATGCATCCTTTTGAAGAGTGGTGGTATCTATATTATTCCAATTACCAGCACTATCTTGAAGATAAGCATCTCCTCTTGTATATAAGTCTCTATCTGTATATAAACCACCCCATACCTGATAATTATTGGTACTGGATAGTTCTCCAGTTCTACTTATTACAAACCAATAGGTAGTATCTGCCTGTATATGCACTTTATGATATAGAAAGAAAATAAAAGTGCAGGGTTGAGCTATACTAATATGTAAATTCACATCAGAGGTAGCAACTAAATCTCCTGGCACTCCACTATTATCTTTATAAATTTTCATTACCATATTATCTGCAGGACTTCCATTGGGACTGATATATACTACAATTTTATTCAAAGTTCCTGCAACACTTGGTTGAAATGTTTGTGCAAATTTAGGGTGCTCAGAAGAACCAAAAGCTACTAAACTATCTTCACTATGAATCTGTATTTGGTCTAATATTGGTCCTGGTTTTGCAGCCATAGAAACCATTGCAAGTACAACCATACACAATATAAATAAGTATTTTCTCATTTTATTCTCCTTATACCCATTCTGCAACGGATATTAAATCTTCTTTTAATCTTTTGAAATCAAATCCTGGAGTAAAGTCTGGATTTATTGCTTCTGGTGGAAGAATTACATATGCTTCATCTACACACCAGTCCCACCAGTCCCACGTTCCTCTTTGGGTATTTCCCCAAGTTAGCATGTTCAACCCTTCTTTATTATATCCAGTAACAAATACAGCATGACCAGCATTCATTAATACACCTGGTTGCCAGGGAGTACCATTTTTAAACTCTTCCAAGCACTTCTCTTGTACTTGAAATCCTAAGAACAGTCCTCCGAATAACATAATAGCCTGTTTAACATGCGTATGATTATGGGCGTTAAGACTCATATAAGCATAAATTCTTTCGTCCATTACAAAATTTTTTCTAAAATAATCCAGTACGGTGAGCATGGCAAGTCCGGTATCATCCCCACCTGTTAGGTGAAAATATATCTTTTTTACTAATTCTTCTGGGTATATACTTTTATTTCCAACTAGGGCGCTCCATACTGTGTCTCCATGTGCCATAGCTGCAATTGTACAGTCCCCGATTTCATCATTAGCAAACATGGGGAATAAAGTTGTTGGAACAGCAGGATTGATATTTTCATAAACTCTATCAAGTGAATCAAGACTATCTGGAGGATTAGGAATATCATCCTTTATATAGTTTTGAAGCAAAAATGTACGATAATCTCTTATAGGTGGTTTCTTACCAAAACGCAGTCCTTGTGTATTTTGTTTCATATTACCCTCCAAGAAGTTTAATTATAAAGTTCAAAAATTGAACAGAAAAGAACGCACCTAAAATGCGTACAGTAAATACTGCAATGCTTCCATAATGTTTTATTAAAGAACGGATATCCATAATGTAAGTCCTGAGAAGATAGCAGATATGAGTAGAGATTTCCACCATTTACTGTCTTTCTTAGTAACTAAGAAAAGAAAGTCTGTATAGTATACTATCCCTAATGCACAAAAGATGAGCATAAATAAGAATTTCATATTAATGGCAGTCCATAAATAAAATGAAGTATAGCCAATAATCCAAATACAATTAATAAGAGGATAATTGCTATCGCTGATAATATTTTGGTAAATTCTTTTTTTTCATTCATTATAATAACCGTGTATATTTCTTACTAACAAATGCATGTGTTGCTAACTGCCACCATTCAATGTCTGTATTCACTTGTTTGATAGGATACCATTTTGTATCCTTCAAAGCATGACCAATAGTAGGTGCTGATAAACTTGGTTCATTATGGATAGCTAATTCTGCAATAGGTGGGATTATAGCTGGATTACCAATGAGAATATATTCAGGAAGTTGTCCTGGGGGAGGTGGGATTATAACAGGTGGAGGTACTACTACTGGAGGAGGAACTACTTCTCCAATTGGTTTGATATGTGTTCCATATTTAGCATTGAATGTAACACATGTACCATTGAACCTATCCAAGTCCATATCTGCATCCCCACCAGATACCATACCATACTCAGCAGCTCTTCGATTTCCATCGGCACTGTGTTGCCAGTGTGTCCAAGCATACCAATCCGCAGCTAAAATGGGTGAATCTCTAGTAGTCCAATTAGCAGCCCAGTGTTCTTTACCAGACCAATAACTACTACGTGCTACTTTTGTATTCCAAATCCAAGGTGCAGTATATACCCCAGGTTTTATGTTAGTTAAACCTAGGATAAGTTCATAGGCATTTTTTACCCAATTTAAAGTAGCCCCTGGATCAAGTGATGATTGTTCTACATCTAACCAGATGCCTACTTGAGGACGATGGGTAGCTATTTCTTCTGCAAAACTACGCATGGATAGATTAACATCTACACCAACTTGACAGTACCAATATGCTCCCACTGGAAAATCATTTATTTGTGCATCTCGATAGTAGGTATCTGAATTGGGGTCTTTCCATTGAGTACCATACCCAAGGCGCATGATACCATACTGGCACTTGGTTTTGGTGATTCCAAAATTCATCACACCATTCCACTTGGAAATATCTATACCCTGTACTTCCCAATAGGCTGCCCCAAATAAAGCACCATATACTCTATTGAATATACTTTCTTTAGGTAATTTTCGTTTAGGTGGATAACCACAAGTAGGGCATCCTACTTGCGAACCGTTACAGGTCGGACAAATTTTAGCCATTACTTTATTAGACCTGCTTGTTTCTTAGCACGTAATATCTTGAAACGTTGTCCATATTGCTTTACTAATACTTCCATATAACCCTTCTGTGATGCTAAGTAGGCTAATACTGCAGATACGGTTACTTGGAATACAGGTTGTATTTGTGCGATAATTGCAGGGTACTTAAGAGCATAACTTGCACCCACACTCAACAGTACCGATACAACCATTGGGACTAAAACTTTTACATTATGTGAAAGATTAGCCCACCCTGCCCAGTTTTCAACCACCAACGCTAGAACATATGCTACTATTGCTGGTGCACCCATTCCTACGATCCACGTTAATACTAATGTTAAATCCGTGTAGTTCATTTTTATGTCTCCTTCAGTTCACGACTGATTGAATTTTCTCTTATTTGCCTGATTTCCATGTCAGCAAGTTTGGTAATCATGGCTTTATTTTTATGGTCTTCTTTTGTAGCTAGTTTTATTTCTTCTGGTAGAAGAGTGCTTTTAAAACTCTTTATATCGGATGTCAAGGGCTTCTCTTCAGACACAGACTTCATCAACTTTAGTTGATATTTTAGTGTTCTTAATTCTGCTTCTTTATCAATAGCTGTTAATTTTAGTTCGCTGTTCTCAGTTGTCTTAGCTATTAACATATTCTCAAGGTCTGTCCCTCTTTTTTGTAATCTATCAAGTTCTTCTCGCTGTGTTTGTATCATAGATAATGCTGCTGATTGAGTTACAGTCTCTTTATCGAGTTCAGCTTTATTTTCCTCGAGTTCTACTCTTTTCTTTGCGAGTGCTGCTTCTTCCTTGTCTTTTTTAGCCTGATTAGCTAACTGCCACCATGCAGCGACATTAGCAATTATGGAAAGAACCAATGTTGAGATTAAAGCAATTATAGTGGTATCCATTTTATTTCTCCTTATTTCCTCGTTATTTTTATTGTTCCTTCTAGTGTACCATCGTTTTGAGTAGCTACATCCTCTGCCCTGTTTAGTCCAGTAGTAGTTATATCCTCTTCTCTATTTGTTACAGCGATTGCTACATCTTCAGCTCTATTCTTAATAGCAGTTTGTAAATCTTCCTTTCTATTTTTAGCTGCAATTTTTCTTTTTGATACATTTTCTCTTTCTGTCCCTAAAAGTGCATCCATTTTCATTTTCATACCATCCATAGCAAATTGCATGGTACGAATTTGAGTTTCTTTATCAAATTCTGATTGTGATAACATTGTAATTGTAGTATTTTTTTGTGTAAGAACTATTTCAAGTTGGTTATTTATGGCCTGTAATCTGGTAATTTCATCTCGTAAGGGTTGAATAATACCAATGGCAGCATTTTGGGCGACTGTTCCTGCATCAACTTTTTCTTGAACTCTGTCCTTTCTGGATTGATTGATAAGTGCCCAAACGCCTGGTACTAATGCAATTATAGCAATGATTAAGGGAATTAATGTTGTTGAGTCCATTTACGCTTCTCCCAATTTATTAGAATAATACCACCTATGATAAATAAAAATATTCCATGCAAACGAACTGCATCTGACCATATATCAAAAATATGATTATTGAGTAAATTTAGTTCCCACAGTGTATAAAGTAATAAAATGTGAGCAAAATATGTCAGGGGTGCAATAGAATATAACCAACGCTTTCTATTAAAAACTGCCCAAGTAATCCAGATTAGTATTCCTATAAAGGATACTAACATTATTGTTGTATGAAAAGTATTTGTATCTATATCCATATTAAATCTCCTTTCTTATAATTTATTTTTATAATTAATTATACCACTAAATCATCTGAACCATACACTTTGATTGTGGATAGTGCCACTCAATATAAATAAGTACAGATGTAACATGCTTTGCATTATCAGTTATTTCTTGTGTTTCCACCATGATATCTGCAACAGTAGCTCTACTTTCTATTATACTTCTAGTTTCTACTAGAATATCTGTTGCAGTAACTCTTTTAGTTATATCTTGTGTTTCAACAAGTATATCAACTACAGTGGCTCTATTTTCGGGGGGCATAATTAATCACTCTCTATTACTACCTGAATATTATTTAAATCATCGGCTGTCCAACCAGAAAGTGTAACTGGATTAATAAGTGTAAAATCTCCCACGATGGAATCATAAACACTAGATAAGAAAACTCCAGAACTTAAAAATACTGAACCACCTGTTTTAAAGCCTAATTTTAATATACCACTTCCTGTTGCAGCATTATCTTTAGCTATGGCCTCTGCCCAAATTTGAGAAATTATTTTTCCAGTTCCTACATATGCCCCTACACTATACATATCCTGTATTCCAATACCTGAGGTCATTACATAAGTAGTATCGTTGTCAGGTGGAACCTCATCTACTGCTTGCCAGTTCAGACCTGTATTTGGACTCCACTGAATTACATCTCCATTTCCATCAGGTTTTAATATCTCAAGGTGCCCATCTCCACACCAAGAATTATTTACACTTCCATCAGTATCGTTTAGTGCAATATCATCAAGATAGTGTGCCATACGTCCATGCTCTAGGGCATTACATGGATAACTACTAGATGTTGTAGGCCCAGTATAACTCACTTCTAGAATAGTATTTAGTTTTACTTCTACCTTTCCAACAGTATCATGCATTATGAGATGTACTTCTATTAAGTTCCACTGGTTGGCCTTTAATGATCTTGTGGTTGAGGCAACACTAAGACCACTGTAATCATATATATTTAATCTTCCTAAGGTATCAACACGTAAAGACCCTGCATTGGTAGACCCTGCAGTTTTCCATGTAAGAATTCTATAATTGCTACCAGCTACAGATGTCATATAAACAACAAATCTATAATAAAATTCACTCATTGGAACAATACTTTTACTTGCATAAGGTGTTGTGCTACTGAAATAATAAGAATAAGCACCACTTCTTTTGGTAGTACTATTTGCAGTAACCGTACCAGACGTTGAAGTCCAGTAAGATAAATCTCCAAATTCTGCTCCGTTTGTATACTTTCTCATTCTTATCTCCTATACACTTTCTAATATTACACATGCTGTTAAATCTGAACCTGGTGTAACATTACCAACTTGATCTAAGTCCAAAGTAAGATAGTCCCCATCATCAAAATCAGGTAAATCAATAGTTGTAGTTACTCCCGTGTATGCACCTATAGCAATTGTTGGTTGGTGTGCTTCAGTAGTAAATATTGAAGAGCCATTATTATTAATATCTACTCTGATTACAGTAGTACCCCCTGGAGGGGTATTAACTGCAATAAAAACCTTATTTATATGAAAATTGCTTCCCAGTTGATTATACATTCTAAGATTTCCTGTGGCTGCAATTAATGCATCAGAAACTGAAAATATAACTTCTCTAGTTGGTTGAATACCACTAGCTGGTGCTGATGGTGTACCGTGTGTATGGTCTGCTCTAGAATATAAATTACTTACCCCAGATGCGGGGGATTGTCCAAAACTAGTTTCATAAACTACAGAGTCTCCTGCTGGCATTCCACTAGCGGTTGCAAGTACAGTTATTGTAGCTTTTCCAGCTCCAGAATCAACAACAGTTACAGCTCCTTCAAAGTTTAGTACAGTAATTGATGGGCTAATTTCAACATCTTCCCACTGAACTGCCATTGAACCTGCTACA
>Ga0153916_10002413_pt1 | contig 13660 bp, 11 predicted proteins | sample Opewatmetagenome_FD_109642 | JGI IMG/M metagenome (GOLD analysis project Ga0153916, IMG submission 109642) | Freshwater wetland microbial communities from Ohio, USA - Open water 3 Core 3 Depth 4 metaG | ecosystem: Environmental > Aquatic > Freshwater > Wetlands | place: USA: Ohio, Lake Erie...
CAATTGCTCATATTCAGCTTGTAGCCCTTCTCGGTCTGCTCGTATCCAGTGGCCCTGTTCTTGATGACCTGACGGTGGTCATCCTGGTACAAGGTGTGCGTCATCCCGAGCGGCTGGAAGATGCGTTCTTGGGCGAACTGGTTGAGCGTTTTGCTGCTCACCTTCTCCACGATCTGGCCCAGCAAAAAGTACCCCGTATTCGTGTATGAATATTCATCGCCGGTTGGGTAGTTTAGCCTTTTCTGCCGGAAGACCAGGTGCAAGGCTTCATCGACGTTGGGGCAATCGGATTCCGACCGGAAGCCTGCCAGAACGAGCAGCCCATTATAGTCCCGGAGCCCGCTGGTGTGATGGATGAGATGCCGGACGGTTATCGGGCGTCCGTACTGCGGCAGCTCCGGAAAATATTTCCGGATGTCGTCATCGAGCGAAATCTTGCCTTCCCGGGCCAGAATGGCGACGCAGGTGGCCGTGAACTGCTTCGATACGGACCCGATATCGAAGATCTTATCGGGGGTCATGATGATGTTGTCCTCGAGCTTGGCCATCCCGTAGCCTCGCTTGGTGATGATCCGGCCGTCCCTGACCACGGCCAGGGCGCAGCCGGGAGTTGTTGTCGTATCCCATTGGGCGAAGATCTTGTCCACTTTGTCCGTCGTTTCATCGCCCGCGATCAGGGCCATGGCCAGGACCGCCACGGCCAGAGGAAGCCACAGGCATTGAGAAAAAAGCCGGGATTTGTTCATGATCACCTCCATGGGCAGGAAACGGTATTATGGCGAAATCCGAAACGGAAATGAAGCAAAATAATGGCCGCCTGAGCATCCCCTTCAAGCTGAGGCGAAAGGGCCGGCGTGACAAGCCTCGGGATATCCCGTATAAATAGCCTTGCCAACCCGGAGGCGGTCTCGTCCGTCTTAAGGGTGTGAAACCGGAGTTTTTGGGTGACCGAAGAGAAAGAGCTCGTCGAGAGGCTCAGCCGGGGCGACACGGCCGCGTTCCGGGAGCTGGTCGAGACCTACAAAAAAAAGATGTATTACATCGCCCTGGACATGGTGAGGGACCCGGCCGACGCCGAGGACATCTCCCAGGAGGTTTTCTTGAAAGCGTTCCGCGGTTTTAAGACGTTCAAACGGGGTGCCAAGCTCAGCTCCTGGCTCTACCGCATCGCCTATAACGCTTCGATCGACCATCTGCGCCACAAATCCCTGATCCCGGAAGCGGCTGAGGATGCTGTGCTCGACTCTGGGAGAGGCGGCTTCAGCGAGACCCGGTCCACCGCGGACCCGGCCCTGACAGCCGAGACCCGGCTCCTCCGCGCCCGGATCGAGAAGGCTCTCACCAAAGTCTCCTCACAGGAAAGGACGGTCTTCCTGTTGCGCCACTATAACGATTTGATGCTCGACGAGATCGCCGAAACGATGCAGATCTCAACCGGCTCAGTAAAAAGCTACCTCTTCCGCTGCATCCAGAAGCTCAGGAAGGAGCTGGCCGCGCCGGGAACACCCGGGCCGCTGGAGGTTTCCGATGAAGGGCTGTAAAAAGTGCCAGGTTCTTCTCGTCGAAGCGCTCTATGGAGAGCTGGACCCCAAGGAAAAGGACTTTTTCGAAAAACATGCGGCCTCTTGCCCAGCCTGCGCAGCTGAGTTCGAGGCCTTGACCGAGACCCTCAGGACCATGGACGAGCGGGTTCGCCCCGAGCCCGGCCGCGATTTCTGGGACGGCTACTGGGACCGGCTCTCCCGGCGAATGGAAGAAGAAAGGGCGATCGAAGCGATATCCCCGGCGCCTCAAAAAAACCTCGGCCGGACCTGGGGCTTCCTGCCGCGTTGGGCCTTCCAGGCAGTCGCAGCGCTCGCCTTGATCGTGGCCGGAATATTTTTTGGACGGACGATCTTCTCTCCCCGCAGTGTCTCCGTTGAGGCTTCCCTGCCGGCCGTCGGGACCCCGCCTGTCCAGGCCGGAGAAGGCGGTCCCGTCGCACGCGCCCGGAACTATGTCGACCGGTCGAAACTCGTCCTCCTGGCCCTCGTCAACTATGATGCCGCCTCCGGGGACCCCTACTCCTTGGACCTGCCCCTCCAGAAGCAGATCTCTCAGCAACTCGTCAATCAGGCCGGCGCTCTCAAGTCCGACTTGAAAGACCCCGGCCAGCGGCGCCTCCGCGAGCTGGTCACCGACCTCGAGACCATCCTCCTCCAGATCGCCAACCTGGAAGCGAAAAACGACTTCGAGGCGGTGGATATCGTCAAGCAGGGCGTGGAGAGCCGGGGACTGCTTCTCAAAATCAACCTGAGCGAAATGGGCGGCGACCCTTCAGCGGGCGGCCGGGGAGCGGCCGTCGAGAAGCCGCCGGCCCAGAAGATAAAGATATAAAGAGGAGAACAACAATGAAGAAAACGAGTCGCCTAGCAGCTATGGGGCTGGCTATTATCCTGACCCTGACTTTTTTCCTCCTGGATGTCCGGGCTGCCGATTCCCAGGAAAAGGACGCCGTCTCCTATAAGCAAGCCTACAACCTCGTGCTCCAAGAAAAGTGGGCCGACGCGCTGAAGGCCATGGAAAGATTGGTCAAGGACTACCCGCAGAGCGCCTGGGTGGACGATGCCCGCTTCTGGCAGTGCTATTCCAAGGAGAACCTCGGACAGTCGCCAGAAGAGGTCTTCGCCTGTTACGAGGAATTCGCCAAAGCCTTTCCGGAAAGCGAGTGGGCGGACGATGCCCAGTCCAATATGGTCCGCGTGGGTAGAGTCCTAGCCAGAGCCGGCAAGCCTGAGTATGAAGCCAAGATCCAGGCCTTGGCCAGGAGTCACGAACGACCTCACCGCGAAAAGCTCCCCGCCGCGGAGGGAGACCAGGAAACAGAAGTCCAACTGGCCGCCCTCTATGCCCTCAAGGACCTCGGCGACCTGGAATCGCTGTCGACCCTGATCAGCCTTTACGACACGGCCAAGCTCGCCCAGCTTAAGAGCCAGATCATCTTCATGCTCCAGGACTTCAAGTCCTCAGAAGCTTACGTCAAGCTCAAGTCCATCGCCCTCAGCGACCCCGACCCCCAGGCCCGGCGGATGGCCCTCATGTCCATGGCCCACAGCGACAATCCCGAGGCTCTCGGCCTGCTCAAGGAGGTCGCTAAATCGAGCCAGGATCAGGAACTGCGGAAGGCCGCCCTCATCTCGCTTATGGAAACCGAAGATCCGACCGTGATACCTCTGCTCATCGACATAGCGCTCAACGAGCCGGACGCCGAGGTGGCAAGAATGGCGGTGCTCGGTCTTCAGAACAAAGAGAGCGCTGAGGCCCGGTCGGCGCTCCTGCGCATCCTCAAGGAATCCAAGAACCCGGAGATCCGCAAGGCCGCCCTGATCAGCATCGGGGGAAGGCCGGAGCCGGAAACCCTGCCCTTCCTCCGCGAGGTCATCATGAGCGGGCAGGACAAAGAACTCGCCCGCATGGCCGTGTTCATGGCCGGCCAGATCGAAGGGCCGGAATCGCTGGCCCTCCTTAAAGAAGTTCTGACGGCGAGCAAGGACCCCGAGCTCCAGCAGAACGCCCTTCTGGCGATCGGCCAGCATGGAGGTGAGGGTGTCGAGGCGATCCTGCTGGATGCGGCCATCAACAGCCCTGACGAGAGGCTCGCTGAGATGGCGGTCTTCGGGCTGCGCCAGAACTCGGGCGCCGTGCCCACGGAAAAGCTCCTCGAGCTGCTGAAAAAGACGAAATCCCAGAGGGTCAAGCAGGCCGTCCTGATCGCTCTGGCGGATGAGCAAGGCCGAGCTCCGGTCAGCGTGCTCGTCCAGGTATTGAAGAGCGAGACTGACCCTGACATGAAGCGGATGACCATCATGGCGCTCGGCCAGACCAAGAGCGATGAGGCTGTGCCGGTCCTCCTCGAAGCCGCCAAAGATAAGGACAGTCACACGGCTACGGCCGCCGTCATGGCGCTGGGGCAGATCGGGACTCCGAAGGCAAGGGAAGCGCTCATGGGGATCATTAAAAGCAAGGATACTGAAGAAAAGAAGGACCTGCCGGAGTAAGCCATGATTAATAAGCGCGCCTCGACGCTGATCATGGCGTTCTTCCTGGCCGGGGCGGCCTATGGGATTTCCCAAGAGGTCGTCCGCCCTCCCCAGACCCAGGGGACTCTTATCGGCCGGATGGAGTGGGCGACCAAAGAAACGGACAGGCGCGGCTTCCGGGACGGCTGGTGGACCGGATACAGCATCCGGAAGCTCATGGGTGAGCATTCTTCCATCGGGTCGTTCGATCACAGGTCGCGGTCAGAGGCAACACTCCAAGAGATCCTGAGCGGCCTGAGAGCGGAATTTCCAGCGCACTCACGAGACGAAAGCGTCAAGCAGACGGCGCGGCGAGAGCTGGATCACTTAGAAAAAGAAGGCCGGCCAGAGAAGAAGGTCTGGAAAGACGTGGCCATTCTCATACAATACGGGAAAACCTCCAAGGTTGAACCGGTCAGGGTGGATATGAGTAACCTTGACCTGCACTTCGACTTGAAGGGACTCCCGCTCTTCTGGCTCGAGGAAGCCACTGATGAGGAGAGCCTGGATTGGCTGAAGAGAACGTATCGGCAAATAGAGTCGGAAGACATCAAGGAGCACATCCTCGCGGCGGTGGGGATCCACCAGAACTCTGGCCTGGTCATTCCGATCCTGGCCTCGGTCCTGGAGAGCCGGGAGTCTGATGAACTCCGTAAGAATGCCGCCTTCTGGCTGGGCCAGCAGAACGACCGGAAGGCCTTCGATATCCTGATGCAGACAGCCAAAAAGGACAGGTCCCGCGAAGTGAAGGAAGGAGCCGTTTTCGCGATCAGCCAGATAGAGCTCGAGGAAGCGGTCGATGGACTCATCGGCCTGGCGAGGACGGCCGACGACGAGGAAGTCCGTCATCAGGCCATATTCTGGCTTGGCCAAAAGGCCTCGAACAAGGCGACCGTGGCGCTCAAGAACATGGCCTATGAAGGCGGCGACACAAAAATCCAGGAGCAGGCTGTTTTTGCCTTGTCCCAGCTCCCGGGGAATGAAGGTGTGGATGAGTTGATCAAGGTCGCCAAGACTCACCCCAGCGCGGAAGTGAGAAAGAAGGCCATTTTCTGGCTGGGCGAAACCGGTGATCCGCGGGCGCTCGAGGTGCTGGTCGAGATCATCAAGGGAAAGTAACGAGCTGGCGTTCCCCTCGACCAGGGATCAGAAATCCAGCTTCATTTTTTTAAGGACGTCCTTGAACCTCGGGTCGGCAGATATCGTAGGGGAAAAGATGTCAGCGTAAATGTGGACGAAAATCATCAGGCTGTCGCGCTCTTCGTAGGCCTTGTCCAGGAATTCGAAGGCCAGGTCCAATTTCCCCAGGGCCCCGGCCAGCCAGGCGATGCATACGGACGAAAGATTTTTAACCGTATTCTTGTTTTCGATCATCTCCTCAAAAATCCGCTTCGCTTTTTCTTGATCTCCCAGTTTAAGATGTATGAGCCCCGTGCCAAACTCCACCCACCCGGGGAAGACGGCGAGTTTTTTCCCTTTCTCAAAGGTCTCCAAGGCTTCGCTCAAAAGCCCTTTTCGATAAAAGGCTACCCCGGCATGAAAATAGGCCAGGCCGTTATTCGGATCGATCTCCAGGGCTTTGGCAAATTCCTGGAGGGCCTCGTCGGGCTTCCCCACGGACCAATGCAAACCGACCGACCAGGCATAATAAAGAGGCATGAGAGGGTCGAGCTCCAGAGCTTTTTTGATTTCCCGGATCGCCTCGTCAAACCGTCTTCTGTTTAAACAGAACCAGCCGCGGGCGCCATGGGACGTAGCGTCCCCCGGATTAAGTGAGATGACCTTTTCAAAGCTCCGGCCGGCGGCCTCCCAATCCCACTCAAACCAGAACGCCAGCATGGCGGCGACGGCGTGGGCCTCGGCCAGGTCTTCATCCAGAGATAGGGCTTTCTGGAGCGCAGCTTTGGCTTTCGGCCACATCTCAGACGGCGGGGCTAAATTTAAGATACCCAAACCCCCAAATATGAAGGCCATGCCCGCGTAGGCCTGGGCGAAATTCGGGTCTTTGTCGATGGCCGCCTGGAAAAAATTCAGGGCCTTGCTGTAAGATTCGAAACTCGGCCTGGAGTGGAAATAGAGCCCCTTGAGATAAAGGCTGTAGGCCTCCGGGTCTTCTGTCGAACGCTTCCGGAGGGCGGTCTTTTCCCCGACCTTCAAAGTCACCTTCAAGCTGTCCACGATCGCTGCCGTGATCTCGTCCTGGATGGCGAATATGTCGTCCATCTCCCGGTCGTACCGCTCCGACCAGAGATGGAAGCCGTCTTCGACATTAATGAGCTGGGCGGTGACGCGCAGCCGGTTGCCGGCCTTGCGTACGCTCCCTTCAAGCATGGCCTTAACATCGAGCTTCCGGCCGATCTCCCGGATATCGAGATTCATCCCTTTGAGGGCAAAGGCTGAAGTGCGAGCCACGACCCGCAAGTCTTGAATGTGGGCTAGGGCATTGATCAGCTCCTCGGCGATCCCCTCGCCGAAATAGTCCTGGTCTTTATCCGGACTCATATCAATGAATGGGAGGACGGCGATAGATGGGGTCATCTTTGGGAGGGCAACCGATGAGAGGGAAGCGATTTCAGCGAGATTGACCGACTTCAGGTCGCTGATCAGGGCGGCGGCATCCGGATAGCGGTCGAGTGGATTCTTCTGGAGACATCTCTCCAGGATCTTTACGACCCCGGCAGGGATATCCTGTCGCAAAGCGGTGACGGGCTGGGGATCGACGTGGACGATAGATTGAAAAATCGCTTGCTCATGTCCCCCTTGGAACGGGCCGTGGCCGGCGAGCATCTCATAAAGGAGACAGCCGAACGACCAAATGTCGGTGCGGTGGTCGACTTTCTTGCCAAGCGCCTGCTCAGGCGACATGTAGGCGACCGTCCCCATTACGATGGCCGTCTTGGTCAGGTCGCCGGCGTTCTCCAGTCGGGCCAGCCCGAAATCCATGATCTTGGCCTGCCCCTTAGCGGTGAGCATGACGTTAGCCGGCTTGATATCGCGATGGACGATCCCCTTGCGATGAGCTTCTTTTAGCCCCTCGGCGACCTGGACAGCGATGTCGAGAGTCTCTTCGATTTTGAGGGGCCCCTGGGCAATCTTCTCCTTTATGCTTTGTCCGTCGATATAGGTCATCGCGATATACGCCTGGCCCTCCCGCTCCTCGACTTCATAGACCGTGCAGATATTGGGGTGGTCCAGGGCGGCGGCTGCCTGGGCCTCGCGGACAAACCGCTCTCTGGCTTCAGGAGATTGCGAAAGCTCGAAAGGCAGAAGTTTCAAAGCGACCGGACGCTTGAGCCTGATGTCTTCGGCTTTGAACACCACCCCCATGCCGCCCCGGCCAATCTCGTCGCTGATCCTGTATTTGTTCGCGAAGATCGCCCCTTTTCTTAACGCGGGAAGGGGCGTGGTCAGAGTTTTTGTGAAATAGGGGCTGTCTTGTCCCTCCGGGCTGAGGGGGGCTGCGCAATTTCCGCAGAACCGGGAAGTTTCGGGATTAGCGGAATGACACCTCGGACATTTCATGCCGGCATTCCCTTTATTCCTTTATCATAGGGAAAGCGTGGGCTAAACGCAAACGCGTCTTCTCTATCTTCTCGAGAAATTCAAGACGCACTCAGCAGCCGTATAATCCTTGTCGATGGACTCGATGCGGAGCTCCCATCCGGCCGCGCGGGCGCGGTCCTGCCAGATCGTCTCGAAAATCTTCCGGTAATCATCAAAAGAGATCTGCTGGCTGAGGTGCGCGGCCACCTTGTACAGGCGGAAAAAGTAGGTCCGCATCCTGACCACCGCCGCCTGGTCATCGAGCTTCTCCAAAGTGACCTCATTCGCGGTCAGGTTGGCTTGTTCCCAGCAGAGGTAGAGGATGAACGCCCGGGCCGGCTCGACAAACGGCACCCAAACCCGGGCGGCCAAAAAGTACCCGTTCCCGTCCCTGAAGAAATCGAAGGCGAATTCCCGGCCCTTAGCCTGAGCTAGCGTATTGAAAACCCGCACTTCCCTCGACCAATGAGCCTCCTCGCGGATATGCGCTTTCGTCTCTTCGGGGACATCCGGGAAAGTCGAAGTCGGGAGAGCCCCCATCTTATCCATTCGAATCGTTACGGCCTCAAGGTGCTGAAAATACCAGCTGTCCTTTTCGGCCAGGAAGGAAAAGACATAGGTGACCCTGGGGCCCTCAAAAGAGAGCGGGACCAAGAAATGGACCTGCGCGCCGACCCGATGGATTTCCGGCTCGGCCTCCATTTCCGCCCAAGCGACTCTCTCTCTGATCTCCTTGAGGTAACCCATCAAGGGGGATCGGAATTCTTCGTAATAAGGGCGCAGCCTGTCGGGCGTGACATCGCCTCTTTTCAAAGCGGCGACAAATTCCTTCCAGATGGAGATATCCTGCTGACCGCAGGGGGGCACGGCTGAGATAGCCGCCGAAGCGATAATGAGGACACCGCAGACTAAGGCCAGGATTCGGCTGGTTTTCACGCTTCCCTCCATAGTTCTCATGGCAAACACACCTCACTCTCCCCCTTTAGTCTAGACGAGTACCTTCTCTATATCAAAAATCAATCCAAGTCCTAAGCCTCCTCTTTTCCGTTGCCTTCTCGGCACAAAATGGTTTATCATTGAAGACTACCCCCATGGTCCTCTCAAGACCGATCGTCTCGAGAAAGGAGTAGTCATGAGAAAAATCATTATCCCGACAATCGGCCTCGCTCTCCTCGTCATTATTCTCCTCGGCCTGTATTCACAGCAGGCGGTCAAGGCCGGGGACGCGGCCCTGGGAACACGAAAGTACGACGATTATCAACAGCCCAAGTTCTGCGGCACTTCCTGCCACACGGATATCTATCAGCAATGGACGCAGGCCATGATGTCCCAGGCTTATACCCATCACTGGGACGAAATCGAATACTTTAAGCTGGCCGTCCCGCATGCAGAAAAGGACCCGATGGTGGCGGGCGTCAAGGCGGGCTGCAACGGCTGCCATACGCCCATGGCGTTCCTCGCCGGAGATGTCCCCCCTCCCCTTCCCTCGGCCAACAGCCGGGCCAACGAGTCAGTCTCCTGCGACATCTGCCACACGATCACCGGATTCGCAGGCGACACCCCATATAACTTCAACTGGATCTCAGAGCCGGGGAAGACCAAGTACGGTCCGCGGCAGGGCAATAATTCGCCTGAACACAATCTCGTGAAATCCGAATTCTTGGGCAAAGCGGAATTCTGCGGCACCTGCCACAATGAAAAAAGCCCTTACGGCGCCTGGGTCAAAGCCACTCATCTCGAATGGAAAGACGGCCCCTACGCCGCCCAGGGCGTCAAGTGCCATGACTGCCATATGACTTACGGCCAGGGCAAAACGGCTTCAATGGGCAATGCTTATCCGGACGCCCGGCAGCATCTCTTCCACGGCGCCCATGATCCCGGAAAAGTGCGGGGCACGATCGAGCTCCGTATCCATCCCGATATCCGCGAAGCCGTGCCCGGCGACAAGGTCAAGTTCACGGTCGTCCTTTTTAACCAGAAGACCGGCCACAAGTTCCCTACCGGCTCGGTTGAGGACCGGATCGTCTGGATGCATGTCGAAGCGGCCGACGCCAAAGGCAATGTCTACCATCTCCCCGTAGATAAGAAAGGTTTTGACGGGGAAGACACGACGATCGGCGCCGATGTCCTGGGATACCAGGATATGGGAACCGCCCTCGGCGATCCCAATTTCAAGGGTGTCCAGAGGGACGGCATCCCGCTCGGCGACCGCATCTTCCGGATGGCCTATTTCGACCCCCAGGGCCGTATCACCATGCAGCAGTGGAACACCAAATCGTTCGGGGTGGACTATCGCTTTGGACCCCGGGAGACCAAAATCGAGACCTGCAGCTTCACTCTGCCCGACAATATTGCACCCGGGCCGCTCAAGGTGACGGCCGTGTTGAACTACCAGAAACTGGTCAAGCCGGTGGCCGATTTTCTCGGCGTGCCTCCGGATGAAGCGGAGACCATCAAAGTCAACGACCACTCGACGACGATCACCGTTCTCCAGTGAGGTGAGAGATGAAGAAAGCGATCCTTATCACCATAGGTGCCGTCCTCCTCAGTCAGCTGGCCGTGGTCGAGCTTCAGGCCATCCCGGCATTCGCCCGAAAATATCAGATGACCTGCAAGACCTGCCACGCTCCTTTCCCCAAGCTCAAGCCATACGGCGATGAGTTCGCCGCCAACGGCTATGTCATTAAAGACAAGGACGCTCCCCGCTACAACATCGACACCGGTGATGATTTCCTTTCCCTCATCCGGGATCTGCCCTTGGCCGTGCGGCTGGACGGCTTCATCACCTACAATAATTCCGCCACCAAACAATTGGATTTCGCCTCCCCCTTCATGATGAAGTTCCTCTCCGGCGGAGAGATCACAAAGAATGTCTCCTATTTCTTCTACTTTATCTTCTCCGAGATGGGCGAGATCGCCGGGATCGAGGACGCCTTCATCATGTTCAATAACCTGTTCGGCTTCCAATTCGATTTCTATATCGGCCAATTCCAGGTTTCCGACCCGATTTTTAAACGCGAACTCCGCTTGACTCTGGAGGACTACCAGATTTTCTCCACCGAGGTCGGCGATTCGAGCGTGACCCTGACCTATGACCGTGGAGTGATGCTATCCTACGACCTTCCCACCCAGACGAGTGTCACCGTGGAAGTCGTCAACGGCTCGGGAATCGGTCAGGCAAATATTTTCAAGAACCTGGACTCGGACAAGTACAAAAATGTCGTTTTGCGTTTGTCCCAGGACGTGGGCAAGGACTTCCGCGTCGGCGGCTTCGGTTATCTGGGCAAAGAGAAAAAAGAGGCGGGCGTCAATTCCCTCTGGATGGTGGGCCTTGACGCGACCGTTACGGCCAAGCCGTTCGAGCTCAACCTGCAGTACGTCGAGCGCCGGGATGACAACCCCTTTTTCGCCGTCTCCAGCCTGGTGCCTCCGGAAGACATCAAGACCAGAGGAGCTTTTGCGGAGCTGGTCTACCTGCCCAAGGGCGACGACAGCAAATGGTACCTGGCAGGACTGTATAACTGGGTGGACGGCGACTTCGACGAACTGGACTATTCTTCGGCCACCATCCACTTTGGCCGGATGCTCCGCCGCAACATCCGGGCCACTCTCGAGTTCACGTATATCTTCGACAGCGTCTACGAAGACCATGGGAGGTTAGCCCTCGGTCTGATAACCGGCTTCTAAAAATGGGGACGTTCCCCAAAGTACCACCCTGCCTTTAATCCCGTCGGCAATAGACAGTAAGAACCGAGCAGGGTGGTACTTTGGGGAACGTCCCTAACTTTCTTCATAGGCAAACTCTATGGGCAAGGGAGCCTTGGTTAACATTATCCTCCGTATCCAGGTATACTCCTTTGTGGAATGGACCAAAAGGAGAATCGCTTGGTCGAGCTCGTCCTGGGCGGTCGGACAGAAGCTTTCGAACCCCTGGTAACGCCCTACCGGAAGCTCCTGCTGACCATGGCGTATCGCCTCAGCCGGAATATCGAGGAAGCCAAAGAGATCTCCCAGGAAACGCTGCTGCGGGCTTTTCGTTATCTCGGCTCGTTTGACAAAAAGAGGAGTTTTAAGAATTGGCTCCTTCAGATCGAGATGAACGTCTGGCGCAGTCTGGGCCCGAAAACGCCGGATGAGGGAACGCTCCGCCAGATGGCCGTCCCTGATGCTGCGGAAAACCCAGAAGAAAGCCTGGCCGGAAAGGAAGCGCGGGAGAAACTCCTCTCCTGTCTGGACGGGCTCAGCCCCAGAGAAAGAGAGGTCTTTCTTCTCCGCGACATCGAAGGCCGGAGCGTCAAGGAAACGGCCGAGATATTGCGGACATCGGCCATTTCCGTCCGGGTCCATCTTTCCAGGGCGCGGGACAGGGTGAGGGAACTCGTCAAAGAACGATACCCCGGACTCATGAGGACTCAGGGATGAACTGCTTCAGGGCCAGAAAATGGATCCTTCTCTACGCGGAGGCTGATCTCCCGGCAAGAAGATCGCAACGCTTGGAAGCGCACCTCGATAAGTGCGCAACCTGCAAGAAGGAGATCGAAGAGATCAGGGCCGCTCTGGCCGGGATCCAAACTGTCGCCGATCAAGGAACTCTCGATTGGCCGGAGGCGGAATGGATGGTCTTGATGGCCCGGATTAAGTCAGAACGGCCCGGGCCTCGTCCCAAGTCTACCCTGCAGGCATTTCCCCGAAAATCGTGGGCCTATGGGCTCGCCCTGGTCCTGATCTTGGTCGCAGCGGTCCTGATCCGGAAGATCGTTCCCTCTCCGCCCCCAATCCCCCTTCTCGCAGAGATCATGATGCCCACTCCGGCCCAGCCACTGCGCGCACTAAGGACGGATGAGGCAACTTCGGCTGGCTATCCTCAAGATCTTCCATTCAGAGTATACGAACGCCGGGAGGGCCCCGATCGCGTCCTGCTTGCGGCCGGACCCGCTCTGGATAAAGCGGCCCAGGATATGATGTCCATGACCCTGGTATCTCAAGAGACCGGTCTCAAGGTGCATTGGACATTCAATAGAAATTTCGATTGGGAGGAAAAGAAAAAATGAAAAAGAACGTCTCGATCACCGTGTTACTGGCCTTGGCCGTAGTCCTGTCCTCGGCTGCTTTCAGCCAAGAGACGCCGCAGAAGATGCGGCAGGAGATCGTCAAGCTCAAGTATATCGACAAAGAGGAGATCCTCAACGTCCTGTACACGTTTCTCAGCAACGCCGGAAAGATATCGCCGAGTCCCAGGTCGGGCCTTCTGACGATCAGTGACTATCCGGAAAACGTAGAGAAAGTCCTGGCGGTCATCCGTGAACTCGACGTCAAGCCGGTCGACATCCAATTCACTATCCAGCTCGTCCTGGCATCGATTGAAGACGAGCCCGGGAGGCCGGCTGAGTTAATCAAGGACGATCCTCTGATCAAGGAACTGAGGAGCCTCCTTAATTTCAAATTCTTCTATCCGCTGGACAGCTCTTTTATCCGCGCGATCGACCGGGAGGCCTCCGAAGTCACCATGGGCGACAAGGCCGAGCTTATGCTTCAGCTTCGACCGAAGTATGTCCGGGAGGAAAAAGAGGAACTCATCCAGGTAGAAACCCGGTTGTACAAGATCGTCCCCGTCGCCTATGCGCCGGGAGCTACAGAGACACGAAATCCCTACAGCTCGCTCACGCTGCTCAGCAGCAACTTCACCATGAAATCGGGCGAGAAGACCGTGGTCGGCGTTTCCAAGCTCGACGGCGGCGATAAAGGTCTTATCCTCATCATCACCGGAAAAATCGTCAGGTAAGAAGCGGCCACACTCTTTTTTAATGAAGGCGAGGGGCATAGGCGGAGAAGGTCATCCGGAGGCGAGCGGGCAGGGTTCCTCGAAGAGGAGAGCGAGCCGAGGAAATAAGTGAATTTCGCTCGCTGGGCGAAATTCGCGGGCCTTCGAGCCTATACCCCGAGCCTCAGTTAAGTCAGCTTGTCGACTTTGTTCTGCACTTCGCGGTAGGCAGGGTTCCAGTCCTTGATCCGAAGAAAGAGTTCCAGGGCCTTTCGCCGGTCGCCGTTATCCTCATGAA
>Ga0153916_10002414_pt1 | contig 13660 bp, 12 predicted proteins | sample Opewatmetagenome_FD_109642 | JGI IMG/M metagenome (GOLD analysis project Ga0153916, IMG submission 109642) | Freshwater wetland microbial communities from Ohio, USA - Open water 3 Core 3 Depth 4 metaG | ecosystem: Environmental > Aquatic > Freshwater > Wetlands | place: USA: Ohio, Lake Erie...
GACGCAAGGAAACGCGCCGGGCCGCTCAGGAAAACTGTTTTGCCGGCTGAGCGATTGGGACATAGCCGGCGACATGAAGCCGGCAAGATTCATAATCCGGCAGGGGGCAAAACCGCCGCAGGAGGTCATCGCGGCAGCTATAGCGGTAAGGAAAACGATGCTGGTAGGCCGAGCGCACGACGGCGCGCATCTCATCGGCGGCAAGCTCTATCCTGTTTCTTTCATTCCACTCGATCAATTTTTCAGACACCTCATCCGCGCTCAATCCAAGAAGCCGCAGTTCGGAAGCGAGCCGGATCGCGCAATTGTTTCGCTGGCCCGGTTCGATGTGGCTGTCCCAAATGGCTTGCAAGCCGGCGCAGGGAAAATCGATCCGCGTCAAGTCGGCGGGACGGCGGAAACGATAGGCGAAGGGCTTGCGCGTCACCTTTCTGAGCTGGCGGCGGATGCGCTGGCAAAAGCGCACGGCCGGCCGGTTTTCCGCCACCGCCACACGGGAAAGAAAACCGGTTTCGTCGGTCAACGCCAGCGGCCGGCGCGAGCGCGCCCGTAAGCGGATCTCGTCGACGGTCATGCTCCGCAATTCATCAAGAGTTAAAATACATTTGTTGAGCTTGGATTGCTCGTGAACCGTGTTCGGCAACCGCAGCAAGCGCAGGCGGTCCTTGATGGTCAGGTCAAGGGTTGCGCGCAGCGCTTCCGGCAGCGCTTGAGCCAAATGGCGCCGCATGGAATCGAAGAGCAGCGGCAAAGTCTTCGACGGCGGGATTTTGCCGAAAAGGCGAATGTCCAACATCAAATGAAATCCCTTCGAACCGCTGAAGTAAATTTGCAGCCCATGGGGATCGATCATCCAGCGGTCGATGAAGATGGCGCTCAAAAGCCTCGCCGCCTCAAGAGCGGGCGTTACTTCCCGGTGGTCCAGGTCGATGGGAAAAAACGGCGCCCATACCTTGCCCTGATAACCGGCCAGGGTGGGCGAGGACTCCTGGGCTTGGGCGCTCATGTAGCTGAGCGCTTCGTCGCTATAAAAAAAGTAGGTCGCGTAGCAGCCGTAATGATCAAAGGCTTCGACCAAGGCCGGCACATCGGTGATGGGGACGATATGGTTGCGAAACCCTTTTTGGTAATGGGCGGCAAAATCGACGAGATGAAACTGGCCCATGCCTCTAATACAGAGCAATGTCTTTGCCACCGGGCGGCCAAAGTGAAAGCGCGGCGTCTTCCCGCGCGGCTGGGAGAACCGCCGGCAAAATCCGCACGCCCCCAAGGTAAAATTCCCAGCGCCGCAAACCGGCTCCATCATCCTTTGTCATTCCTGGAAAGGCCCGTTTAACTCCCCGCTCCAACAGCCGCTCTAACGGGTTTTTTTCGTCCGCTTCGAGTGGCATGGCTTCTGCAAAATGCTGTTAGGGAGATCGGTCACGATCGGGAAAGCGGATTTCAACCGGACGGTGTCGCATGCCCACGTACGAGTTTGTTTGCGCGAAATGCAATAAAACCTTTGCCCGGATCTGGTCGCTGACCGAATATGAAAAACAGAAGCAGGGGCAAAACAAGTGTCCCGGCTGCGGCAGCGCGGACGTCAGCCGCAAGCTTTCTCTCTTTCAAGTCAAAACCTCGAAGAAAAGTTAGCGGACGTCGGGACGAAACACAGATGAATCCAGCAGCGGAGCTTGGCGCATTGCAAAAAACCCTGGGCGAGGTCATGACGGTGGACCTGGTGACGCTCAAGTTGAACGACACGCTCAGGCTTGCCGATGATCTCATGAGTCTCGCCAAGCTGCGCCATTTTCCGGTTTTGGACGAGGGCAAAGTCGTCGGGCTGGCCCACCAGGCCGATCTTTTGCTCGCTTCAATACGCTCGCTGGTGCAACACCCCGGCGATGCCCCGCGCGATTCTTTAGGCATGGTGGCGGTTAAAGAAGTCATGAGGCCGGCAATCATGGTTCCAACCCAGATGACCATCCAAGACGCCGCCCGCATCATGGTGGAGAAAAAAATCGAATCGCTGCTCGTCCTGGAGGGAGAGAGGCTGGTCGGCTTGGTCTCGCGGACCGATTTGCTGCGCGAAATCGCTCAACCATGAGCGGCCGGGCGATACAGGAGGAATCCATGCTGGTCGGCAACCGCATGACCCAACAACCGGTCACGATCACCGAGGAAGAGTTGCTCAGCCAAGCGAAGGAAAAAATGGCCGCGGGCCGTTTTCGCAGGCTGCCGGTCGTGGATGACGGCAAATTGGTGGGCGTCATTACCGACCGCGACCTGCGGCAATATGTCGGGGTGCTTGAACATACCAAGGTCAACGCCGTCATGTGCGAAAGGCCGATTACGGTGACGCCGCAAACGATGCTCGAGGAAGCCGCTCACATCATGCTGAAAAACCAGATCGGCGGGCTGCCGGTGCTGCACCAGGACCGGCTCGTGGGCATCATCACGGCCAGCGACGTCATGAAAGCCTTTCTCGACGTCATGGGAGCGTCGGAAAGCGGCAGCGCGCGCATCGACTTCATTCTCGAAGGGGAGGAGCATGGCTTGGTCGAGGCCTCTCGAATCGTGGCGCGCGAGGGAGGCGAGGTCTTGGGAGTCGGCAGCTACCGGGAAAAATTGGGCAGCAACCCGGTCTGTTATCTGCGGGTGCTCGGCAGCAATGCCGAAGGGATCGCCAAGGCGCTGAGAAAAAGCGGCTTTGAGGTGTTGGGCCTGCACCGGACCGGCGCGGAAACGAGCATGAAGGGGTGAAGACTGAATACGCCGAATGGATAGCCGCGCCTGTGCCGATTTATTCGTTATTAATTCTTTTTTTACGGAGGTGAACCATGTCATTGGAAAATTTCTGCAAGAAACCGGTGGTTAAAATCTCGCCCGACGAAGATATTGCGACGGCCTGCCGCTCGATGGAACAGAACAACGTCGGCTGCCTGGTCGCGGAGCAAAACGGCCAGCTCTGCGGCATCGTGACCGATCGCGATATCGCGCTCAAGGTCGCCGGCGCGCAAAAAGATCCCCGTCAAACCAGGGTGAGAGATATCATGACCGCCGATCCGGTGCGCATCTCGGTGAACTCGGACCTGCATCATTTGACCTCGCTGATGCATGCCTACCACGTCAGGCGGGTTCCCATCGTCAACGGCTCGGATGATATGTTGGGAATCGTCACGATGGACGATCTCGTTGCGCTGCTGGGCGATGAAATGTCGGAAATCGGCAAGGCGATCTCGGAGGGGTTTCCACGCGGCAGCGCTTAGCGCGCCCCGAGGAAATAAACGCCATGCAAACGGTTCATGGCGGCGATCCGACCGATAAACTAGTCCGCATTCCGGTCAACGGCATCGAACTGGAAGGCGTGTTGGCCATTCCGCCGAACGCTCGGGGCATCGTGCTCTTCGCTCACGGCAGCGGCAGCAGCCGGCTCAGTCCGAGAAACAACTTCGTGGCCGAAACGCTCAGAACCGCGGGAATCGGCACCCTGTTGATGGATCTCTTGACGAAGCAGGAAGATGCCCTCTATCGAAACCGTTTCGATATCGATCTATTGACTTGGCGTTTGGAGCGCGCGACCCAGTGGCTGATGGAGGAACCGCAAGCCCGATCCTTCGACCTCGGCTATTTCGGCGCCAGCACCGGCGCCGCGGCGGCGCTCAATGCCGCGGCGACCTTGGGCTCATTGATCGGCGCCGTGGTATCGCGCGGCGGGCGGCCCGATCTGGCGATGGCCGCCCTCGGCTCGGTGCAAGCGCCGACCCTGCTGATCGTCGGCGGTTTGGATGATGTGGTGATTGAGCTCAATCGAAAGGCTTATGCAAGACTCAAAGCGGAAAAACAATTGGCGATCGTCCCGGGCGCGACCCATCTGTTTGAGGAGCCGGGAACCCTGCAAGAAGTGGCGCGTTTGGCTGCGGCATGGTTTCGGCGGCATCTCGAAGCGCAAAGGTCCGGCGATCGGACCGTGGAGCGGAAAGTTTCCGTCTGAACCGCGCGCGCGCGACCGGCGAATCTAGACCGGTCAGAGCGCCTGGGGATCGCTCCTCATCAGCATTTCGCGGATTTCCTTGCGATGCCTTTTCCCCTCTTCATGAATCCGCTCCAACATCTCGGCCACCGCGGGCAGTTCCGGCTTAATTTCCTGGATATCCTCTTCGATCTCCGCAGCGCACAGCCGTTCTTCTTCGAGATCGGCCATCAAGTATTGCCAACTATTGTGTTCGTCGGCCACGATTTCAGGCACCTCGGGCAACCGGCCGCCAAAAGTTTTAATTTTTTCGGCGATCCACTCCGCATGCCGCGCTTCATCCTCCGCGATGCGAAGCAGTTTTTCGCGAAACTGCGGGTATTGCATTTTTTGCGCATGGCGCAGATAGCGCATGACCTGGCGGCTCTCGTCAATATAACGCTCGCGCAATATCTCGACGGCCTTGTGATAACCGTCGGGAGATAAGCCGAGAAACCTGCGCCACCAACCCGCCCAGTGCTTGGAGCGATCCATGAACTCCTCCCTTAGGGGAAAAGACCCTTGCCCTTCTGATAAAGCAAAGCCCGCGCCAAGGGAGGGATGGCGCGGGAGCGATCGATTTACACACATGCGCGGCGGCCATTCCCATGCATGCAAACAGCAACGGCGATCCTTCGCAGGGTTGCCAACGACGTAACCACAGCGGAATTTCGCCTGTGATAACCCATCGGTTTTCAACTTCCGAGCGCTCCGTCCGCGGGCACCGATATTGCGTCGTTAGCCGACTTGAGATGTCGTGCGGCGAAGCTACAACGATCCTCGGCGGGAACGGCGCGAACCGACCGATGATAGCCGGCGGAGAGCCGGCTTTTTCCCAAACCGCGCTGGCGATCCTGCGCGAACGCTATTTGCGCCGCGATGAATCGGGCGCCATCATTGAAACGCCCGAGGGTTTGTTTGAGCGCGTGGCGCGCGCGGTGGCTGAACCGGCGCGGCTTTTCGGCGAGGACGCCGCGTTCTGGGAAGCGCGCTTTTTCGAGCGCATGCAGCGGCGCGAGTTCCTGCCCAATTCCCCCACCTTGATGAACGCCGGGCTGCCCGGCGGACAACTGGCGGCCTGCTTCGTGCTGCCCATCGAAGACGATTTGGACTCGATCTTCAGGGCTTTGAGCCGCATGGCGCGCATTCATCAGAGCGGCGGCGGCACCGGTTTCTCATTCAGCCCCTTGCGTCCGCGCGCCGACCACGTCCGCTCCACCGGCGGCATCGCCTCCGGTCCGCTCTCCTTCATGGAGCTGTTCGATCACACCACCGCGGTGATCCGGCAGGGGGGCCGGCGGCGCGGCGCCAACATGGCGGTCCTGCGCGTCGACCACCCCGACATCGAAGAGTTCATCGACGCCAAGCTGCTCCCCGGGCGGCTGGAGAATTTCAATCTTTCGGTGGGCATCACCGACGAGTTCTGCACCGCCCTGGAGCAGCGCGTGCCATTTTCATTGCGCAATCCGCGCAACGGCCGGGCGGCCTGCCGCGTCGACCCTCGCCAGCTCTTCGAGAAAATCGTCGCGGCGGCATGGGCGTGCGGCGATCCGGGTTTGCTTTTCCTCGACGAAATCAACCGCCATAATCCGACGCCCGCCCTGGGACCCATCGAAACGACCAACCCCTGCGGCGAGCAACCGCTTCTGCCCTACGAATCCTGCACTCTGGGCTCGATCAATCTCGCCGCCTTCACCTCTGACGGTAACCTTGACTGGACGAGATTCGCGGGCGCCATCGCCGACGCGGTGGTTTTTCTCGACAACGTCGTCGAGACGAACCATTATCCCTTCGCGGGCATCGAAAACGCGACCCGGCGCACGCGCAAGATCGGCCTCGGGGTCATGGGTTTGGCCGAACTGTTCGCGCGCGCCGGCATCGCCTACGACTCGGAGGCGGCGCTGACCCTGGCGGCGAAGATCGCCAGGTTTCTTACCGCCGAGGCCTGGACCGCCTCGGCCAAGCTCGGCGCAAGGCGCGGCTCGTTCCCGGCCTTCGAGAAGAGCGTTTGGCCGGGCCGCGGCCTGACCGCGCTGCGCAACGCCGCCCTCACCTGCGTCGCCCCCACCGGCACGATCAGTCTGATCGCCGGCACCTCCTCTTCCATCGAGCCGTTTTTCGCCCTTGCGCTGGCGCGCCGGGTACTCAATGGCCGCGTGCTGACTGAATTGAACCCCCTGCTGGAGGCGGAACTCGGCCGGCTCGGCGCCGCCGGCGAGGGGGCTCGCGCAACGCTGCTCCGCGAGGGCGGGCTCAGGCGCGCGTCGAATTTACCTGCCGAGCTTTGCCGCCGTTTTCCCATCGCTCTCGAAATCGCGCCCGAGTGGCATCTGCGCATGCAGGCGGCTTTTCAAAATTATCTGGACGCGGCGGTGTCGAAGACCGTCAATCTGCCCAAGGATGCGCCCAAGAGCGCGGTGCGGGAAATCTTTACCCAAGCGCATCGTCTGCATTTGAAGGGCGTGACGGTGTACCGTTATGGATCGCGCGCGCGGCAAACGCTCTCGTTGATCGAGGAAGCCATGGAGCCGGATTGCCGGGAGTGCGCGGTTTAACGCACAAGACATGCTAAAGTCGAACAATGGCCGCCGACTCAGAGCGAAACCTCCGAACCTCCTCCGAATGGACGATTCACAAGGGTTCGTGCTTTGTCCTGTTCGCTTACGATGCCGCCCGCTCCATCAATCTTGACGACGCCGAACGGCGGCTGCACGAGGCGACCCAACGCCAGACCATCCCGCACAAGCGGCGCACGCCGAGTTACTTCGAATATCAGCTGCCGCCGCTCCGTTTCAGCCAGGAAGCCGAAGCGGTGCGCCTCGGCAACTTCCAAACCCGCCCCGCCGTGGATCTGGTGGTCTACGACTTCGGCGCGGTGGCGGTCCTCTATACCTTGCCCATCGAAGGACCTTTCGCCGATCTGCGGCAACTCAGTGAAGAGCTCTATGACAACGAATTCCTCCTCTCCGATTCGCGCCTACGCGTGCAACAGCTCTTAAGAGTCATAAGCGAGGCGGCGTTCGAAGCCAACCTCTCCCCGGTAGTCGAAGATTACATCGTGTTCCATATCGAATCCTTCGCGCAACCCTTCGATGCCAATCGCTTTTGCACCGAACATGGCCAGCAGATCGCTCAGACGCTGCGCGCCGAGCGCCAGACTTTATCCGACCAGGAGGTCGACGACGCCTTGGGGGCGCGGATTACTTTCGGCACCGAAGACCTTACGATCGTCGACTGGAACGCCGCGCTGCTCATCGACCGGGATGGGGAAGATGTCCGGGCGGTCCTGGATTTCGCCAACGTCGAGCTGCTCGAAATGCGCTACCTCGATCAAAGGTTGGACCGCGCCCTGGACGAGGCCTATGAAACGCTTTCGCGGCGGACGATCAATCTGCCGCGCATTTTGGGGTATTACGGAGCGGCGCTGCGCCGGGTCGCCGAACTTCAGGTGGACAACGCTGTCCTCTTCGAAGGGGTGAACAACACGCTCAAGCTGCTCGGCGACCAATATCTGGCGCGGGTCTATCGGCTGATCAACCGGCGCTTTCACCTCGACGAATGGGACGCGAGCATTTTGCGCAAACTTCAGACTCTCGAAAGCATTTACGAAAAGATCTCGGACCAGGCCGCCAACCGGCGCATGGAGATACTCGAATGGGTAATCATTATCTTGATCGCCATTTCCATCTCCCTGGAGCTTCTCCGCCGGGTCCCGTGAGCGGAGAGCAAGAGCTATTGCTCCGCGGTAAAAATTAGACATAATCCACCTCTGGGGCACGAAGCCGATGAAGGAGAAAAGCGAATTTTTTAACCTCTACAACCATGGCTTTGTCCGCGTCGCCGTGGGAATCCCGGAAGTGCGCGTCGCCGATCCGGCCTTCAATGGCGCCCGAACCATCGAGCTTATGGAGCGAGCCGAGCGCGAGAAAGCCGTGCTGGCCCTTTTCCCGGAATTGGGGCTCACCGCCTACTCGTGCGAGGATCTCTTTCACCAGCAGGCGCTGCTGGATGCTGCGCTTGCATCGCTTCAGGAGGTCTTGAAGGCATCCGAAAGACTAAATCTGATCGCCGTAGTCGGCATGCCGCTGCAGGCCGATCAACTGCTGTTCAACTGCGCGATTGTTCTTCAGTATGGAAAGATACTTGGAATCGTACCCAAGACGTTCCTGCCCAACTACCGTGAATTCTACGAATTGCGCCAATTCGCGCCCGCCGCTGCGGCGCACAGCACGAGCGTCGAAGTTCTCGGCCAGCGCGAGATCCCTTTCGGAGAGCAAATTCTTTTTCAGTCCCATCAGGATCAGCGGTTTACTTTCTTCGTCGAGATCTGCGAGGACCTTTGGGTGCCGATACCCCCGTCCTGCACGGCCGCCCTTGCCGGAGCGACGGTCATTTTAAATCTTTCCGCGTCCAACATCACCATCGGCAAAGACGAGTATCGCCAAAGTTTGGTCGCGAACCAGTCGGCGCGCTGTCTCGCCGCTTATCTCTACACGGCCGCCGGAACCGGTGAATCGACCACGGATCTTGGCTGGGATGGGCACGCGATGGTCTACGAGAACGGCTCCCTCGTCGCCGAATCGGAAAGATTCCACTACCAGTCGCAGCTCGTAACCGCGGAACTGGATTTGGAGCGGCTCACTGAGGAGCGCATGCGCCAGAACAGTTTCGGCCAGAGCATGCAGCGCTGCCGCGAGGAACTCGGCCGCTTCCGCAGAGTTGCCCTAAATATCGAGTTTCCGACTACCGGTCGCTTGCTATGCCGGCGGCGGACCGACCGGTTTCCCTATGTGCCTTCCGACCCGGCACTGCGCGACCGGCGCTGCTACGAAGCCTATAACATTCAGGTGCAGGGCTTGGTGAAAAGGCTTCAAAGTTCCCGCATATCGAAGATCGTCGTGGGCATCTCCGGCGGGCTGGATTCGACCCACGCGCTCATCGTAGCGGCCCGCGCCGTGGACCTGCTGCGACTGCCGCGTTCCAATATTCTCGCTTACACCATGCCGGGTTTCGCAACCGGCCGGCGCACTCTGGAGAACGCCAGGACCCTGATGAACGCGGTCGGCTGTGCGGCACACGAACTGGACATTCGTCCGAGCTGCGAACAGATGTTGCGCGATATCGAGCATCCCTATGCCGAGGGGGAGCCGGTTTACGACGTCACCTTTGAAAACGTGCAGGCGGGAGAGCGAACCAGTCATCTGTTTCGCCTCGCCAACCTCCACCAGGGGCTGGTGCTGGGGACCAGCGATCTCAGCGAACTGGCTTTGGGCTGGTGCACCTACGGTGTGGGCGATCACATGTCCCACTATAGCGTCAACGCCAGCGTTCCGAAGACGCTCATTCAATTTCTCATCCGTTGGGTGGCCGATACCAACCAGCTGGGGGAAAAAACCAGCCTCGTCCTACGGTCCATCCTCGATACCGAGTTCAGTCCCGAGCTTGTGCCGGGTGATCCCGACGGCGAGCAACCGACTCAGAGAACAGAGGATGTCATCGGGCCGTACGAACTTCACGATTTCACTCTCTATTACACCACCCGCTTCGGCTACCTGCCCTCAAAGATCGCTTTTCTCTCCTATGGCTGCTGGAGAGACCGCAATCTGGGACCATGGCCCGATATCCCGGAAGGAAGACGAAATCAGTACGCCATCGCCGACATTAAACGCTGGCTCTCTGTCTTTGCCTGGCGGTTTTTCCAGGTGAGCCAGTTCAAGCGAAGCTGCATCCCGAATGCTCCCAAGGTCGGCTCCGGCGGCTCTTTGTCTCCTCGCGGCGATTACCGGGCGCCCAGCGATAGCGAGGCGACGGCTTGGCTCGAAGAAATTAAAAAGATTCCCGATCAAGATCCCGAACTCTGATCCGGCCGTCTTACTTTGAACCTGCCCCTTTGGACTTCCGGCTGATGGCCCTGGGCTTTACGGTGAGCACCGGGCAGGAGGCGTGGCGCACGACTTTTTCCGCGACATTGCCGATCAGCAGCCGCTTGACTCCGGTCCGGCCATGAGTGGCGAGCACGATCAAATCGATCCGATGATCCTCTGAAGCGTCAAGAATCTTTTCGAAGGGATTGCCGCTCGAAACGAGATATCTGACCTTGGGCAGGCTCTGGACCGCCTCGCGGCAAAACTGTTTCACCAGCACTTCCGTGTGTTCCAGGGTCGCCGCCACGATGCGCGACCGCCGCAAAGGCTCGCGCTTGTAGAACTCCAGCAGCGCCGGATCGGCTTGGGTAATCGACTTCAAATAAAGTTCGTCGTAGGGATTGTCGATGACGTGCAACACATACAACGAAGCGCCGGCGCTGGCCGCGACCTTGACACCGAGCTTGAGCGCTTCAAGGGAAAACGGTGATAAATCCACGGGACAGAGAATTCTTTTAAAATCCAAACTCACGAGGGCCTCCTATCTTGAAGCCGCCATCCGCGCTCCGCTTTTCCCCTCAACCTCGCGCGCCGCTCCTCGGTCCGCAACCGCTACGCCGCCCGGCGGTAGAGGTTTTCGATCAGCTCCCGGTAGCGCTCCATGATCACTTGCCGCCTCGGCTTCAACGTCGGCGTCAGCTCCTCGTCTTCCACCGTGAAGTCGCGGTCGAGAACGGAAAAATTCCTGATCGCCTCGAAGGGCGCGAGTTCGTTATTTTTTCTCCGGATTAGCTCTCGAAGCCGCGCTTGAACCCAGGGATGGGATGACAGTTCCGCGGCGTCGCCGATCTCAACTCCCGCCTCCCTGGCCGTCTCCAAGACCCGCTTGCGGTCGAGGGTGATCAACGCCGACAAATGCGGCTGGCCGCGGCCGACGATCAACGCCTGGCTGACCAGGGGATCGGTCTTAAGCAGATTTTCAATTTTTTGGGGCGCGACTTTTTTCCCTCCCGAGGTCACGATCAGATCTTTTTTGCGGTCGAGAACGCGCAAAAAACCGTCGCCGTCGATTTCCCCGAGATCGCCGCTGTGAAACCAGCCGTCGGCGTCGATCGCCTCCTCCGTCGTCAAAAGGTCCCGATAGTAGCTTTTGAAAATATGAGGACCGCGGAGCAGAATCTCGCCGTCGGGGGCAATGCGGCAAGCGGTGCCCGCCAACGGCAGCCCGACGGTGCCGAACTTGAAGGCGTCCGGGCGGTTCGCGTGCGACACCGTCGCGGTTTCCGTCAGGCCGTAGCCTTCGAGAATGAAGATCCCCAACGCATGAAAGAACTCGGCGATCTCCGGCGATAGCGGCGCCCCTCCCGAAATCGCCAGACGCAAGCGGCCGCCGAAAGCCGCGCGCAGACGCGCGAAAATCAGCCGATCCACGCAGCCGAATGCCAGCGCCGTCCGAGGACCGATTTTTTGCCTTTGCAGCCGCTGCTTGCCAACGGCCAAGCCCCACTCGAAGATTTTTCGCCGCCACGCGCTCTCTCTCCCCAGGCGCAGCCGAATGCGCGCGTAAGCATTCTCATAAATCCGCGGGACGGAAAAAATCACCGTCGGCCTGACGCTGCGCAGATCGCCGGGAAGCGCTTCGATGGAACGGGCGACGGCCAAGGTCCAACCCTTGGCCACGGCCATGAAATGTTCCAAGCGGCCGAGTGAATGGGCGGTGGGAAGAAAATGCAGCGCGACATCGCGCTCCGTCGAAGCGACCGCGGCATCGACGGCTTGGATCATAAAAAGGTAATGAGCGTGGGTCGTCAACACGCCTTTGGGCACGCCGGTCGTTCCCGAAGTATAGATGATGGTCAGATCATCCTCCGGGCGAACCGCATCGACCAAGAGTTCGAACATCCCCTCATGGCGCTTTTCATGGGACCGGCCGATTTCACGCAGGGCATCGAGGGTGAGCGTCCGGACCGGCTGTTCAGAGGGATGATTCTCCGCTGCCGCCTCAAAGACGACGATGGCCTTGAGCCGGCTCAAGGGCACCGGCGCGTTATCGAGCTTTGCCAATCGTTTGAAGGAATCGACAAAGAGCAACGCCGGCTCCGCGTGGCCGAGGATGTGCGAAGCTTGGGAAGCGGCGCTGGAAGTGTAGATGGGCACGGTCAGCGCGCCGATGCAGATATCGGCCCAATCGGCGAGCAGCCATTCGACGCGATTGCCGGAAAAAATCGCCACGCGCTCGCCGCGACCGATTCCCAGCGAGGTCAGTCCGAGCGCTATTTCACGCACCCGCGCCAGGGCGTCGTTCCAAGTCAGCGAGCGCCAGCGATTTCCTTCAACATAACGGTACAACGTCCTGTTGCCGTAGCGCTTGGCCTGTTGGACAAACATCGCGGCGAGGCTGGCGAACTGCATGGCATACCGCCGAGGTTCGGCAATCATTTCCGCTCCGCCGATAAAGTAACGCAAAGCATATGCCGCGATGGAAGACGACAAAAAAAATAATCTTGCGGCACAATCCGGATGAGTTTCAGGAATTTCCTCCGAGCGCTTCCGCCGCCGCGTGCGAAGTCGAATTGTCAGCGGTGGGAAAATTTTCCGCGCCGCCCTTGCAGGGGCGCGAAAAATTTTCCGCCCTCCCGCCGCAATGACTTGAACGGCACTAATGATCCAAGCGGCATGGTATTTGCCAAACCATCCCGCGAAAGGGGTGGCTCATTGAAGATTTCATATCACCGGCGGTCTTTCATCTCATGAGTTTGTTTCATCAAGGAGGAAGAGAAGATGTCCATGCTGGCGCAAGATTCCCGTTGTGACCCGCGACTGTGGGGTTTGGTTTTGGCGGCGGGAGACGGCAAACGTCTCGAGGGTTATGTCCGTGTGCTTAGAGGAAAGGAGTTGCCCAAACAGTTCGTCAACATCATCGGACGGCGTTCCATGTTGGAACACACCTTTGATCGGGCGGAGCGGCTCATACCGGCGAGCCGAATCTTGACCATCGTCAGCCAAAAACACCTCAAGCACAGCGAAGCGCTCAAACAGATCGCCTCTCGTCCGGCCGGCACTGTCATCTTGCAGCCGGAGAACAGAGATACCGGACCGGGGATTCTGTTGCCGTTGCTGCATCTCTACAAACGCTTCCCCGAAGCCGTCGTGGCGACGTTTCCAGCGGACCATTTTATTTTGGAGGAAGAGCGGCTCATGGACCATGTCGAGCTCGCGGCCCAGGCGGTGGCGCGAAATCCGGATCGCATCATGCTTCTCGCTATGGAAGCCAAGTGGCCCGAAACGGATTACGGCTACGTGGTTCCCTACGACGAAGGGGGACAACTGAGCTTCTGGGGAGCCCGAAGGGTGGCCCATTTTGTCGAGAAGCCGGACCGGGACAGGGCGCACAGGCTCGCCGCCGCCGGAGGTCTTTGGAACACGATGATCATGGTGTTCAAAGCGAAGAATCTTTTAAATCTGACTAAAGTGCTCTATCCAGAACTCTATCAATGTTTCCACGGCCTTCTCGATGTTCTTGGCGGACCGAGAGAAAAGGCCGGGGTTAAAGATCTCTACCTTAAACTCAAGCCGCTGAACTTTTCAAAGGGGATACTGGAGCATGTGCTGGCTCAATTTCCCGGCGCGCTCTTCGTCTTGCCCGTCGTGAATGTTTTTTGGAGCGACTGGGGTGCGCCGCAACGGATCGCGGCTGCGCTGGCGGCTCTCGGCATGAATGGACGGCATGAGGCGCGCCCGCGGCAAGACGCTCTAGAGACGCAACCCTTACAAAAACCGCAGCGAATGAGCGGCGCCGCCC
>Ga0153916_10002415_pt1 | contig 13655 bp, 10 predicted proteins | sample Opewatmetagenome_FD_109642 | JGI IMG/M metagenome (GOLD analysis project Ga0153916, IMG submission 109642) | Freshwater wetland microbial communities from Ohio, USA - Open water 3 Core 3 Depth 4 metaG | ecosystem: Environmental > Aquatic > Freshwater > Wetlands | place: USA: Ohio, Lake Erie...
CGCCGCCTGGCTCGAAGGGCTCGCGATCGTCACCGCCTCACTCATCGCACAACCGGTGCTCACCAAACGGCGAGTTCGACACTCGGCGGTTTGGCTTGGGTGGGAGTCCTTGCGACGCCACGGAACTCGATTATCCGAATCGCCGTCACAAGCCTGCGTGCGGCTGCGTGACGTGCTTGCGCAGGCGGCGTGAGGTGCGGGAAGATGTGGGGAGACCTCAGAGTCTGACTCTATTGATAGACCGGCGCCACAAGAAGCGGGAGAGGCGGCCCATGGTTCAGGGGACACGCGCTGCAAAACGCCGCATAATCATGCCGTGACGATACTTTCTTCGCGAACCCGGTACGTGCTCGATCGCCCGTGGCGGTTTGCGGGCCAGGTGGTTGCCGGCTTTCGCGCCAACCAGGGGTTTCTGCTGGCCGGGGCCGTGGCCTATTACACCCTGCTGTCGATCGTCCCGATGTTCGCCCTCATCCTGGTGCTGCTATCGCAATTCACGGAAACACCGGCGCTGCTCACGGCCCTGGACGAATACCTGGCGCTGGTGGCCCCGGGACAGGCCGAGGCGCTGGCTGCCCAGATTGGCGTGTTCCTGGAAAACTGGAAGGTGGTCGGGGTAACGGGGCTGGCGCTGCTGCTGTTTTTCAGCTCCGTGGCGTTTACCGTCCTGGAGAACGCCATGTCGGTGATCTTCTTCCACCGCGTGGCCGTCAAACGCCGGCACTTCCTGGTGTCGGCCATCATTCCCTACTGCTACATCTCGCTGCTGGCCGTCGGCATGCTGGTGGTGAACGCCGTCAGCGGTACTCTGGCCACACTCGACGCCCGGTCCATGAAGGTGCTGGGTCACGTCTGGTCACTGGATGGCACCGAGGCCGTGCTGGTATACCTGCTCGGCATTGTCGGCGAGATTGCCCTGCTCACCTCGCTCTACCTGGTGATGCCGGTCGGCCGACTGGTGCTCCGCCATGCCTTGATCGGCGGGGTAACGGCAGCACTGTTATGGGAGATCACCCGGCATGTTCTGGTCTGGTACTTCTCGACCCTGTCGCTGGTCAATCTGGTATACGGTTCGTTTGCCACGACCATTCTCATTCTCCTCAGCCTGGAGGCGGCGGCGATCATCCTGCTGCTGGGCGCACAGGTCATCGCCGAATACGAACGCATCGGCATGTCGCCGACCCCGTTACACGGGCTGCAAACCTAGACACAATGCGCGTTCCATAGGCACATGCGCATGGATTCATGACCGCGCCCAGGCGCAGACCTCGGCAACACAGTTGCCGTGCATGGCATATACTTGAAATCGAGAAACGAAACTGGAGGTCAAAGCATGCGTCGTACTCTGGTGACAATCCTGGCGCTGTTCGTGAGTGGCTGCGGAGTTGAAGTTGCCAGCACCGCGGCCGTGAGCGCTACCGTCAAGGCGCAGGAGGCCAAGCAGGCCCAACAAACCATGGAACAGTTTCAGAAAAAACTGGATGCCGCCGCGCAGGCCGCACAACAACAGGCAAACGAGGTGGAGAAGGGAACAGGCTACTAGCGATCGCCGTGGAGTGTCTCACCTCCCTGCGCGCGCCAATGCCGCATCGATAGCGGCAGTCCGACGGTTACAATTGCCCCACCCTGCCCAACATGTCCTGTGCATGGCCCCCGGCACTGACACCGTAGAGTGCCTCCTGCAAAATGCCGTTCTTATCAATGAGAAACGTCGAACGCACAATGCCCTTCTTTTTTTCACCGTTCTTTTCCTTGTCCTGCCATACCCCGTAGCGCTCACACAGCGCACCCGTGGTATCCGCCAGCAGATCCAGTTTCAGCCCGTATTTATCGATAAAGGCCTGGTGACTCGCGCAGCTATCCTTGCTGACGCCGATCACCACGGCGCCGGCCTTGGCAAACTCACTAGCCAACGCGGTGAACTGGTTGGCCTCGATGGTGCAACCCGGCGTGTCGTCTTTTGGATAGAAATACAAAACGACATGCTTCTTGCCTTTAAAATCGGATAACGAAACGAGCTGGTTATGCTGATTGGGCGAACTGAAATCGGGTGCGGGCTGATTCTTTTTCAACGTGCGGGCCTCCTGGTCTCGTCGATGGTTCCTGTACAGTTAAAGGTTCTCTGCCAATAAAGTCTTCCAACACCTCGAACACTTACATTACGCAGTCGTCCTGCTGCATTCAAGCGTACAGATTCCAGGTTTTGTTTGGCGCGGCGTAACGGCGCATGGCTGGTGCAAACGAAACCGGAACAGAAAGGAATTCATTCTCGTTACAGAATCATTGACCCTAACCCGTCAACCATTTCCCAAGCCACGCGTTTAGGTTATTTGGACCGGGCGTGTAGCGGCTGTGCTGCCACCGACCAGCCCCGACCCCATTCGGTGAACATTCGGCCATTTCCACTACTGCATGCGTCATCCCCGGTTACGCTGGAATGACAAAATTCCGTGTACGTGCACCAGCAAAGCAGGCAACAAAAAAACGCCCCCAACCAGGGGGCGTTTATGTGTAACGGACAGCAGTAACGGCTATTACTTCTTCTTCGCTTCCGGGCACTTCACGTCCTTGCCATCGACCTTCACCATGTCGCCCGGCTTCTTGTCCTTGCAGGCCTTGGCGGTGGCTTCGCCCATGTGCTTGGCAGCCATGCTGGAGGTGCTCAGGCCCAGACCGGCGACGAAGGTAATGGCCATCAGGCTTGTCAGTAACTTGTTCATGCAAAATTCTCCCGTTTGTTGAGTTGGACTGTTTGGTGTGGCAAGGGTTGGCAATTCAACCTCACCTCGCGCCGTGTAATGTAATGCGCAACCAGTGGCCCAGCAACGCAATTTTATTCAGCGGGCCAAGAATCAGAAACAGCTAATATTAGCGAAAAATAATACACTAGCTGTACTCACAGGGGAGAAGGCTACTTCAAACACAGCCCGGGCAAGACCGATGAGCGGGAGCAAATCGGAAGCCGTGGTCTGGCCTCGATGACAATGTGGTGTGGCGACATCGAGACGCGCGGTGCGGACGATCGGCCGCGTTACTTCCGGTCCTCGATCCATGCACCCAATAGGGTGTAGGTGACGGCCAACACCATGGGGCCGACAAAAATGCCGATCAGCCCAAAGGCGATCAAGCCGCCGATGACGCCGGTAAAGACAAGCAGCAGCGGCAGATTCGCGCCCTTCTTGATCAGAATCGGTCGCAGGACATTGTCGAGCGTACCCACCACCACCGTGACCACTAGCAGAAAGGTTCCCCACGCCACATCATCACGCCAATACAGCCAGATCACTGCCGGGACTAACACTGGCACGGCGCCGATCTGCGCCACGGACAGCATGAACATCGACGCCGTGAGGATGGCCGCAAACGGCACACCCGCGATGACGAGCCCGATACCGCCGAACAGCGCCTGCACCAGCGCCGTCACCACGACGCCGAGCGCAACGCCGCGGATCGCCTGCGCCGAGAGCAGCACCGCGTTGTCGCCGCTCTCCCCGCCCAAGCGCTGCCCGAAGCGCCGTATCCAGGCGCCGGCCTGTTCGCCGTGTGCAAACAAGATCGCGGCGAATACCACCGTGAGCAGAAACTCAACGAAGACCACGCCGAGGCTGCCGACCTGCGCGACAAACCATTTCGTGAGCCCACCGGCATAAGGGACGATATTGGCCATGAGCGTCTCGGCGCCATCGCTCGTCAACTCCTGCCACAGTTGCACGCCCTGCTGTCCGATCACGGGCAGGCTGCCGAGCCAGGCGGGCGCCGGCGGTACCTTATACTCGCCCAAGGCCTTCACCCACCCACCGAGGGTATCGGCGTTGGCCACAATGGTTACGATCGCGGCGGTGAACGGCACGATCAGCAGTAACAGCAGCGCGAGCGTCATCACCGTTACCGCCAGCCAGCGCTGCCCCCATAAAACAGACTGGGCCGCGCGCATCAGCGGCCAGGACGCCACCACGAGCGTCACCGCCCAGATCAACGACGCCAGAAAGGGGCGCAGGACCCAGAGCGAGAACGCGAGCAGTCCGCCGATGAACAGCACCGCGAGCACGGTACGGGTGAGGTCGCGTTGGGTGTCGGGCATGAAGTATGGATCCTTGGGTTTCTGGAGATGTTACCCGAGCCCGGCGTCGCGACCAACTGGCACGCCGCGTGCGGTGCGCTCAGCGCTCGATCTTGTACAGGATATCTGCACCGGTGTAGGCGCCGGTGTCGGTCTGGATCTGCCAGTGCTCATCGAGGTCGTAGCGCAGGCGCAGCATGTTGCCGATCTCGAACAGGCCGATGCCGTAAGACACGTACAGGCGCGGTGACAAGTAGGTGCCGAGCATCAAGCTCGCGCCACCACCCGCACCGCTCGCGATGCGAACATCCTCGATGCCGAGCGCGCCGCCAACGTCGCGTACCAGCTGCTCGCCACCGGCGACCGTGAGTGCCGACACCGCCTGCGCGAGCCAGGCGCTCTCGGAGCTGCCGCTCTTCTGCGCCGATGTGCCGAACACGATGTACGACAGGATGTTGGTCTGGTCGAGCGCCGGCTCCGAGAACAGGGTCACCTCCGGTCTCTGCAGGGGCCCGCGCGCCTGGATGCCGGCGGTCACGTTCTCCACGCGGCGCACGGCGCGCAGATCGACCTCCGGATCGTCGATCGGCCCGCCGGTGAACGTCAGGCGGCCGCGGACGATATCGAGGTCCTTGCCGTAGGCGCGGTAGGTTCCACGCGTCACGCGCAGCTCGCCGCTCGCAGTCGTAGGCTGGCCGGGCGCGTCGTGCACGGTGACATCGCCTTCGACGAAGGCATCGATATTGTAGGTCACCACGCGCACTTGTTTGCCGAGCAGCACGTGCACATCGGCGGTTAACGCGACCCGCTCGGCGCGGGTCGTGGGGTCGGCGCCGAGCACGACGATATCCGGCGAAGTCTGGGCGCCGGTGCGCAGCGTGCGCGGCGAGATCAGGGCGCGCGTTACTCGAATCTCGCCGTCGAGATCGAGCGCGTGCGGCTGCGCCCGCAGCCGCAGATCGGGTGAGCCGATGAGCGTGTACCCGGGGGTATGGATGGCCTCGAAGTCCTGTCCGCGCAACTGCAGCTGCGCGCGCCACGGCGCATCCGCGCCGAGCTCGATGTGCCCGTCGACGTTGAGCGTACCCGGCCCCGAGCGCGCCTCGGCCTGCAGCGTGATGCGCTGCGCATCGTCGCTGCGCGCGCTTGCGCGCACGTCTTCGAGCGTGATGCCGAGACCCGCGATGCCTGCACGGCCCTGTTCGAGTCGCGCCTCGCCGCGGACCTCGGGCGACTCGAGGCTGCCGCCCAGCTCGGCCTGCAGTTGCAGGCGCCCGCGTGGCTGCAACAGCTGTGGTGCGAACAGGGTGAGTAGCCCGAGATCATCGAGCTGCGCGCGCAACGTGCCACGCAGCGTGCGCTCGCCGGCGGGCTTAGCCTTGAACGGCGCGTATGGCATGCCGAGCTCGGCATGCGCGGCGCCAGCGCCCGTCAAGGTTAGCGCAGCCGTCGCCTGCAGCCGGTCGGCGGCGGCGCGCGCGCGCAGTGTGATGTCGTCGAATCCGATCGCCGGCGCGGGTTCGCCGGCATCGCCAAAGCGCAGTGTGCCGGCACCGACATCGAGAGCCAGCTCACCATCGAGGCCGCCGTCGGCCGCCACCGTCAGTCGGGTCTGACCCGTCACACGACCGTCTAGTCGCGCATCTGCGCCGATCCAGGGCTCGAGCACGGCGAGTGGCACGCCGCTGAGCTGCACGCTGGCGCGCCCGCCCTGTGCCGCGCGCCCCGCGCCGTCGACACAGGCGTGGTGCGCGTCCTGCACCAGGCACAGCGCAGCAAGCACGAACGCACCGCGCCCGATCTTGAGCGCCACCGGCTCCCGCTGGCGCCAGGCGCCGACGCGTGCATTGCCAACGTCGCTATCGAGCAACGTGCCGCGCCACTGCTGCGCCTGCAGGCCGCCGGCCGCCTCCAGGCGCGCGTGTGCATCGGCGCGACGCGCGCTGGCGTGCAGCCGGTGCTCGGTCAGCCGACCCTGCGCCGTGAACTCCACGTGATCGAGGTCGAGGCCGCGCGCCCGCAGCCCCTCGGCCTGCAGCGTGATGCGCGAGTCCACATGATCGGCGAGATCGAGATCGACCGCGGCGTCCAGTGTCGCCGCGCGGTCATCGCGCCAGGCGAGCGCGAGCGCGCTGAACTGCGCGTTCACGATCGGCTGCCGACGCGCACCGCTCAGCCGACCGCTCGCGCTGATAAGACCGCTCGCATTCGGCAGCAGGTCGGCAAGATCGGGCGCGGCCAGCTGCCACGCAAGCTGCCACTGTTCATCCACCCGGCCGGCGGCCTGCAGACGCGTGTCGCCGGCGCGCAACGCGAGCGCCTCGAGCGTGTAGATTTCGCCCGCGACGTGCGCGGCTCCCGTCAGTTGCATGGGTTTGTTGCGCAGCGTGCCGGCCAGCTCCTCGATCGTGAGCGCGGCGTCGAGGCGCTCGCCGTAGCGGCCGTGGCTCGCAGCGCGCAGGGCGAGGCGCCCTGGCCAGTCGGGGTGCAGCACGCCGGGATCGAGTTCGCGGCCGGCCAGCTGCAACTGCCAGCGCAGCGCCGGGGCCCAGTGCACTTGCCCGCTCGCTGTCAGCTGGCCATTGAGCCACTGCGCTTCGGCTGTATCGATCTCGAAGCCGTTGCGATCGCCATCGCCGCGGCTGTGCAACGTGAGACGCCCGAGGTGCGCCAGCTCGAGTATGCCATCGAGCTCGTAGCGATAGCGATTGATGCTGCCTTGCAGCGCGAAGCTGCCCTGCGGGCTGCGCGCCTGCGGCTCGCCGGCGAGTGGCCAGCGCAGCGCCTGCCAGGTGCCGCGCAGTGCGAATGGCGCACCAGCGCCACCCGGTTGCCACGTGCCCGTGGCGCTCAACGTGGCGTCACCATCACGCTCGCGCAACGTCAGCGCCTCGAGGGTGATGCCGGTGTCGGCCGCGCTGACGCGCACGTCACCGTCGAGTGTTCGACCGGCGTGGGTAAGCCCGACTCGGCCGTTGGCCGTGAGCTGACGGCGGTCGCCCTGCGCCTCGATGTGCGCGCGCAGCACGGCTGCCGGCCAGCCATGTTGCCAGGCGGCCGGATCGAGGTCGGCGGTCGCCAGCGTCGCGTTCCAGCTTGTCGCGCCCAGCACATCGCTTGCCGTGGCGTTCAGCTGTGCGCCCCACGGTGGCGCAAGTTGCTGTTCGGTCGCGAGCCGGCGGCTGTCGCCGCGCAGCCAGCCGCGACCGGCGAGTGGCGCGAGCGGCGGGACGCGCATCGACCAGCGCAGCTCGAGATCGACCGGGTAAGGTGGGGCGAGGTCGAGCTGCCCCGTGGCGGTGACGGAGTATTGCTCGGCCTCGAGTGCGAATTGTGTTAACCGCACGCGCGTGCCGTCTCCGCTGCCGCTCAGCTCCGCGCGCGCCAGCGTCACCGAGTCTGCCTGGTCGAGAGTGATGACGGCGTGCGTGAGCCGGACGGCATCCAGTTCCACGGCGAATGGCAGCGCAAGCCGTGGCGCGGGCGCGGCACTCGCCGGCGTGCGGCGCTGGTGCAGTTGCACATCGTCGAGCTCGAGGCGCGTGATATGCCAGGTTGCACGCAACAGCGCGCCGGGTTGCCAGTCGAGCACAAGCTCACCGATGCGCAACTCGGTGCGCGCATCACGATACACAACGCCGCGCGCATGGATCGGGCCGAGCAGGTCACCGTGCAACGCTTGCACCCGCAGCTCGCCCGGGGCAAGCGCGGCGACGCGTGCGAACGCCCAGTGCAGACCGGCCTCGCTCGTGAGCAACGCCGTCAGCCCGAGCGTGACGGCGGCGAGGACGGCGGCGATGCCAAGCAGTGTGCGCTTCACAGGTCAGGCCCGATGATGAAGTGTAAGCGCCACGGCCGGTCTTCGAGCGTGAGCGCCCAGGCGACATCCAGGCGGATCAGCCCGACCGGTGATTTCCAGCGCACCCCCATGCCGGCACCGCGGAAATACGGGCCGTCGAAGCTTTCCACGGCATTGCCGACATCGAAGAACGTGGCCACGCTCCACTTCTCGACGATGCGGTGCTCATACTCGATGCTGCCGGCCAGCAGGTACGGTCCGCCGATGACCTCGCCGTTCACATCCTTGGGGCCGAGGGAGTTGTAGGCGTAGCCACGCACGCTCTGATCACCGCCGGCGTAGAAGCGCAGGCTCGCGGGCAGCGTCGAGAAATCGTCGATCCAGGTGGCGCCGGCGTCGAGGCGCGCCACCACCCGCCCGCGCGCACCGAGCGGCTCGATGGCCTTGGTCTGGGCGCGTGCTTGCCCGAAGGTCACGTCCGAGGCGAGCGCCGTATTCGAGCCGCGTACGTCGAGCTGGGCGCGCCAACCACGCCTGGTGACGAGCCGGTTGTCGGTATCGAGGTACAGCCAGCTCGCATTCGGCATCACCAGGGTCGTGCGCCCGCTCTCGACGCCGGTCTGCCAGTGCTCGCGTTCGTAGTTCAGGCCGTAGGTGCTGCGCCAGCCGGCGATGCGGCCCTCGGTCAGGCGCCAGTAACCGCCGGCATGTGTGTAGGCGACCCCGGCGGTGAGGCGGCGGCTGTCGCTGGTGTCGGGGTACTCGTCAATGCCACCGACGCTGAACGACAACTGATCGGTGCGCGGGTCGCGCACCGGGATGAGATAGCGGGCGGTAAGATCGCTGCGCACCTGCGAGACGTTGAGCTCGGTGGCGAGTCGATGGCCGGCCTCATTGAGTCGACGGCGTTCCCAGCCGGCCTTGCCGCGCACCCCGGTATCAGTGCCGTAGCCGAAGCCGAGCGTGTACTGGTTGGGCGGCCGCGGCACGAGCTTCACCACGATCGGCACCTCGTTATCGATCGCGAGATCGCGCCGCGGCGTCACCTCGATCTGCTGGAAGTAGTCGCTGTCGACCAGACCGCGCCGCAGCTCGAGAAGCTGGTCGGCGTCGAACGGCTCGCCAGCGGCGAACGGCACATAGCGCACGAGCAGTTGCGGGTCGAGGCCGCTGCCGGGCTCGAATTGCACAGTGCCGAAGCGGTAGCGCGCACCGGTCTGGTAGTGCAGTGCCACGCTCGCCGTGTAGGCCACGAGATCGAGCTGCACCGTGTTGCGCGAGAGCGTGGCATCGAGATAGCCGCGATCGGCGCCGAGGCGCGTAAGGCGCGACTTCGCCGCCTCGTAGCGTTCGTGATCGAGCACCTCACCCTGACGCAGCGGAAAGTCCTTGAGCAGCGCGGCGATGGCGGGATCGGCCAAGCCGTCACCGGTGACCTGCAGGTCGAGCGCGCCGATGCGCAGCGCCGGTCCCAGCTCCACGCGGTAACGTGCCACGTAGCCTTGCTCGCCGCTCTTGAACTCCGCAGCCACTTTGGCGCGATAGTAACCGCGCGGCTGCAGGGCCGTGCGGATCTCCTCCGCGGCGCGCGCGTGCAGGACGCGGATCGCGGCCGTGCTCAGGCCGGACTCTCTTTTTTGTTGTTCGATGCTGAGCTGCGCGAGCACCGGCTTGCGCAGTGCCCGTGGCAGGCCTTCGACCACGACCTCGATGGCGACCGCCGGCCATGCGACCTGCAGCAGCATCGCGAACCACAGGCCGCGCAGCCACGCGGCATATCGGGTCAGTTTGGCGTGCGAAGCGGGCATTGTCGCGGGTGCGGGCAGGGTATCGGAAGAATAACTGTCCTTGTCTGTCGCAGGGGTCATACTCCGCAACCGACTGACCAACGCAATCTAGCAGGCGTATGGCAGAGTCGTATTGATGGAAGTCAAAGTTCCATAGGCCAGAATAACTGCCTGGGCCAATGCCCATGCGCGCTGTTTATCCCGGTATTTTTCATATGAGCAAGTGGCCGGTACCCATGCCAGGTTGCCCTTTGAATTCGGAAAGCCCTCCACCATGCGCTATCCGACATCGAAGGTCGCACACCGGCCTGCGTTCGCGGGACAGCGTAACGAAGCGTGTATACACTATCCGGGCAATCCCCTCCGACCGCACCATGGCCCAGACCCCGCAACAAGATGGCAACTCCGGCTACGGACTCGAGGCCAAGGTCTGCGCACTGCGTGATCCGGCCACCTACCCGGAGGCGCCGCGGGCGATTGAGGCGCGCGAAACCCACATGTCCTGGGTGTTCCTGACCGAGCGCCACGTCTACAAGCTGAAGAAACCGGTGCGCTACGATTTTCTGGACTTCAGTACGCTTGAGAAGCGGCGCGTGGACTGCGAAGCGGAAGTGCGGCTGAATCGCCGGTTCGCACCGGACGTCTATCTGGGCATCGTGGCGCTCACGGTCGATGCCCGCGGCACTCTGCGGCTGGACGGGGATCGCGAGGCCATCGAGTGGCTGGTGAAGATGCGCCGTCTACCGGCCGAGCACATGCTCGATCAGCGCATCCGCGCTGGCCGTCTCGACAACGCCGAGATCCGCCGGGTCGCGTTACGGCTGGCCGATGTCTACCGGCAGTGCGCACCGGTGATGTCCGATGCCGGCGCCTATCGCGCCCGATTCGCCGCGGCCATCGAACTCAACCGGCACGAGCTGGCGCGCCCGGAATTCAACCTGTCCGCCACCACCGTCGCCGCCGTTCACGCGGCGCAAGTCAGCTTCATGGCACACGACGCTGCCCTGCTCGATGCGCGCGTCGCGGCCGGCCGCATCATCGAGGGCCATGGCGATTTGCGCCCGGAGCACGTCTGCCTCGCACCAGAACCGGCCATTATCGATTGCCTGGAGTTCAACCGCGAGTTCCGCATCATCGACCCCGCCGACGAACTGGCCTTCTTCGCGATGGAATGCGCCTATCTCGGCGCGCCCGATGCGGGCGAGCTGCTGGCGTCTGCCTGTCTTGCGGCCATGGGCGACTCGCCACCCACGCGGCTCGTGACCTTCTACAAGTTGTTTCGCGCCATGATGCGGGTGCGTCTTGCCATCTGGCACGTGCGTGAACTGGAACCGAAGGATTGGCCGAAGTGGCAACGAAGTGCGCAAAACTATCTCGCGCTCGCCGATGCGTACGCACGCGACTTGGCGGCGCGCGGCTAACCCCCCAGCAACTCGACCAGCGAACCGCTGGTGTGCAGGCGCCGGATCGCCTCCGCGAACAGCCCGGCCACGGACAGTACCGTAAGCTTGGCGGCCGTCGGCGTGCCTTCGAGCCGGAACGGCGGGACCGTATCGGTAACGATCACCTGATCCAGTGCCGGGTCGGCCAGCAACTCACCCGCGCTTCCGACGAACAGGCCGTGCGTGGCCACGGCCAGCACGCGGCGCGCGCCCTGCTCGCGGCAGACCCGGGCGGCGTGCGCGATGGTGTTACCGGTGCCGATCATGTCATCGACAATGATGACGATGCTGTCACGGATATCACCGGTCAGCCGGCCAAGGCTCAGCACACCCTTGGCGCGCGCCTTGTCCAAAAATCCCATCGTCGGTTCGCGACCGGTCGCGCGCGCCAGCATCTGGCGAAACCGCTCCGCGCGCTTGATGCCGCCCACGTCCGGCGAGACCACCGCGACGCTGGCATCGCCGCCGAACAGTGGTGCGAGGTGCGCGATTACAGTCCGGTTCGCTTCGAGGTGCACGCTCTCGCAGCGAAACGCGTTCTGGTAGGCGGCAAGGTTGTGCACATCGAGCGTCATCACGCGATCGACACCGACCGACTCGATCAGTTGTGCCACGTAACGCGTCGTCACCGGATCGCGGGTCTGGCTCTTGCGATCCTTACGCGCGTAGGCGAGATACGGCATGACCGCCGTCACGCGCTCCGCGCCGGCATCGCGCAGCGCGCCCAAAAAGAAAAGCAGGCGGCAGAGCTTGTCGTTGACGCTCTGCTCACGATCGCCATAGAGCGACTGGATGACGAACACGTCCCGCCCGCGCACGCTCTCCAGCGGCCGGATCTTGTGCTCGCCGTCCTCAAACTCGCGCTCTTCGTGCCCACCGAGTGCAAGGCCAAGCGATTGCGCGACGCGCTCGCCGAACGCGCGGCTGGCATTAACTGTAAATACAGTGAGGGAATCGGGTTCGTTCGTCATCGTCACCACCCCGGCTGTGTCCGGTGCGCACCTGAACCGTTACGATGCCTCAGACCCGGGGCGCGGTTATTGACGTGCATCAACTGCGGCAGGGAAAGTGAGTGGATCGCGGGAAAGCTAGTTATCCCACTCTGACTCGAATGGCACTTACTTACGTTTCGGTAACAGGGAAATCAGGGGTGTCTCAGACACCATCGATCGTCATGGTTCTGAAGACGTTGACAACCAGTAATGAGACATGCATTACATGAAACCGGCCCTGGTTGTGCTGCTGCTTGGGGTAGTGTCAGTGGCAGCGCCGGCGCGCGCCCGCCGAGATACCACGCGCATCACCAGCGCGCTGATTCGGGGCTGCGACACCCTGAAGGACTTGGCGGACTGCGCTTGGGTCAGGCCCTTGCGTTTGATGATAACCCGGAGCTCGATCATGAGATCGGCGCGGATGCGCAGATTCTCGGCGGTTTGCTTTCTGATCTCAGCCCGGTACGGATTTAATGGTTGCGAATAGTAGCGGAAACATCGATCTAACCCGGGTATTCTGTCAGCGGGCATCCCGTGGTTGCCTCGGCGGTGTCCGGAGAACGCTGGCCGTACTGCGTTCCGGACGACGCGTTCGCGGGCGACTGGTGTCACGCGAATGCCAAGGATTGTTCGCCATGTGAAAGTCTCTCACCCTGCGGAGGTCAGCCATGTCCAAACCAAAAAAATTGAGCGGTCCCGATTTCAGCAAGGGTTATTCCTTCGCCACGTTGCGCGATGGCGAAACACTGCTCGGGCACGCCGAGGACGAGCATGTGCTGCTCGCGCGTCGTGGCGATGAGGTGTTCGCCGTCGGCGCGGCGTGTACACATTACGGTGCGCTGTTAACCGACGGCATCCTGGTCGATGACACGGTGCGCTGTCCCTGGCATCACGCCTGTTTCAGTCTGCGCACCGGCGAGGCCTTGACGGCGCCGGCATTCAAGGCCTTGCCATGCTGGCAGGTGGAGCGGGACGGCGATATCGTTCGCCTGGCTGCGCGCAAGCCGGCTCCGCAACCGCACCTCGCACCGGCGCAAGCGCCGGACTCGATCGTCGTCATCGGTGCCGGTGCCGCCGGGACTGCGGCGGTCGATATGCTGCGCCGGGAAGGTTATCGCGGCGCCATCACCGTGATCGGCACCGAGCCGAATTCGCCGGTCGATCGCCCGAATCTTTCCAAGGAGTATCTCGCAGGCGGCATGCCGGAGGACTGGTTGTGGCTGATGCCGGAGGCGTATTACCGCGACCACGACATTGAACTAATTTCCGGCGTTGCGGCCACCACGATCGATGCGTCGCAGCGGCAGGTCAAGCTCGCGGATGGTCGCGCGCTCCGCTACGACGCCCTGCTGCTCGCGACCGGCGCCGAGCCGGTGCGCCTTTCGATACCCGGCGCGGATCTGCCGCACATCCATTACCTGCGCAGCCTGCCCGACGGTCGCGCCCTCATCGCCGCCGCCGCAACCGCCAAACGCGCCGTGGTGATCGGCGCGAGTTTCATCGGATTGGAGGCGGCGGCATCGTTGCGCGCGCGCGGGCTGGAGGTGCATGTGGTCGCGCCGGGCGCGCGGCCAC
>Ga0153916_10002416_pt1 | contig 13654 bp, 20 predicted proteins | sample Opewatmetagenome_FD_109642 | JGI IMG/M metagenome (GOLD analysis project Ga0153916, IMG submission 109642) | Freshwater wetland microbial communities from Ohio, USA - Open water 3 Core 3 Depth 4 metaG | ecosystem: Environmental > Aquatic > Freshwater > Wetlands | place: USA: Ohio, Lake Erie...
CGTCGGGCTCATACCCCGAAAGTCGCAAGTTCGATTCTTGCCTGTGCCAATGTAGGTAAAATTCCTGTGGTACACGTCACCATCCCGATTGAGGCATAGTCGGGCATAACAGGGTAGCCAGTAAATCCTACAAAACAGACAGTAGCGCAGTTGGTCAGCGTGCTTGATTTGGATTCAAGGGGTCGTAGGTTCGAGTCCTACCTGTCTGAAATGCCTTTATGGTCTAATGGCTATGACGACTGATTGTCGATCAGTAAATCGGAGTTCGATTCTCCGTAAGGGCGAAGGTAAATAAAATGAATATTAAAAAAGAACACCACATTTTTGCAGACATTGATTTGATAGAGCAAGAGGCCAAAGATCAATTTGAATCTGCCATGAATCTTGACTGTGTAGTAAAAGGCGCGTTGATGCCTGACGTACACACAGGGTACACCCTACCAATTGGTTCTGTTGTCGCAGTCGATGGGAATATTTTCCCAAGTTTTGTCGGTTATGACATCGGATGCGGAATGTGTGCTTTACCAATGGATATTGATAAAGCATTAATAGAAGAACACAAAGAAAAAATATTCAATTCAATTTATAGATCAATTCCGGTCGGCTTCAATCATAATCAAAAAGACTCTGAATGGGATAATGACATTGAATTAACAAAACAAAGTAAAGAAATTTTTGATAAAAATGGATTAAAACAGCTTTGCTCTCTTGGCGGTGGCAATCATTTTATTGAGATTGGATTTGACGAAAATAATAAAACATGGATCATTATTCATTCTGGTTCCCGTGGTATAGGACATGCAGTGGCATCCTACTATATGAGACTTGCATCGGGAGACGGGAAAGCCAGAGAAGGACATTTTGGGTTTGACGTAAATTCTCAAAACGGTAAAGACTATATTACAGATTTAAACTTTTGCCTTGAATTTGCTCTTGAAAATAGAAAACAAATAATTGCACGAGTTGAAAGAGAATTAAATCATTATTGCGGCGGTCAAGGCGACTGGTCAAGACTTATAAATAGAAACCATAACCACGCTGAATTGAAAGACGGGTTATGGATACATCGTAAAGGTGCAACTCATGCAGAAAACGGAATGATGGGCGTTATCCCCGGAAACATGCGAGACGGTTCTTTTATTGTAAAAGGTAAAGGAAATCCAGACTCATTATTTTCAAGTTCGCATGGAGCAGGTCGAGTACTTGGCAGAAAGCAAGCTCAAAGAGAATTAAAGTTTGAAGACTTTACAAAAACAATGGAAGGCGTAAAAGCGAAAATTGGCAAAGACACTTTAGACGAGTCGCCTTTTGCGTATAAAAATATTTTCGATGTAATGGATAAACAAAAAGAACTTGTCGAGATTATCCATCATGTTAAGCCGTTGATAAATATTAAGGGGTAACAATGATACTTGACAAAGACAAGCCACAACCAGCCAAGCAAGACCGAAATAGTCTTAGCATGTATTACATCTTAAAGGGAAAAGAAATAATCCCTTGCAACGATATAAAAATATGGGCTGCTACATGCGCGAAAAACGACATTGCAAAAACTCAGATATTCGATTCATTTGTTAGTACAATTTTCTTGGGGATAAATCATAATTTTGATGACACTAAAAAACCATTATTATTTGAAACAATGATTTTTGGTGGTGAAAGAGACGGTCTTCAAGAAAGATTTACAACATACGATGAAGCATTAAACCGTCATAATGAAATTGTAAGTGAGTTAAAAAGTAAATTAAATATTTTCCAAAAAATTGTTTACCTTATACAAAATTTTACTGCAATATCACGTTAATAGGGAGTAAGCCAGAGTAATGACACGAGAATGTGAACTGCATATTTACCGATGGATGGCAATGAACGGATTTTATACCGATGACAATGCAATTGGATGGATCGGAAAATTCTTTTACCGGCATGATAAAAAGTACACAATTGTTTTCGATACGCTCACATTAAAAGGCTCCAATATTAAATTGTTCAAAGGTAATTCATGTTTAATGTTTTATAAATTCAGTCAAGGTTTAAAATGTAACATTACTATAAATAAAGTAAAGCGAGTTTGCGATATTATGGAAAGGATAATAACCCCATGTCAATAATAATAACCAATAAAGGCCAAGCTCACGGAGAGAATGAAACGACTCGAATTTATCACATCAAGATAAACGAGAAACTAATCACCGAGTTCACGCATGACAGGGAAAACGGTCTTGCCGAGTGCTTGCGAAAAGCTGCGGATGCGGTCGATAAAAGAAGGTTGATAAGCGAAGCTAATTTGCAAGAACACTTTAAGAATATGGGGTTTTAAAATGGAAAAAATATTTCTCATTATATTTTCAATATTCATGGTGGTATGGGTTTTTGGTTTTAGTTTCTATATCGTAGTAAATAAAAATAAAGAGATTTCCGATCTACAATGTAAACTTGAAAAGCGCAAAGAAATAAGGTTATCCCAAATAATCGAAATGCTTGATAGCTACAAATTGAATTTAGTTAGGTTACAAGAATATGAAAAGGCTCAGTATATCCGAAACGCGGTTGAAGACTTGAACAAGTTCAATAATAAAAAATCAGAAAATCCACAAAGAGTTGAATATTCAATAACATCATATTATGTAAAAGACAAATCATAACGAAAAAGGAATTAAAAACATGGAACCAATGATAACAATAAGTCTTAAAGAGTACAATTTACTTAAAAATGAAGCTGATATTTTAGTGAATCCATTTAAAAATCAAATACAAGCTCAATCTAATATTATTGCAGAATTGAAATTGACAAAGCTTTGTAAATTAATATACAAAAACGACTTTGGTGGATTATATTGTTTGTCTTATCGTAGTCTTGACAATGAATATTTTAATCTAAAAGACGATCTACTGGAAATACAAAAAGCATATACAATTGAATCCGAACCAGAATTAAAATCTAAAATTACAGAAATACTGAAAGAACGATTTGAATATTTTGAAAAAAGAATTGAATCCGAAACTAAACAATTCCACATAATAAAAAATAAATGGTGGTATAAATTATTTAATCGGGGTTGAACATGGAAAAGATAATAACCGACATCGCCAAGATAAACGCTTACAACGAAATTATCATTGATGCTTTACACGTGATTGATTATTTAAAATCTATTCCTGTGGTATGCGGTAAGCATCGGGAAATACTGTTCAACGGAATCGAGCGCAACAAAGATGTGATCTACCACGCGCGGAAAGGATTGAAGGGATTCAATTTACAGAATTAAAATAACGAGGTAAAATATGATATTAAATGAATTTGACTCACATATGAAAGGTTTCGGGTACGTACATAAAACAGCAAATAACGAAACTTTCTATCTAAAAGAATCGGCTAACCATTCTGTAAAAATATCAATAGCAAACGAAAAGATCAGCGGATACGGGAACGATATAGACGCTGAAATCGTCGTCATTCGAGTTTATACTAACGTCAACCCTGACGTATGGGATAAGTACTCTATGCTATTAAGTGGGTTAAAACTTCCTGTATTTATGGCAAAGATAAACGAAATGGAATTGAAGATATTGAAGCCAGTGGGATAGGTTACGATGTCACAAAGAACAAATAGAAAAATCCGCAAACAAATAAACGAAAACCTTCAAACCGATTTAGGCCAAAAGGTTATAAGCAAGGAAACCAAAATTCAGGAATACCAGCAACATGTCTATGCGTTAAATATGATTGCAAACTATTGGCATGATAAATACAACCGCTTGATATATCGTATAGTGGCTGTACTCATATCGTTATTGTATATTAGTTTGATAGTAGTGGCGGTAAGTTTATGAATATTTATCCAGAAAGTCTAATCAATGAAGATGAAGCGTATCAAGATGTCGTTGACGACCTTGTTATTAAAGATACATCAATAAAATGGCATATAGGCGCGTCGGATAAAACAAACGCAACGCAGTTAAAATGTAAAAAATGTGGCAGTGATAAATTCTATGTCGCACATGATGAAGGCCAATATTTTACCGCGATTAAATGCCCGAACTGTGAATATGAAATATGTATTCATGAAGGTTGAAATATGCCAGTACAATCAAACAGCCCAGAGGAAATAGTAGACCTCATAATTGATAACCAAGACAATCAAATTGACGTACAGATTGGCGATACCATTTATACGAATGTTAAGATACACGATATAAAAATATCAGACCCTAATTTAGCGGACAGGATTTTAGAGTAAATTTGACATGGCGGCAACTGAAAAAAATAAAAATAAACCAGTCAGAGTGTTAAAATTTCTAAATAATGGAATTTATCCCGGCCATATTTTATTTAGCGTCGGTTACAATTTAAAAGAAATCCATGATAAACTCATAAAAATGAAATATACTGACTATGCCGAGGGAATACGAGAAAAAACATGGACACCAACAAGCGTAGGTACTGCGTTTTCGGTTGAATTAATCGACCATAATACCAAAGATGAATGTGAATTATTCTATATCATTCTAAAAAAATTCGAGTTTACAGATTTTGATTATTGTATATTGGCTCATGAAATAACCCACATGTGCCAGTTCTATTTTAAAAGTACCTGCATAAATAGGAATAATGAAATAGAATCTGAAGCGCATTACCATACACATCTAATGAAGCAATGCTTACAGATAATGAGAGATAACCATGTCAGTCAATAAACCAAAACAGAAAGAGAAAACCGAGACGAAACTGACAATTAAGCAGCAATTATTTATTGATTATTACCTACAAACATTCAACGCTACAAAGGCGGCCAAGCTTGCTGGTTACTCAGATGAGACGGCGAAAGAGATAGGCTGTGAAAACTTAACAAAACCTAACATAAAATTAGAAATTGATAGACGAGTAGAAGAAACCCGCAAAAGAATCCCTACTGATTTTATAGAACACCTTAAAAATCAAGCCTTTTTCAATATTGCTGACTTATTGGATGATAACGGGAATATCAATAAGCAAAAACTAAAAGATAACAATATACCTGGTATCGTATCCGGGATAACTATCCAGACCGACTCAATAAAGATCGATGATCAAAAAGAGGCTGTACGTGAAAAGGTATCTTTCAAACTCACTGACCAGTCTAAGGCGATTGAAATGTTATCGAAATTATTAAAACTCACAGACGACTCGGTAAAAGTAAACAATTTCATATTAACCAACGTTTCAGATGATGCAATGAAAATGTAAAATGCCTATCGATCTTAAATTTACAGAGAAATATAACTCAAAACAACAAAAAGCAATCGACGAGCTTTTAACAAATAAACAAAAAACACGGATATTATTACGAGGGGGGAGCAGGTCAGGAAAGACGCGGCTTGTCCGTGATTTTGTTATTACCCGTGCGATACTATACCCCGGATCAAAGCACATTGTACTACGTAAAACAGAGTCCGACGTAAGGTCAACGACATGGCTTGAAACATATCTTCCAGTATTGAAAGAGCTTGAAAAACAGGGTGCATGTAAAATCTATAAATACCCTGCAATGGTCGAATTTATAAATGGTTCGATCATAAAAACAGGAGGTCTTGCCCCTTCCGAGGTTGATAAGGTACTCGGGATCGAATATGCCACAATACATATTGATGAAGCCTCAGAAATAGCCTATAAATCGGTTTTACCGCTATACACTAGACTTAATGATACGACAAGACATATGAAAACTGGCTTGCCAGTAGTCCCAAAAATAGTATTCACAGAAAACCCTCCTACAACAAATCATTGGTCTTATTACATATTCATGTTAAAGAAAGAACCGGATGGGCAAGAATTAAGGAACCCCGACAGGTATGGGCAAATACTTATTAATCCAGTTGATAACTCAGACAACTTATCAGAAAATTATTTGGATGATTTAAAATCTTTGCCAGAGCGTTCAAGGAAACGATTTCTTGACGGCGAGTTCGGGCAAATGTCAGGCCTCGTCTACGACAACTTCGACCCAGAAAAACACATCATTGACGATGAAGAAATACTAGAGGGCAAGCGATACGATCTTAAGAAAGCCAAGCTATACCGAGTTATCGACTTTGGGTTTGTGCATCCGTTCGTATGCTTATGGATTGCCCATTTCCCTGACGACAATATTGTGATATATCGGGAATTTTATGCCAAAGGTAAAACAGTCCGGGAAAATTCGATTGATATTAAGCGGTTATCCGGTGACGAGAAATACGAATATACTTTGTCCGATCATGATAGCGAAGACCGCGCAACTCTGGCAGAAAATGGAATCGAAACTAAGCCAGCCGATAAAGAAGTCATTGCAGGGATTGATAAGACGTACGATTTATACAACGTCAATAAGATAAAAGTTTTACGTAGTCTGAATAATTTTATAAATGAAAAATATTCATACCAATGGAAAGAGAATTCATCAAAAGATCGGGAAGTTGTCAAGCTCAATGATGACGGGCAAGACTGTGAAAGGTATTTCGTGAATGATCTGCATAGACCGAAATTTTACTTCCCGATCATCCGACCGCCTCAATAAGTGACCACTCACTTAAAAAGTAATTGCTCACTCAAAAAAGACTTGACAATGAAACTATCATTTGTATTAGCCAAGTAAGTGTCTGGAAATATAGATAATGACTCACTTTATACGCAATCAGGCCGTATCAAGTCATCACATAAATATCCGTTATTTGAATCAAAACATATCTCATCTGGTAATGAAGCTCAATGGGAAACAAGGTGCTATGGTGCTATTATCGTACACGGCGGCGCGACTGGTCCGGGTTTCATAGTAGGCCAAACAATAACAGGCGGTACGTCTGGTAAGAAAGGAATCATAACCGCGATTGATGGAAACTCTCTTACATATTACAATTATCAAACGAATAATCTTTTTACAAACGGCGAGGCAATATCAAATAACGTAACGCCAACGCCTACAACGGCAGTAATAACAACTTCAAACACAGGATCGACTCATTATCATGATTACAATACAGCATCCGTGAGATTACAAGTCGGATTACTGGCGGGTCAAAAAACAATTCGCCAAATGCTGTTTTATCCACCGTATTTTTCAGGATTCGAGCCGACTATTGAGCAAACATTTAAGATGACCTTGAAAGACGGCGTTCATCAAAAAGTTTTCGTTGGCGATGATCTAAATGGTGTCGGGTTATGGCTTAAAGGCCGTGTAGCATATTTCTTTATACGCTCCAATACATCCGGTTCCCCTGTAGAAACAGAACTTGTCCCACAAATCGCCGAGCCAAACTATACTGAATTTTGGGAAGATGGCCAAGGTGTTATTTTCAACGAAAACGCGCAAATACAAGAAATAGTTTTTAAATGGCTGGGCTTTGGTATGGCCACACTTTCATATGTTCAAAACGACAAAAAAGTGTTATGCGCATTTATACAACATGCAGGCAAGTCGAATAAAGTTTTCATGCGGACGCCTTCTTTGCCTGCAAGATTTGAAATTGAAAATATCACAAATCAAACAAGTAATACTGAATTACACGTCGTATGCGTGAACTACTCATCAGAGGGCGGTTCAATATTCCCAGGACTTGAATTAAGTGTTCCACCGATTGCAGCGGCAAGGCAAAGGACAATTGCTTCAACATCGGGAGTCGTACCGATTGGACTTGTAAGATTAAAAAATGGATGGCCTACCGGAAAACCAAACCGTAAAACATGGAGATTTTTAGATTATCAGGTTTCGGCTACTTCTAATAATACATGGTTCGAGTTATTGCATATACACGGTCTAAAAAATGTAACTATAAATGGCGTTGTCACGGCGGCTAACGATATACCTTGGGTTTCGTTCAGTGATATAAGCGCGATGGAGTATTTCCAAGGTGGCGTAGGCGCGGAGATGACAGCATTAGTCGCGGAAATGATCCACACCATTATTCCGACATTTATAATTTCAGGTGTCGGACAAAATGGGCAGTCAGCTACTAACCCAAGCGAGTTCGTAAACGCTCACGCCTACATATCACAGAATTATGAATCTGATAATAGCCAATTGTTTGCAGTATTTGCAAAAGTTGAATCCGGTTCCGCTGGGGTGTGGTGGCATATGTCTGGAATAGAGGTTGAATAGTGCCATACCCAAATGAGCATAGTATGAGAATTGCCGATCCATCTAAATTTATTGAAGGGTCAATGAGATCAAAAGATTTGGGTAGTGGAATTAGAATAATAATCGGGAAATTAAAAGGCGAAAACTCTATGTCTACTCAGGCAATAAGATTTGATAAAGGCAAGTTTACTTTTGAACAGGCGAAAGAATGGATAAAAAGTCATGGGTATAAACCTATATCTATGGAGAAGGCAACCGGATAATGTCAAGCCAAAACGAAGAAGAGTATAAACTAATTTTCGAGCGTCAGCATCCGAAAATAAAAGCAAAAGAATATATTTATAAACTTATTTTAGATTCATACGCAGGTACGACTCAATTTAAAAAAGGTGAATATCTCAGGCGCGGGATTCTGGAGTGGCCAGAAGAATATAAAAAGCGTCTATGTGATTCGACGTATGAAAACTTCATTCAGCCTGCTAACGACACACTTTGCGGACTGCTATACTCTCAGGAAATAACCAGAGTATTAACGGGAGACTATCAACAAGTAGCCGATAGAATCACAAAAGACAAAGGCATTGCAGAATTCATGATGAATGTTGTCGCTCCTAATTCTTTAATGATTTCAGGTGGTGTTCTTATTGATTCACCAAAAATACCAGATGAGTATCAAAACAGACAACTATCTAAAGCAGATCAAGATAAATTAGGACTTTATCCATATGCTATTTACTATCCAGCAACATTAATTAGAGATTTCGCCGAGGACGGGTCATGGATATTATTGGACGACTCATATTGTGATGACTCAAATCCAATGACCAAATCTAAAAAGATAGAATGTCGTACGTTATGGACGAAAACAGAAATAACAAAATATACAAAAACTGGCGAAACATGGAATGATGTTACAAAAATTTCAACAAAAAATTTAATAAACGAAATCCCTTTTATATGGTGCAACTGGCGCGATATCAACGATGACAAGATTACAGAGTCACCATTCGAGGACATAGCAGAACAGAACAAGTCAATTTACAATATTGGTTCGATAATCACAGAAAGTGCGTTCCAAAGCTCGTTTTCTCAGTTAATATATCAGGGAGACTGGGAAGCAACCATCAAAAAGATATTGGAAGCCGCCAATCCAGCGTCATTATCAGTTATCCCTATTTCGATGGATACAAAAATACCGCCTTCATACATTCAAAGACCACTTGCGAATATTGGAATATTGATAGAGTTAGAGCAAACTCGGATCAATCGTATTTTCAACAAGATCGGACTTGGTAACTCATCTGATAAGACTATCAACATGGGTTGGCAGTCAAGAAAGATCGAGTTTGAAAAGTGCGAAGCCATTTTACGAGGCTGGGCAGAAGGTATGGAGAATGTCGAAGAAAGCATATTCTATTACATGGGCAAATGGCAAACTTTAAACGGGACTTACGAAATAGAGTACCCAGATACATTCCAGTCTGATTCGGCTATGGAGAGAATGGAAGCTTTAAAAGAAATCTTGCTTCTACCGCTTGATGATCTAAATAGATTAAAGGTGCAAGCAGAGCTTTTAAAGATGGCAGGGATAGAAGCTGAAAAGAAAGTAGAATATGAAGAACCAGACATGAAAAAATTAGCGCAAAAAACCGGAAACACGCAACCGGCAGGAGATGAATAATGGCAGACGATGTAGAATTTATTGAGATTAACTTGGGCGATGGAGAGGATGGGAAACCACGTTCAATGAAATTGCCAAAGGAATTTTCAGACGCATCCGGGAATAAGTATAACGGACAAGACGTCATAAATAGTTTAAATGGAAAAATTAAATCCGTTGCTATGAGTGAAGCTGAAAAGAAATACGCTCCAAAATTACAGGAGCTTAAATCATTACAAGAGGCGACGAAGGGGATGATACCTGCGGATAAAGCCGCTGAACTTCAAAGAGAAATTGAAGAAATGCAGATTAACCTACTACCCGAAAAGGAAAGAGAAATCGCACGTCAAACTCTTAGAATACAAGCACTTGAAAAAGATATCGGTAGTCATAAGCAAGTAGCCGAAACAAAGACACAGCAATATCACGAATTTTTAAAGTCAACCGAGCTTATGGCAAATTTGCCAAGCGGTGACAATGGAGTGATCGACCAAGCGAGAGCAAGAGAGGTTGAACTCATTAAAAAGTATGCCAAAGTCAAAGAAGAAAACGGAAAAGATATTGTTATTATGGACAATATTTTCGAGTCTGGCGGCGAGCCAATCGACATGAAAACATTCATGACTAAATACTATGCGCAGCCGGATATGTCGTATGCTCTCAAATCAAGCCTAGTCAGTGGTGGTGGTACGCAGCAACCGAGAAACCTTGGCGGTAAAACCGTCGTTCCAAGTGCTGAATGGAATAGAAGACTTGCATCTGCAAACGCAACAGATAGAGCAACAATGACAGGTCAGCTTGCAAGAGGCGAGGTCGTAGTACAGGATTAAATCGAGGCCGTCTAAATGGCGGCTCAATTATTTATTGACAATATAAAAGACATTTTGTATATTTACATCACGGTATCATTCGATACTGCTTTTTGACTTCCGGTGTTCACCGGCTCCACGGGCGAGTTGCCTGCCCAAAATTCTAATAGAGGTAAAAAATGGCAAATGATTTTTCAAATGTTTTGAAGCATTCACTGCTTCCAAATTTAGTCGCACTTTTACGGGAAAACACTGTAATGGCGCGTTTGGTATACAACCAATTTTCTAACGAAGTGGTTGATAAAAATGAACGTATTTCAATAACTCGCCCTGTAAATCTTGGCGACGCCGTTGATATTAACTTTTCCACAGCGAACACACCTAAAAACGTAGTTCCTGAAAAAGTGGAAATCGTTATGGATCAATGGAAAGAACAGGTTATTCAGCTTTCCGATAAAGAGATTAATGAGACTATGATTTCCGGCCATATGCCTAAAGTTATGGAATCGGCGATGATCGGATTTGCAAATACTGTTGATAAATACATCCTGAATTTCGTAAAACAAGTTTATCAATTTTCAGGTACAGCCGGAACAACTCCGGCGACTGTGGCCGCTTACACCGGGTTAAGAAAGCGTATGAACGATGCCTTAATTGACGATGCGAGAGGCAAAAGAAAGCTGATAATTGATACCGCAGCCGAAGATAAATTCAACCAGTTGTTTTATCAATCCTATGTAACTGGAGACAACAAAACGTTGTCTTATGGTGAACTTGTCAATAAGTACAACATGGATATATTAATGGATCAAAACGTCCAGACCATGACCAACGGTACATCAACAGGTGCAACAGTTGGCACTTGTGCGGCAGCCGCTAAAATCACAAACCTGACAGGCGCGGGCGCGGCAGCTACAATACTTCCCGGTATGCTTTTTACCGTGGCAGGTGTAGGAACCACTCAGCAGTTCGTTGTAACCAATACAGTAACTGCCGATGGTGCTGGAGCGGTAACTGGTATGACATTTGAGCCAGCGGCTCCAGTAGCGTTGACAGGTGGCACATTGACATTCATTGCAACACACACAATGAATATTGCGTTTACGGATCAGGCCTTTGCACTCGCATGGCGTCCTATCCAAAACACAGAGCTTGTCCCTAACTCAAACTCTATCAGAGCAATGATGGTTGAACCGGTTTCTGGAATTCCTATTATGACAGAATTCTGGAGAGACCCCGGCACAATGCAAAATAAATTTGCAATCCGTGCGGCTTATGGCGGTGTTTGTATGAACCCAAAAGCGGCTGTACGCTTCTTAGGATAAGAGAATTTAAAGAGAGTCTGAATAAATCAGGCTCTCGAATAAATGTTTTTGTCATCTAAAAATATTAAACAAGCTGACGCGGTTAAACTGTTTAGCGAATACTACGTGTCTGACAAAGACATTGCTCGTTATACTAAATTAATTGAGTCAGGCGAAATTGAAAAAGCAATGGATGAGTTCATGGTCAAATACGTTTCGTCTGCAATAGAAACATATCAAGACGAGACGATGAAATATTTTGACGCAGGGACATCCGGCGAAGTTGACAGAGAAAGTTCTATTGCAATGTATTCCTCAATTATATCGTTATCGGTCGCTTTTAAAAATACAATAAAAGATTCTGTCACTAAAATGTTTAAACTAATTTCTAAACAAGTTTTTATTGACGAAGGAATTACAAGCCCAGACGCGAAAAAAGCAATTCTCGAAGTAACAATAAACAGATTCAATGAACTCATCGAAGGCGCGATGTCTCAAACTCAGGCGGCGATCTTGCAACCGATTAGGGACGCTCAAAGAATGTTTATTACAGCCAATCAGTCTATTGTAAAGAATGGTTTATCAGGTAAAAAACTTGATGAGTTCAATCGTCAGTTTAAAAAAAATATCGCCAAGCAAATACCACAAATCAGGGAATTTGCAGACAAAGGTTTATTGATGTCACGCGCTGGTCAGACTTTTGAGTTTGACAAGTACTTCGATATGGCAACCCGTACAACCGCTTTAAACATCGAACGTCATGCCGTGGAATACATGGCAGAAATAGATCAAGATCAGATTGTCGAATATAAGTTGATTGATGATCGTAAATTGAAAACTCATGGTCGAGAAATTTGCAAATCTGTTTTAACGAATAAGATAGAAGGTAAATCATATCTGGCATTAACAGAAAACGCAGCTCAAAAACTTGGGATTAGAATGTTGTCATCTGCAAAGGAAAACGGTGCCATGGGCGTTCATTGCCGTCACGGGATTAAGCGAGTTCCTTTTAAAGTACAACAGGAGCTTTTAAGTGCTTAAAACCACCGAAGCTGACGATATAAAAATTGAGTTGAAAAGTTTTTCAACACTTGGATTCCCTACTGAGAATGATTTAAATTCTGCCATAACATATGTGGCCGCAAAAACTGAAATTCTAATAAAAGATATTATCGGGTTAAGTTATTATGAATATTTAAAAGGTCTTAATGGGGCGTACTTAGATATTTATCAAAAGTCAGTTTATTATGCCGAAGTGAATGCGATTTGTAGAGACATTATGAACCATATTGCGAAGAAATATCAGGTTGAATCAAATGGTGGTTCATTTTCATTGCCAGATTATTCAGAATCAAGCCCATCAGGTGCGCAATGGTTCATGAATGACCAGATGAGATTCAATAACGAATACATTAAGTTTATGTATATCGCAGGGTATAAGGTAAACCAAATAGCAACAATGCCAAATTATTATCAAACTCAGGAGTGTAAAATATGATATTGAAATTAAAAAAAGGGAAAGTTGAAGATGTCATCCAGACAATAGATGGCGGCGTCAGATTTGATGAAGGCGTCGAAACAGTTATTGATTATTCAAGAATTCTGAAAGAAGAAATCGACAGAGTTCATAAGGACTATGATATAATTGATGAACGTGGATTTTTAAAAACAGAAAAAGTAAAAGCTGAAAAGCCTGTCAATCCAGAGAAAACAGAAAAAGTAAAAGCTGAAAAGCCTGTCAATCCAGAGAAAACAGAAAAAGTAAAAGCTGAAAACGAAGTTGAATAA
>Ga0153916_10002418_pt1 | contig 13653 bp, 9 predicted proteins | sample Opewatmetagenome_FD_109642 | JGI IMG/M metagenome (GOLD analysis project Ga0153916, IMG submission 109642) | Freshwater wetland microbial communities from Ohio, USA - Open water 3 Core 3 Depth 4 metaG | ecosystem: Environmental > Aquatic > Freshwater > Wetlands | place: USA: Ohio, Lake Erie, Old...
CAGAACAAAGCAAAAAGAGCTTTAGAGATGGTGGATTTAGCTAACCGGATAACTCACAAGCCGAACGAGCTCTCCGGTGGTGAAAGGCAGAGGGTGGCAATAGCCCGTGCTATCGTCAATAACCCTTCACTGATTTTAGCAGATGAACCGACAGGTAACCTGGATACAGCCACCGGAGCGGAGATAATGAAACTGGTTGACCGGCTTCATTCCGAAGGTAATACCATAATCTTGGTCACGCACGAGGCAGATATAGCTGCGCATGCACATCGTGCCATACATCTACGAGATGGGAAAATAGAAAAGGATGAAAAAATAAAATAAGTTTCTTAAGAAGAAACTGGAGTGTAAAACTTTGGTTTTACCTCAACATCTTATTGTAATCATTCTACCAAGGCAAACCCAAAGGTTTGCGTTCCGAAACTTCGAACAACTAATCTAAATAGAGGACGAATTTGCAATTTCTGGAAAGTATAGGGGTAGCCCTCAAATCGCTTGTAACTAATAAGCTCAGGTCGATTCTCACCCTTATCGGCGTGATAATCGGCGTGATGACCGTCATAGCCGTTGTCTCGATTATCGCCGGGATGAACAGGTACGTGGCTAACCAGATAAACACCCTGGGCTCCACTACCTTTTTTGTTAGTAAATTCGGTATAATCATGAACGATGAGGAGTTCCACGAGGCAATGAAGAGAAAAGACATCACTCTTCAGGATATGGATGCTATCCAGAAAGGTTGTCCACTTTGCTGGAAGGTGGGAGCTGAAGGCATGACTTTCAGAAAAGCCAAGCGTGGAGACAAATATATCAATGACGTGCAGGTACGGGGAGCCACAGCTAATATAAGTGAGATTTCAGATTATGACCTGGCCAGCGGCAGATTCCCCACGGAATTCGAAAACGAGCGCAATAGAAATGTGGCTTTGGTGGGATGGGAAATTGCAGACAACTTGTTTCCCGGGCAGGACCCGCTGGATAAAGACGTTAAAATAGGTAATTATTACTTCAGAATCGTAGGAGTCGCCAAGAAAAAAGGGACATTCTTGGGCGAGAACCAGGACAATTTCGTCCTGATCCCGATTACCACCTTTAATAAGCTTTTCGGCACCAGAAGGTTTATGTCCCTTTTCGTCAAGGTGGAGAATTTCGGCTCTATGCAGGAGGCACAGGATCAGGTTCGCCTGGTTTTGAGAGCCAGAAGGAATGTCCCCTACAACAAGCCGGATGACTTTGCCCTTATGACCGCTGAAACCTTTATGGAGATGTACCGCAATTTCACCTCAACTGCTTTCATAGTGATGATAGGAGTTTCCTCAATAGCTCTGGTGGTGGGTGGCATCGTGATTATGAACATAATGCTGGTCTCGGTGACAGAAAGAACCAGGGAGATAGGTATCCGTAAAGCCGTAGGTGCAAAAAAGAAGAATATCATGTGGCAGTTCCTTATAGAAGCTGTGACCCTGGCGTTGGTCGGCGGTTTCATAGGGATTCTCCTGGGGAGCATAGCTGCAAAGGTGGTGGCGGCATTCAGCCCGCTGCCCGCAGCTATCGAAATCTGGTCTGTCATCACTGGACTGGTCATCGCCACTTCAGTAGGTCTTTTCTTCGGAATATTTCCGGCGATGAAAGCGGCAAAGCTGGACCCGATAGTTTGCCTGAGGCAGGAATAAAAAGAGAAAGAGGGAAAAAGAAGGAAGAAAGGTAAGACGGGAGACGTAAGAAGTGAGACGAAAAAAGGATTAACAGATGAACCTCTTTGAAATAAAAGAAGGCATGTTGATGGCTTGGGCTTCCCTGAAAAGCAACAAGATGCGCTCTTTTTTGACTATCCTGGGTGTGCTTATTGGGGTGACCGCAGTTATCGGAATGGTCTCCATCATCCAGGGTCTGAATAACAGCATGGCAAAACAGATAGAGTCCTTAGGCTCAAACGTGATCTACGTGACAAAATTCAAGATGGTCCAGTTAGGAAATATCTCAGAAGAGGAAAGACATCGAAAGGAGATCACTTACGAGGATGCCATGGCCATCAGGCAGAGCTGCCCTTCGGTCGGCGAGGTCTCTCCCCAGAATTACGGACCAGGCTCGCATATAGCAAAATATGGCAAAGAAGAGGACACCCGTTTCCAGTTAGCAGGCGTCCTGCCAGAATATGAGATGGTAAATAACAACTTCATAGCAGAAGGCAGATTCTTCACAGATACAGACGTGAACTATCGGACAGAAGTGGTGGTCTTGGGATCGGAGGTCAAGAAAAAACTGTTCCCCTATATAGACCCTATTGGAAGAGAGATACTTTTGGGAGGAGCTACTTTTGCACCGAAGAAGTTTATGGTGATCGGGGTGATGGAGGAAAGGCCCAATCTTCTGGGAGAAAATATGAATAATTTCATCCTCCTGCCTTACTGGACTTTCATGAAACTGTACCCGCAGGAAAAGGGCTTGCTCTTGATTGTCAGGCCAAAATCTCCGGCTCTGATATCCAGGGCAATCGATGAGATAACCGAGCTTATGCGAAGAAGAAGAGCCCTTCCCCCGGACAAACCTAACGATTTTGCTGTCTCCACCCAGGATGACCTGATGGAAGTTTATCATCAGATAACTACCGGAGTCTACATGGCTATGGTGGTGATCTCCTCGATTGGATTATTGGTCGGTGGGGTCGGGGTGATGAACATAATGCTGGTCTCAGTTACCGAGAGAACCAGGGAAATAGGGGTAAGAAAAGCGATCGGAGCAAAAAAGAGAGACATCGTCTGGCAGTTTTTGATCGAGGCTATGACCTTAAGCGGGACAGGAGGGGTTCTGGGCATACTGGTAGGAGTTCTATTGAGCCAGCTCATAGCTTTGACTACACCGTTGCCAGCCAGCATCTCCTTGCCCTGGGTGATCATAGGCTTCTCAGTAGCAGTCAGCGTAGGACTGATCTTCGGTATCTATCCAGCTTACCGGGCAGCTAAAGTCGATCCCATAGTCTCCCTCAGGTACGAATAAAGGTACAAGTCCAAACGGGATTAGGGAAATATGTGTAATTATATTGTAAGGTTCTGAATAAATTGCTATGGATATTTCCCTCAAACTTGTTTATAATAGACAAAGAAAAAGATGAAAGAAAAAATTGTATTTCTCATACCGATTTTGTTTTTATTTTTTCTACCGTTTGCCTTTTCGCAAACTGATTTTGGATACCAGGAAGAACCGGAGAAGCAGGATGTTTTTGTAGATTATGCCTATTTCAGAGATGGGGATAATTGGAGGTTAGAGGTCTATTATAAAATCTTCAATAACAGAATGACCTTTGTAAAAGAGCAGGACAAGTTCAAAGCCAGCTACGAGATCGAGATGGTTCTTTTCAGTAAGGGGAAGCAATACACTGCCAGCTCGCACGAGGAAGAATTCGTAGTCAACGACTATCAGGAGACCCAGTCCCCGACCGCTTTCCTGCTCAACCAGGTCAACCTGCTCGCACCTGCAGGGGAGTATAAACTGAGTTTCACGCTGAACGACCATAATTCAGACCGGGTGGCGAAATACGAACAGGCGGTTAATCTGCCTTCGATCAAAAAGACTGCTCCTCTCTTCAGCGGTTTAGAGCTGGCACGCAGTGTCGAGGAGAGTAAGGATTCCTCCAAGTTCACTAAAAGAGGGGAAAAGATAATCCCCAGCGCCTCTGACCTTTTTGGAGACCCGGAAGGCCATCTCTGGGTTTATTACGAACTGTACGGCATTCTTCCCGCTGGCAGGGTAGAAGATTACAGGTTAGGCTATGAACTGCAGGGAAGTAATAAAGGCATAGTTTCGCAGGATACCTTCAGCGCCACACTTTTGTCCGCTTCGGATCAAACCTTATATGATTTTAGAAAAATCGACTTAAGCTCGGTACGGGATCAGAATTACACTCTTCGTCTTAAGCTTTATAACCGGAAAGGTGATCTGGTGACGCAGACCCAAAAAGAGCTAAAGGTAGAGTGGTCTCCTTTATACCAGGTTAACATAAATTGGGACCGGGCAGTGGATCTTTTACGCTATGTGGCTTCGGATAAAGAGCTAAAGGAATTGAGAGATACCAAAGGAACAGAGGAAAGGATTAAGAAATGGAGGGACTTCTGGAAATCCAAAGATCCCACACCGGATACCCCGGAGAACGAATTGATGGAGGAATATTACAAAAGGATAAAATATGCCAATGAATACTTTGGCATTTACGATAAGGAAGGGTATAAAACGGATTTGGGGATGGTCTATATCAAATTTGGTCCACCGGATGAAGTGGAAAGACACCCCTTCGAGCTCAGCAGCAAAGCCTATCAGATCTGGTACTACTATCGAATCGATTGCGAGTTTATTTTCATGGATGTAACTGGATACGGAGAATACGAGCTCCAGTATCCCTATAAATGTAAATTATGAAAGATGAAATCCTGAAAAATCTGGTGTTTTAAAAAAATCTCCTAAAGGAGGCCCCGATATGTTCAGAAGATCGAGAAGAGAAACAATCTTAGCCTTGGTTTTGTTTTTGTCGATGTCTGTTTTTATTCCCCAGAACAAGGCTTTTTCTTCTGACTCCCTGCGGATAGATTTGGATTATGCGGTCTTCAAGTATCTTCCAGACCTAAACAAAAGCTACCTGGAAATCTATTATTCCCTGGAGCAGAAGGAACTGGAATATCTGCAGCAGCCTAAAGGTTTCGGGGCAGTCGTATCTCTCGGGCTTGCATTAAAAGATCAGAAGGGTAACACAGTCAAAGAGAAAAGCTGGCAGATAGGAAACCTGGTTGAGGACACAGCCAAAGTCTTAAGCTCGGACGCCCAGTTGATAGATGTTTTAGGCGATACATTGCCGGCCGGAACTTATTCTCTGGAGTTAAAAACTTTAGACCTCAATTCGAATAGGGCCGGAGTAAAAAAAGCTCAATTTTTTATCCCTGATTTCAAAACCGATTCCTTGCAGCTCAGCGATATCCAGTTAGCTCTGGATTTAAAAGAGGACACCACTGAGGTAAAGTTCCTCAAGTCAGGGATGAAAGTATTACCTAATCCCAGGCGGGAATATATCGCCAAACAGGGATTACTTTATTTATATGCAGAGGTCTATAACCTCAGATTCGATTCAGAGGGCAAACAGAAAGGATATTCCTTGAGCTTTTCAGTCCTGGATTCTAACGGCTCAAATCCCAAAGATTATGGCTCGATGACACATGCCAAGCCGGGAAATACTTCGGTGGTGGTCAGCGCTCTCAATGTCGGCTCGCTTCTGCCGGGCAACTATTTCCTTGAGGTATCGGCTAAAGACTTTGCTTCAGGAGAGGAGACTAAAAAAACCAAACCTTTCCGGATTCTGACTTCGCCAATTCTGGAAGCAGCAGGAGAGCCGGGGACTGAAGAGGAAGCCAAGAATTTAAGAAAAATCCTCACTTACATCGCCAGCAAGGATGAATTAAGGATGTACGACCAGCTTAATCTATCCGGCAAAAGGCAGTTCATGACTGAATTCTGGAAGAGAAAAGACCCGGACCCATCGACTCCGGAAAACGAGTTTAAGATCGAATATTACAGAAGATGGGAAGAGGCTCAGAATCGTTACTCCACTACCAAAGAGGGAAGAGATTCCTGGAAAAAGGACGGATGGAAAACCGATATGGGAAGGGTCTATATAATATATGGAGAGCCGGATAACATCGAAAGGTACCCGATATCTATGTCCTCAAAGGCATGGGAGAAATGGTATTATGACCACATCCAGGGCGGGGTTAGCTTCATTTTCGTGGATGAGCAGGGTTACGGCGTTTACAGGCTGGTTCATTCCACGGCCAAAGGAGAGGTGTATGACCCATCCTGGGAAGACAAACTGAACAGCGACCAGTCTTCTCAATATTGAGCCAGGTTATTGATGTCTGTGGGCCCAAGTTTATAGAATGATAAAAACTATTAATCTGTCCAAAACCTTTCAGGATAAAAAAAGGGGAGAGATCAGGGCGGTTGATAATGTCAATCTCGAATGCCAGCCCGGAAAAATCTTCGGGCTTTTAGGACTTAACGGCGCAGGAAAAACCACTCTGATGCGACTCCTTTCTACAGTTTTAAAGCCGACTTCGGGCACCGCCAAGATCAATGGTTTCGATATCCTCTCAGAGCCTGAGAAGGTGAGGTCAAATATCGGTTTTCTTTCTTCTGATACTGCTCTTTATCCCAGGCTAACTGCCCAGGAAACAGTTACCTATTTTGCCAGATTAAACGGTTTAGATGAAGACCTGATCCAGAAAAGGACAGATGAGCTTTTCAGGATCTTCAATATGGAGAGTTTCAGAGACCGGAGGGTGGATAAGCTCTCCTCCGGCATGAAGCAAAAGGTATCTTTAGCCCGAACCATCATCCATAATCCAAAGATATTGATCCTGGATGAACCCACCCTGGGTCTGGACGTTATCACTTCAAGAAACATCATTCAATTCATCCGAAAGGCGAAAGAAGAGGATAAGTGCGTTCTTTTCTCCACTCACATAATGTATGAGGCAGAGAAGCTCTGCGATGAGATCGCAGTTATTCACCAGGGGAAAATCTTAGCAGTGGGCACTTTGGAAAAACTCCGGGATACAGTCAAGCTGAAAAACTTAGATGAGATCTTCGTCAAATTAGTAGGGGAAGAACATGAATTCTAAAAAGGTAAAAATCATCTATCTCAAAGAGATGAAGGATATGCTCAGAGACCGGAGAACTTTGGTCTCGATGATTTTAATCCCCATTCTTCTTTTCCCGGTTTTGATGTTCGGCATGAGCTCTCTGATGATAAAGATGACAAAGCAAGCGGCTAAAAGGGTTAACCCGATTGTGGTTATTGGCGGAGATAATGCTCCAGCTCTATTCTCCCAGTTAAAGGTTGACAAATCCTTTGAAATCGTTCAAGAGAACGATTACCAGACCGCTCTAAAAGACAAAAAGATCACAGCCGCATTGGAGTTCTCCACAGATTTCGAGGAAAAGATCGATACTGGAGATTCGGCACAGGTTAAGATTTACTATGATGCGGCGGAAATCCGTTCGGAAATGGCTTCGGGCAAGCTGGATAATATCTTCAAAGCTTTTCAGGACAGCGTGGTCACGGAAAGGTTGAAAGTCAAAAAAGTGGATAGATCCTTGCTCCATCCGGTGGAGGTTCAGAAGGAAAACCTGGCTCCTAAGGAGAAGATGGGAGGGTTCTTCCTGGCAATGTTTTTGCCCTATATGATAATGATAATGGCTCTTACCGGTGCGATGTATCCGGCAATCGATCTGACTGCTGGTGAAAAGGAAAGAGGTACTATGGAGACTCTTCTGGTTTCTCCTGCTTCGCGGGGCGAGATCACCTCAGGTAAGTTCTTAACTGTTTTCACCGCCTCCCTGATCACCTCCATCGTTTCCACGGGCAGTATGGTCATCACTGCAGGAAGCAGTTTTACCAGGTTCGAGGAGATGGGTAAAGGAGCGGTTTTCTCCGTCAATCCTCTTTCCATTTTAATCCTGTTTTTGCTTATGATTCCCTATTGCTGTCTGGCAAGCTCGATTCTGCTTTCCCTTTCGCTTTTTGCCAAGTCTTACAAAGAGGCACAAAGTTATCTTTCTCCTCTGCTAATCGTGATTATCTTACCAGCTATGGTCTCTTTTTTACCCGGATTTGAACTATCAGCTAAGCTGGCTTTTATTCCGGTGATTAATACGAGCCTGGTTTTAAAAGAGGTTCTTCTGGGTACTTATCATTGGGGGTTCATCGGGCTGATTTTCTTGAGCACTGCATTTTATGCCACAATAGCAGTTTTTATCACCCGCAGGCTTTTTGAAAAAGAACAGGTCCTTTTCAGAACATAAATCAATTAAATAGTCCCGCCTTGACCTCAAGGCGGGAAGGTGACTGCGAACTCATCCCCTGCCCCCTTCTCTTAAGAAGAGAAGGGGAAAAGTCCCTCTCTTTTTAAGAGAGGGATTCAGGGTGAGTTCGGATCACAAGCTCAAATTCGGGGAGACTACCAACGGCAGCCAATACTTGCAGGTACCTTACTTAAAGCGGACAGGACAGTGTCCTGTCCCTACAAAGAGTTCGGTCGAGGAAACCTCGCCTCCGCCTTTTATTACTTATCTACTGTATGCTGTCTACTGCCTACTTTTCTCTTTTTTCTTGACAGATAAAATCGTATTAAATTAATTGCTTTGCGTTTCCGATTCAATTAAGAAGTCCGTAAAAAAAGGAAAATATGGAAAAAGAAAAAATTGAAGAAAAAATAATCTATCATCCGGAAAGATGCGTCTTCATGGAGACCTCCAAGCTTCTGAACTCGACTCTGGATTTGAAGGAACTTCTGGATTTAATCTTGAAGTCGATCACCAAAGCTATGGAGGCATCTTTCAGCTCCATCTCACTTTTTGACAAAAAAACTCAGGAGCTGAGTCTATACCTTTATTCGGGTGAGAAAAAAGAGGAGAAAAAAGAGCTGCGCCTTAAACTGGGTCAAGGAGTCGCTGGCTGGGTGGCACAGAATAAAGAGCCAGTGATTGCCAACCAGGCGCGAAATGACCCCCGTTTTTCTCCGGAATTAGAAGAAAAAATCGGTTTCAGGATAGATTCTATCATCTGCATTCCGGTTTTGCGAAGAGGAGGCTTGCTGGGTGTGATGACTGCGATGAATAAGCTTTACGGCAAGGAGTTTACTGAAGAAGACCTGAAGATTTTCTCTTCTTTAGCTGACCAGGTGGCAATCGCTCTAGATAATTCCTACCTTTATAGCAAAGCGAGGAAGGAGAGCCTGGGAAAAGAAATCCTTTTAGACATGGACAGATTAATCTCTTCTTCCCTGGATTTAGACGAGGTTTTAGGGCTTATCCTGGATTCCTTAAAAAGACTGGTAAGATACGATGCGGCGGCAATTTTCCTGATAGATAGAGAAAAAAAAGAAGTAGGCGAGATCAAAACAAGAGGTTTTGACCCGGCAATTGAGCCGGATTTAAGGCTAAAATTAGGTCAAGGTCTGGTAGGCTGGGTGGCACAAAATAAAGAGACCGTTATTGTCCCGGACGTGGAAAAAGATCCCAGGTACATCAAGGCTCGGCAGGAGACCAAATCTGAGGTGTTGGCACCGATTATGACCAATCGTCGGACGATCGGGGTCTTTAATCTGGAGAGCAATCAGGTGAATGCATATGATCTGGACGATTTGAACCTTCTAACCGCTTTTGCCAGCCATTGCGCCGTGGCAATTGAGAGGACCAGGTTGCATAAGGAGATTATAGTAAAGAAGAAACTGGAAGAAGAACTTTTAATCGCTCGCAACATTCAGCAGAGTTTTCTTCCGGCAGGGAATCCGAATTTACCAGGTTTCGATATCTCCGGAATAAACATTGCCTCCGAACAAGTAGGAGGAGACTATTTTGACTTCATCCCTATTGTCGAAAACCAAATCGGAGTAGCAATCGGAGACGTGGCTGGCAAGGGAATACCCGCGGCTTTGATAATGGCTTCCTTCAGGGCAAGCTTAAAAGCGGAGATAAGGAACAATTACGCCATCCGGACTATCTGCTTCAAGGTCAATAACCTTCTGTACGAGAGTCTGGAGCGGGAAAACTACGTTACTGCGGTTTACGGAGTTCTGGATATTAAGAACAGGATATTTACCTTTTCCAATGCCGGACACAACCCACCAATCTTAAGGCGAAAAGATGGGAAAGTCCGTTATCTGACCGAAGGAGGTGTAGCCTTAGGGGTAATTCAGAATTCAGAATATAAGGAAAGGGCATTGAATCTGAAGCTTGGAGATATTATTTTATTTTACACTGATGGTGTGACTGAGGCTAAAAATGAGTCAGCCGAGGAGTTCGGACCTAAAAGACTGGAGCAGATACTGGTTGAAAGCTCCGATTTAAAAGCCAGGGAATTACAGGATAAGATATACCAGGAGGTCAGGAGTTTTACCGGAACCGAGTCCAAAGAAGATGACCTGACCATGATTATAATAAAGGTTCTGGAAGCGTAGGGGCGTATTGCAGTTCGACAGGCTCACTGCTCCGAGGGGTTCGAGGAGAAATACGCTCCTACATACAGACGTAGAGACGCATTGCATGCGTCTCCATTCAAGGATGAAAGGAGTCGCTCTGGCGTGGAATTAGAGAAACGGCTGGAAGATTTTCTACATTATCTGCGATTGGCGAAGGGCTTATCGTGGAATACTTTGGAAAGTTACCGGTATGATCTTCTTAAGTACTTCGAGTATTTAAAAGACCATGATGTCTCCGGCTTCGACTCGATCACCTCTGAAAAGATAAGCGGTTTTATCCATAGCCTGAAGAGACTCAAAGCTACTTCTATCTCTAGGCATCTTTCTGCTATCAGGGCTTTTCACAAATATCTTCTAAACGAGGAATTCGTCGATTCTAATCCTGCAGAACTGGTAGACTCCCCCAAATTAGGCAGAAGGTTACCTTCAACTCTAACTAAACAGGAAATGGAGAAGATCTTAGATCAGCCTTATACCAAAGACGATCTCGGACGCAGGAATAAAGCCATTTTGGAATTTCTATATGCTACTGGAGTTAGAATGAGCGAGATGATCAATTTCACTACTAAGAATTTTCTGCCTGAGGTCGACTGGGTAAGGATAATCGGTAAGGGTAATAAGGAAAGGCTGGTTCCGATAGGTGTAAAAGGAAAAGAAGCACTCATGGATTATTTGGAAAATTCTCGTCCACATTTATCTAAACCTTTTTCAGAAGATATAATGTTTTTGAATAAAAGAGGAAAGAAATTAACCAGAATGGGAGCTTGGAAGGTGATTAAAAGGTACATAGAGAATGTAGGCATAAAAAAGAAAGTCACCCCTCATACTTTCCGGCACTCGTTTGCTACTCATCTTCTGGATGCTGGTGCAGACTTAAGGGCGGTGCAGGAGATGTTAGGACATGCCGATATATCTACTACACAGGTCTATACTCATATCGATAATGATTTTATAAAACAGGAACACCGGGACCATCATCCCAGGGAGAAACCGTCCAAATAAAGAGGGATGGGAAGTCATATGTTGAACCTGGCTGTTTACGAAAAGGGAATCAGGATCAAGAAGATTCTAAGGGAGAGTTTTCATCCCCAGAAAGTGAAACTGATCAGTTTTGATTCAGGCTCGAAGTTATTCAAACGCCTGGATCGGAATCTTCTGGATCTGGTATTCATCTGCGGTAAGGGTGATTTTGACAAAGAGATTCAGCTTGTCGAAAAACTCAAGAAAGACGCCAACCTTTCCTTAGTTCCTCTGGTTCTGTATCATCCTCATCCGGACAAGAGAATAGTCATAAAAGGGCTGGGCAAGGGAGCAGATGAGTTTCTTTTCGGTGAGTGGCAGAAAGACCTGTTCTCTGCTAAACTTAAAATGATAGTGCGGAGAAGCAGACGGGACCTGGGGGTGAATCCCACCACACGCCTTCCCGGAACCAGCATAATCGAAAATGAAGTCAATCAAAGAATCCAACGAGGCGAGGAGTTTGCTTTGTGTTATGCGGATTTAGACGATTTCAAAGCCTATAACGATTACTACGGTTACTTTTATGGGGACAAGCTGATCCTTTTAAGCTCGCAGATAATCAGGGAGATAGTTTACAAAAATTGCCCGGATGGATTTGCCGGGCATATAGGCGGAGACGATTTCATCTTTATCATCCCGGCAGATAAGGTGGATAAGATCTGTTCTGAGGTAGTACGGACTTTCGACAATAAGATTATCTGCGGGTACAAAGCTAAAGACTTAAAACGCGGATACATCGTCACCAAGAACAGAAAAGGGCAGTTGGAGCGATTCCCTATCCTGACCCTTTCCATCTCGGTCGTAATAAACAAAAACCGGATGTTCAAGCATATCGGAGAGATCTTCCATATGCTCAACGACCTGAAAAAATACACCAAATCCCTGCCCGGCTCGAAATATATCATCGAAAGAAGGAAGAAATACTAGATTTCGTTCCATCAGGAGCAGCTTCTATCGGAACTCCTCGAAACTTGCTTTTATCAGTTCAGTAGAGACGCATGGCCATGCGTCTCTACATAGGTCATTTTTATACCACACCTTATTTTTCTAACGCTAAAGCGGATGTTATCATCCGCTTGAAAGTTAGATTTTGTCGAGGATGATAACATCCTCGACGAGCGGAGAAAGCCAATCACCCTTTTATGGATAGGCATGTTGACCAGCTAATTTCTCCCTCTGTTGTTTCACTTTTCAGTCATTTTTCTTGAAACTCAAAACCATTCCCCTCCGTATAAAAAATAGTTATAATGTGAGGCAGCGTGTTTGGAGTTTCTATGAGAAGAGTGCTACTGGTTTGCTTTATATTTGTCCTGGGCTTAAGTTTTTCCCAGGCTATTTTTTTCGTTCAGACTGGCCAGACTCAGGACAGTACTTCCGTCAAAACCATCCAGATTCACCGAACTTCCAACCCGCCTAAAATCGATGGGAAATTGGATGACCCCTGCTGGAAGGAATCTCAGGAGTTGTGCGATTTTGTTCAAAATGACCCCAAAAATGGAGAAGCGCCTACAGAAAAGACCTGTGCTTGGATGTGCTATGATGAGAATAACCTGTATATCGCCTTTCATTGTTATGATTCTGAGCCAAAAAAGGTAACCGCCCATATCACCCGACGGGATTATGCCTCGAATGATGACGTAGTCGGTGTTATTCTGGACACCTTCAACGATAAGAGGTTTTCATACTGGTTTGCTTTGAATCCCTATGGTATTCAAGGTGATTTTGTCGGTGATGGTAATGGGCAGGATGAAACCTGGGATGCTATCTGGAGATCAGATGGGAGCCTGACTCAGGATGGCTGGACAGGTGAGATGGCTATTCCTTTTAAATCCCTTCGTTTCTCCACCCAGGAAGAACAGACCTGGGGCGTTAATCTCCTGCGCATCATAAGGCGGAAAGGGGAGCAGATTTTCTATACCAGTTTTCCCAGGGAAGACCCTCTTCTGGATCATTCGGCAAAACTGGTTGGTTTAAAAGATATTCAAAGAGGATATCACTTTGAATTTCTTCCGTATTCCACTTTCAGGTCGGAAAAGCAGATCGATTTAAAAGAAAAAAACAAGTTAGATACCGGACTTGACGTCAAATACGGCATAACTTCCAATCTTACTCTCGATTTCACTCTCAATCCGGATTTCGGACAGATAGAATCTGACCAGGACCAGATAAACCTTTCCCCTTATGAGACTTACTTCAATGAAAAAAGGCCCTTTTTTCTGGAACGCGCAGACATATTCAGTTCCCGCTTCAACCTTTTTTACAGTAGAAGGATAGTAAATCCCATAGAGGGGTTAAAGCTCACTGGTAAAATCGATAAATATACCCTGGGATTTATTCAGGCAGTAGATCAAGTGCCAGATGCACCGGATAATCATTTCACCATATTCCAGATCAAAAAAGATGTTTTCAAGTTAAGCAATATTGCATTTATGGGAACAAGCTTAGATACAAAGGGAGATTACGGCAGAGCTTTCCGTTTGGGTTTTGATTCCCGCTTTAAGAATATTTATTTTCTGGTCTTAAGCGGTGGAAAGGTATTCAATAAAGGAGTGAATAAAGATGACTGGGCTTATGCTTTCCAGTTCAACCGCTCGCCAGATAAAGGTTTCAA
>Ga0153916_10002419_pt1 | contig 13646 bp, 15 predicted proteins | sample Opewatmetagenome_FD_109642 | JGI IMG/M metagenome (GOLD analysis project Ga0153916, IMG submission 109642) | Freshwater wetland microbial communities from Ohio, USA - Open water 3 Core 3 Depth 4 metaG | ecosystem: Environmental > Aquatic > Freshwater > Wetlands | place: USA: Ohio, Lake Erie...
GCTCAAGCAGAACGAGAAAAAGAAACCCAGGATGGGGATGAACTTGAGAAAGCTGATGACAACGAGCCCGATGACGACCGCGGCGGCCGGCGCCAGGCTCCGGCGGTTGAACGACCTTCCAAGGCTCTCGCCGAAGAAGTGAAAGAGGGCGACCTGTCCGAAGATCTTAACGACCAGTCCGATAGCGCCCAACAGCAGCAGAAACGGGATACCGATAAGGACCAAGGACAGAAGGGCGAAGACGACGATCAGCCCGCCGAACAGGAGGATGGCGATAAATCCAGTCCCGGCAACCGGCCAGAAGGCCGTGCGGATTTGGGATGAGGCGAGGGCAAGCTGACGCGGGAAGAGCCCGGACATGACCAGGGCGATGAGCAGCCAGACGAAAAAGCCGATCAGCTTGATGACCAGAATGATCGGGATCAAGGGGAAGGAGAAAATCCCTCCGCTGAAGAGCTTGGAGATCGCCTCACCGCCTTTGAAATAGACGGTATCCCCCTCGATCACGCAGCCGGGTTCCTTGGTTAGCGTTCCTCCGATCGAGGCGATGTCTCCCTTGATGACGGCGGTCGATTTGACCGTGATGTTGGAGCCGAACCCGACGACCGAATCGCCGACCTCTCCGCTCAAAGTGATCGACCCGCCGAAGACGAGGATGTTTTCCTTCACCGTGCCTTCTACCGTGACCTGGCCGCCGAACGAGACGATCCCTTCTTGGGTCTCGCCCTTGGCGACGGAGACGATATCCCCGAAGCTGATATCCTGGCTGCCGGGGAGAGGGACCACGGCCCCGGCCAGGGCGAGCATCAGGAATACGTATAGGCTTCTCTTTTTCATGGCTAATCTCCCAGCGAGATCTTCTTCCGCGCTGCGAGCGCGAGGCTGATGATGAGGGCCGTCATCAAGCCCAGGATCACGACTTGAAGTCCCGGACTGAGGAGCGAATTGGCCAACGACAGGCCTTTGGCGGCGGACTCGAGGAGGGACTGGATGATCTTTCCGGCGAGGGAGAGTAAGGTTACTGCCCTGGCTGTAAGGACGGCCGCGCTCTTGGCATATTCCCAGAAAGAGTGGCTGGCTCCCAGGGCGACTCCAATTAAGCTTCTGCCCGAGGCGATCAGGGCCACAGAGCCTAGGGCGAGCAGCGAGGAGAGCGAAGCCAGGATGATCAGCCAAACCGGGAGCTTGGCCTTCACGGGGGCGATCCGGCTCATCACTCGGTCTGTGAAATCAGCCGGGACCTCGAGCGGCGGAAGGGCGGAGGCGGCTCTCGAGATGAGCTTCCGCTCCTCGACCGCCCGCCGGCATTTCGGGCAAGCCTCCAGGTGCCCCTCCATCTCCTGCCTCCGGCCGGGCGGAAGGCTGCCTTCGATATAGTCATAGATGTCGTTGATTCGACAGCAGTTCATGGCATCTCCAGGAGGATCCGGCGGAGCATTTCTTTGGCCTGGAAGACCCGGTTTTTGATCGTCCCGAGGGGGAGGTCCTTGATCTCGGCCATCTCCTCGTAGCTCAGCTCGTTGACGTGTCTCCAGACGAAGAGTTCCCGGAGCGGCCCGGGCAGCCTCTCCAGGGCGGACTCGATCCTCTGCCCAAGTTCCGCCAGTTCGAATTTTCGGCTGACGGCCGGCTCGTCATCGGGAACATCGAGGGTCAGGTTTTCCCCGTCTTCACCCCATTTTCCGCTCAGGGAAAAAGTCGGCAGCTTTTTCTTCCTCCAGTGGTCGATGACCAGGTTCGAGGCGATCTTGAACAGCCAGGTGCTGAACTTGTATCGGGGCTCGAAGGAGCGGAGCGAGGCATACGCCCTGATGAACACGTCCTGGGTGAAATCCAGCGCCAGCTCTCTTTCCCCGACCATCCGGCCGACATAGTTCAGGAGCGGCTGCTGATACTTCCGGACGATCATCTCAAAAGCCCTTTTATCTCCTCGAAGTGTCCGCCTGACGAGTGCCTGATCTTGATCTTCATTCATTGAGGACTTCCTGTCCTCAGGGATTCATACGGACAGCGCCGCATTTGGTTTATCTATTTTTTTGCCGGCGGGAGGTCGTCGATGACCTCGCAGTCGGCCGGGACGTCCAGCTCGAAAGTGCGGGCATCGAGGTTGGGGTTACGTTTGAGGCCGGAGAACCTGAACTCCTGCTTGTTCCCCGCCCAATCCAGGAAGATGACCCTTTCGAGAAGCCACGTCCCGGGGTCGACCTCGAGCAGGATGTGGGAGATCTCGCCCTCCGTCTTGGGGACCAGCTTGATCTGCACGGCCGGTTTCTGATCGGCAGGAAACTCTGCCGGCTCGATATCATAGGTATCCACGATCTTGGCCCGGCCTGTGAGCAGGGAAAAGATTGCCCAGTCCTTTTCCTCGGGGGAGAGGGCATGGCGGTAAAGCTGGTTATCCTCGGGGAAATAGGCCAGAGAAACGCCTTCTTTATAAAGAAATGTGTTGCGCTCGGGCTCCAGGTAGTCCCACCGCATCAGGTCCGGCTTCTGCAGATAGAGCTTTCCTTTCTCCACCAAAGGAGTGGCCATCGAGGCGGAGAAATAGGATTGTTCGAAATCGGCCCGCAGCGAGCGCAGCGAGGCGAATGCCTTTTCGACGTTCAAGGCGACCGTCTTGGGTGCATACGGGGGAGAGGCGAAAAGCGGGGAAACGGCCAGGAGAAAACAGAGGAGCCGTCCGTTCCTAAGTCCCATATCACGGCAATTATAGATAAAACGGGGTGTTTTTGCTATAAAGGCAGCCATGCGTCCGGAGTTCATCCTATTTTTAGGCGGCTATTTTATTGTCCTCCTCGTCATCGGATTGAAGTTTTCCCGCCGGATGACCGGCTTGGACGATTTCTTCCTGGCCTCCCGCTCCCTTTCCGCGGGGCTCATCTTCCTGTCTTTGACCGCATCCTGGTTCGGAGCCACCTCCATCCTCGTGACTACGGACCAGGCCTTCAGGGTCGGAGTGAGCGCTTTCTGGCTCGTCGGCGTCCCGGCCGTGGCGACTGTTATTCTCTTGGGTCTCTTTTTGGCTGGTCCCATTCGGCGGCCGGACGTCCAAACCCTGCCCGCGCTCGTTGAGGCCCGCTACGGCAAGCTGGTTAGGCACGCTGTCTCGATCCTGATCCTCTGGTACATGATCACGCTGGCTTCTTCCCAGATGGTGGCCTTAGCTCAGTTCTTGAGGCCGTTTCTAGGCCTTCCCTATGTTTGGGGTCTTGGATTGGGAACAGCAGTCGTCCTTATTTATCTTCTGAGCGGAGGTTTGCGCTCCGTGGTGGCCACCGATGTCCTGCAGTGCTTTCTGCTGATACTAGGGCTCACCGGGCTGGCCGTCTATCTCGCTCGTTCCTCGCCTCTCGGGGGAGTGGCTGCAGCAGCCCGCCAAGCAGCCGACAGCGGCGCCTTTCAGCTTTTCCTTGATGGCCGGCGGAATGTCCTCATCGCCCTGTCGTTCGTCCTGGCCTGGATGATTTCACCCATTGCCTGGCAGAGAATCCAGGCCGCCGGTTCCGTGAAGAAAGCCAGGCAGGGGCTGTTCGCCGCGGCCGGGGCGTTCATCGTGCTCTACGGCCTGGTCGTGTTCATCGGCGTCTTTTCGCGGCCGCTTTTTTCCGCTAGGTCCCTTGACCACCCGCTTGTCGCCGAGCTCATCGCTTCCCAGGCCGGGATCCTTGGAGGCGGTATCTTGTTTATCTCCGTCGTCGCCGCCATCTTATCGACCATGGACACTGCCCTCAACAGTGGGGCCATGACTCTGACAAAGGACATTTTCGGCCGGGCTTTCCGGCCGTTCGGGAAGGGACCCCAGAGCGCGGTCAGGACCGGACAGCTCGCCACGGTCGTCGTTGCCGTCCTGGCCTTCGGGATCGCCGCCCGTATGCAGAGCATCCTGCAAGCTCTCGGGATGGCGTCCGAGATCATGGCCGAAGGCCTCTTTGTCCCAGGAATGGCCCTATTTGTACTCAGAAAGCGAACACCTAGTGCTGGGGCGCTGAGCCTTTTCCTAGGGGGAGGCTTTGCCTTGCTCAGCTTTCTTTCCACTCTCCAGATTGGGCCGCTCGTCCTGCCGGCCTGGCCGTTTTCAGTCCCTTATGGAGTCGCCTTCAGCGTCCTCGGATTCGCCGTTGGATATCTGATAGATCATCTTTCCCGTCACCGGTCAACCGGGGCCTGATCCCTGAAATTCTTCCGTCAAAACCGCATCCCGCACGGAACGGTTCAACTTTCCCGCCGGTTCGTGATATAGTAAATGGGCATGTCGGTGTGGGAAAACTTACGTTGGAAAGCCCTTGGCGTCCTGGGCAGGTTCGCCCTGCGGGCCTTGGCCAAAAGCTCCCGGATCAAGGTCCTCGGGGAGGACGAATACCGGAAGGCGAAGCGGGCCGGACAGCCGATCATCCTTATCATCTGGCACGGCCGGCTGATGCTCGTCCCCTATTTTTTCCGTAACCGCAGGATCAGCGCGCTGGTCAGCCCGAGCCGGGACGGGGAGATCATCGCCCAGATCGGCCAGGGCTGGCGGTTCCGGATCCTCCGCGGATCGGGCTCGCACTCGATGGTGCGGGCCTGGGTTGAGATGAGGCAGGACCTGCAGAAGGGCGGCGAGCTGATCATCATCCCCGATGGGCCGCGCGGACCCGACCGCCAGCTCAAACCAGGGTGTCTTAAGCTGGCCCAGGACACGGGAGCCGTGCTTATCCCTTGGAGCTTCTCCGCGTCGCGCGGGAGATTCCTGAAGAGCTGGGACCGGTTTCTGCTTTTTTTCCCGTTCTGCCGGATCGTGGCCATCTACGGGAAACCTATGGCTGTCTCCCCCGCTTTGGACGAGGCGGAGTTCGAAACGGAGAGGAAACGGGTCGAGCGTGCGCTCAGCCTCCTGGATGCCGAGGCCGATTCCCATTTCCATTGAAGCGCGCTTTTGAAGGGACTCCCCTGAGCTTGCCCTCGGCCTGGCTTTATGCTATATAGGCGGCAGGGTCAACTTGCCGGATAGGAGGGAATAATGAAAAAAACGTCAATCGCCGGCCTGGCTGCCCTCGCTCTTCTGATGGCACTTTCAGCCTCTCTCTCCGCTCAGACGGCCGCTGAGCGCATTCTCCAGGGAGATGAATACTACGCGCAGTTCAATGACGAGAAAGCCCTGGAGGAGTACTTGGCTGCCGCCCAGGCGGAACCCGGGAACTACGAAGCGCTTTGGAAGACCTCCCGGGCCTACTTTGACCTGGGGGATGTCATGGACCCCAAGGATGACAGCGCCAAGCAGAAACAACGGAAGTTTTTTACCGACTCCCTGGGTTACGCCAGAAAAGCCGTCCGGGCGAACCCGAACGACACCTGGGGACATTTCTTCGTTTCGGCCGCTCAAGGAAAGTTTGTCCTGACAAAGGGCAAGAAAGATCAGGTCAACGCCTCCAAGACCATCAAGGCCGAGATCGAGAAGGCCATCGAGCTGGACCCCAATAACGACCTGGCCTATCACGCTCTAGGGATCTGGCACCGCACGATGGCCGAAATCGGCGGCGCCCAAAGGTTCCTGGGCGGGATGATGTACGGCAGCATTCCCAAGGGGACGTTCGAAGAGAGCGAGAGGGCCTTGCAGAAAGCCATCACGCTTAAGCCCGATTATACCAACCATCACCTGGAGCTGGGCCGGACCTACCTGGCCATGAAGAAATACGACCTGGCGAAACAGGAATTCCAAAAGACCCTTGAACTCCCGGACACAACCTCCAAGTGCCCTATCTATAAGAAGGAGGCGCAGGCCGAGTTGGACTCCCTGAAGAAAAAGGGGAAGTAAGCCCGGATCATTGGCTGCTTCGGCAGCCCCTATTTTTCTTCCTGCTCTGAGAAGACCTGGGCCTCGAAGACCTCGATTTTGGCGCCCTTCTTCCACTCTCTCTCGTCCAGGCCGGCTTTCAGGCAGCCGTGACGGAGGAAGGTCTCCCTATCCCAGTTATATTCCGTCGGGACCTGGGGAAGGAGGAGTCCTTTGGCCATTCCCTTGGAGATGACGATCCCGTGGCGGCCGACCTCGACCTCGTCCGCATTTTGGATCTGGCGGGGAAGGGTAAGGACCGAGATCTCGATCTTGAGCCGCCCGAGCTCCTCGGGTTGGATTGGCAGGAAGCGCCGGTCCTGAGTGGCGGCGGCGAGGGCCATCTCCATAACGGTGTCGGCCAGGGGCTTGTAGGGGAGAGGATAACCGATGCACCCTCGCAGCTGATCATGCACTTTGAGGGTGACGAATGCGCCGCGCTTCTTGAGGAGGTTTTTCGGCACCTCCTTCGGCCGGGGACCCTTTTCCCCCTTCAGGTACTTTTCGATCGTATCGCGGGCCAATTTCAGAAGAAAATGCTGCTCTTCCAGGCTGAGAAAATCCTTCATCGTTTCCTCTCCGGCCTCTCTGCCAGGACTGCGGGGACCAGTCTGAAGGAATCTGAGTATTCGACAACGGAGGGTCTCAAAATCAGTCCTCTCTTGGGATGAAGCTCGAGTTCAAGATAGAGTTTGTTGTATGAGAAGGGCGGCCACTTTTCTCCGGTTGTTCCGCCGCGGCCGCCCGAGGAGTAGAAGCCGATGATCTTTCCCTCGAAGATCCCATCCAACTCCACGTATCTTTGAGCGCTCGGAAGCGGCCCGAAGAGACAGGGGTAGATCCTTTCGACAAAAAACCTTCCTCCCCGGCGGTGGCCCAGAAGGAGGCCCGCGGCCCTGCGGTGCGGAATCTCGAGCGCCTGCGCCCGTAGCTGCTGCCGGGCCTCCCCGCTGAGATAGGCATCCATTGGTTCAATTATAGCAGAATGGAAGTCCTGTGGGAAAACGAGTGATCAGGTGTGACGCCGGAGGAACGGGCTAAAAACCTGAGGGGGGAACGCCGACAGCCCGAATGGCTGCGTCATTGCTTCCGGGCCCAAACCATGAGGCTGTAGCCCTTCTGGAAGAAGAGAAGGGTGTCCAGGCGGGACAGCGTCCAGACAATGGGATAGAGAAGCGAGTAGAGAGCGAAGGTTTTCTCTTGGGCTTGGAACTCCTCGGCCGAGGCCGGCCGGATATGGCCGTCGCGCCGTCTTGTTGACGGTCCGGCGGAGAGAATCTTGATATAGATGAAATTCACGACGAGTTCAAAGAACTCCGAAAAGAAGCGGCTGTAGGTGGCTTTTCCCGTGATGTTGAGGCGGGCCCGGCCGAGCTTGGCTTCGAGGCCGGAAAGGGAATAGCCCTCTCTCTTGTGGCCGAAGTCTTCGAGCCGGAGCCCCAAGGCGGAGCGGAGTTTGTGCAAGACAAAGAAACGGCCTGAATGAGGAGTCACCGCGATGAACTCCCCTCCGGCCTTGAGGACGCGGGATATTTCGGCCAGCGCCCGGTCATCGCCTTCGATGTGTTCCAGGTAATCGAGACAGAGGACCAGGTCGAACGAGCCGTTCCGGAAAGGCAAGTCTTCTCCTCGGAGTTGGATGAGGTCGGCCTTGAGGATATCCTTGGCCGCCCGGAGGTTGGGCATGTCCTCATCAGCGTGGACCCAGAAGCCGCCCCTCCTCCGCGCAAAGTAGCCCAAGATGCCCTGTGCACAGCCCAGGTCCAGGGCAACGCGTTGCCCGGAGAAGCGGATGGTCTTTTCCAAAAGCCTGAGCTTTTCTTTTTTCTTGAGGGATTTCCTGAGCAGCCGGAATTGCCACGGTTCTTGGCTCATCGACAGGATTATATGGGGAGCTGGGTGAAAAGACAAGGATGAGGAAGTCCGTGGACGACTGAGCGGGCACGGTTCCTCGAAGAGGGGAGTGAGCCGAGGAAATAGGCGAATTTCCCTCGCTGGGGGAAATTCGCGGGCCTTCGAGCCTATGCCCCGAGCCTTCCTTGACTTGAGCGGGGACTTCGAATTATGATGAACGGCAAGATCGGAATGCTCAAGTATGCCCTGGTCGTGGTCGGCCCCTTAGATACGAACTGCTATCTTGTCTACTGCGGAGAGACTCTCGACTGCGCCATCATCGACCCCGGGGCCGAAGCCGAGCGGATCTTCCCTTTGATCTACGAGCTTGAGCTGCGGCCGACTCTCCTCCTCAACACCCACGGCCATCTCGACCACATCGGCGCCAACCGGGATGTAAAAGATAAGTTCGGCCTTCCGCTCTGCATCCACGGACTTGACAAGCCGTACTTGGAGAAAGGCGAGCAGTCCGAATTGAGCCTGTTTCTCGGGGCCAAGGAATCGCCGCCGCCCGATCGGCTGCTCCAGGACGGTGAAAATATCACCATCGGGAAATCGAGCCTGCGTGTCGTCCATACTCCCGGGCACACTCCCGGGAGCGTGAGTTTCCAGGGGGATGGGTTCCTCTTTTCCGGCGACACCCTGTTCAACGGAGGCGTTGGCCGGACGGACCTTCCCGGAGGGTCCACCCGGGCGCTGGAAGAGTCTATCCGGACGCGGATCCTGACACTTCCGGATGAGACCATCGTCCTTCCCGGCCACGGCCCCTGGACCACTGTCGGCGAAGAGAAAGAGTCCAATCCCTTTCTGGGATGAGTACAGCCCGCTCCTCGGCCAAGGACGTTCTCCGACTCTTCCTGGACTATCTCTCGGTCGAGAAGGGACTCTCGGCCAATACCATCCTTTCCTACAGCCGGGACCTGCGCAAGTTTTTCCTTTTCCTCGACATACAGAAGACCGATTGGGCGCGGGCCGACGAGAGCGTCCTGACGCTCTTCATCCACCGTCAGAGCCAGGCCGGCCTCCAGGCGCGCTCCCAGGCCCGGCTTATCTCGGCTCTGAGGTCGTTCTATAGGTTCCTTCTCCTTGACGGGCTGGTGCCCAGGGACCCGACGGCGGACCTCACCTCTCCAAAGACGTGGCTTTCGCTGCCCAAGTTCCTGACGGTCGACGAGGTCGCCCGTCTTGTTCTCCAACCCGACGAGCGCGACCTCCACGGCCTGCGGGACCGTGCCATGCTGGAAGTGCTTTACGCCACCGGAATGCGGGTAAGCGAACTCGTCCAGCTGCGGCCCAATGATGTCAACCTGGACGCCGGCCACGTCATCCTCCGCGGGAAGGGGGGCAAGGAGAGAGTCGTCCCTCTGGGAAGGGCGGCCGCAGCGCTAACCCGCCGTTATCTTGAGGAGGCGCGGCCACAGCTCCAGAAAAAGCCGGCCGAAGCCCTTTTTCTGACCCAGCTCGGCCGGCCGTTTACTCGTCAGGGCATCTGGAAAATGCTGCGCCAATATGCCCGGAAAGCAGGGCTCGAGGCCAAGATCAGCCCCCATATCCTCAGGCATTCCTTTGCCACTCATCTCCTGGAGAGGGGAGCGGACCTGCGCTCCGTGCAGCTCATGCTGGGTCACAGCCAGATCACGACAACACAGATCTATACTCACGTCAGCCGGGAGCGCCTCCGTCAGGTCTACGATAAGTACCACCCCCGTGCCTAAAGCCCGACGCTTTAGGACCGGGAAAAACGGGGGATGATGGACAACTGGACCTCCACCTTGTGGGACTGGGAGGTGAATACTGTGCGCCGTTCCTTGGGAAGCCACTGCTGGTGCTTCCATGACCAGGCGTATGTTTTAGCCACGGGCCCGGCATAGATCGCGGACTCGGGGAGCTCGACCCGGTTTGATCCCTTGATAACGCAGGCGTTGTAGTCGACCTCCGACTCCCGCTGGCCGTTCTGCTCGGAGGAAGGCAGGAGCAGCGGGAAGGCGTCCTCCGGGCTGGCCTGGGGAACGGCCAGACGGTCGACGATGAAGTCCAATAGGAGGTCCTCCCCCTCCCTTATGATGTACTTGAGAGCGAATGTCGGTCTCTCCTGAAAATCATTTGTGGTCAGGACTCTCTCTTGCTCTGTCAAAGAGGCAATCTCTTGGGCTTCCCATTCGCAGAGGCGGGAGTCAAGGCGGTAGAGCAGGTAATCATGGTCATCCTTTTCCAGCCAGCCCGTCCAGCGGATGGCAAAAGAATAATGCCCCCTGAAGTTCGGCCCGCCCTCATCCAGCCGGTAATCTCCGTCCGTCTTCAGGTCGACGCTGACTTCCCACCTTTGGGGGGGGTGTTGGGGAGGGTGCGCCGGCCCAGGCAGGTAAGCCGATGGAGGGTTGGGGGAGAAAGAGAGAAGAACGGCAACGGAAAGAAAGAAGCGCCTGGGGAAAAGCGCCGCCTTTGGCCAGACCCGCATGATTGAACCTGCCCGGTAGATCTCCATTTTACTTCCTCCGGAGGACTCTTGACAAGGCCGGGGCTCTGCGCTATTCTAATGAACTTGTAAGTTTAGTATTTAAACCTACCGGTTTTTAAATCAAACCCGAGAGCCAGAATGAAGAGAAAAGAACTTCAGGAAGAGCGGGAGGAATGGCGCCGGCGGGAATTCCGCCGCAGTATCCTCCTGGCGGCCGAGAAGGTCATCGTCGCCAGAGGGTACAGCGCCATGACGATGGACGATGTAGCCCGCGAGGCCCAGATTTCCAAGGCGACCCTGTACCACTATTTCCGGGGCAAGGGAGAGCTCCTGCTGGAGATCCTGGGCAATTTCTTCGAGGAGACCTTGCAGGAAGTGCAGAGGATCAACCGGCTCCGGCTGAGCCCTGAGGAGAAGCTGAAAGAAGGCATCCATTTTTATCTTCGGTTTAACGAAGAGAAAGAGAACATCTCCCGGATGCTCCTCATGGACCGGTCGATCATGGAGAAAATGAAGATGCTCGTCAGCCCCCGGGACGGGCCGGCCTCGGAGGCCGACCGCCGGTTCATAACCAAAATGAAGGCCAAACGTAAGGATATCTTGGACGGCGTGGCCGAAATCCTGAAAGAGGGAATGTCCCGCGGGAAATTTCGGAAAATGAATGTCGGCGCAGCGGTGGTCTTTGTGGAGTCGCTCCTCCAGGGATATTGCCACGTACGTCTTTGGGACGACCGGCGCTTTTCTATCAAGGAGGCCGCCGGGATCATCTACGAGTTCATCCTCCTCGGGATCGGGAAGGAAGATGGAGCCGCGAAAGGAGCTTCACGATGAAAAGACTTAGTGCGTTGTCCGCAGCCCTGCTCATCCTATTGGGAAGCAGCCTGGCCGCCCCTACTCAGGAAAAGATCACCCTCACCCTCGAGAAGTGCATCGACCTGGCCCTCTCCCAGAATCCGTTTTACCTGGCGTCGCAGGAAAGGACGGATGCGGCCCAGGCCCGGGTGAGACAGGCGGCGGCTCAATTCTTCCCCTCGCTGAGCCTCCAGGGCCAACAGAACCTGAGCGAAAAAGTGTTCGTCCTTGAGTTTCCTTCGTTTATCCCGGGCGGCAGACCGACGAGAATGGCCATTGACTTTACCAGGGACTACCAGTTCTCCCTGGGTTTCACCCTGCCCCTCTTTACCGGCGGCCGCCTGACTTCCGGCTATCGATCGGCAAAGCTCGGCTATATGTCCACGCAGGAGTCGGCCCGGCAGACGACCAACGAAACGGTCCTGAACGTCAAGCGCGGCTATTACAATTACCTCCTGGCCAAACAACTGGTCGGTGTCACGGAGGAGGCCTTGAGCTTGGCCGAGAAAACTCTCCAGAACGTGAAGAACATGTTTGATGTGGGCATGTCCTCGCGCCTCGACCTGCTGCGCGTCGAGGTCCGGGCGGCCAATCTCAAGCCGCCGGTGATCCAGGCCCGCAACAACGTGGCTGTGGCCGAGCTCAGCCTCAAGACTCTTCTCGGTCTGGACGTCGCCCAGCCGGTCGAGGTGGTGGGTGAGATGACTTACTCTCCGGTCAACATCAATCTCGAAGAAAGTCTGGCCAAAGCCCTGCAGAACCGGCCGGAGCTCAGCCAGGTCCAGTACCAAAAGGACATCGCTGCGGAAATGATCAAGATTGCCAGGGCCGACTATCTGCCGAGCATCGCGATCTCGGGGAACTACAGTACCTGGGCCGACAGATTCGTCTTCACCAAGAACACCTGGCAGGACTTCTACTCCTTCAACCTCGTCCTCAGTATCCCCATCTTCAACGGCCTCCAGACTCCCGCCAAGGTTGCCGAGTCGAAGGCCTTGATCCGGGAAATCGAATTTGCCGAGAAGGGGCTAGTCAACAACATCAAATTCGAAGTCCAGGCCGCCTACTTGACAATAGTCAATGCCCAGGAAGCGTTGCTCTCTCAAGAGAAGAATATCGATGCGGCCCAGGAAAGCGTCCGTGTCGCCGAGCTCAATTACAGTGAGGGTTTGATCACGATCACCGACCTCGGGGCCGCTCAAGTCGCCCTCAGCGAAGCCCGGATCAACTATCTCCGGGCGATCTATGAATATGACGTTTCCCTCGCCCAGCTGGAGAAGGCCGTCGGGTTGAGCTGGAAAGAGTCCGAGTCGAATTAAAGGAGAATGACGATGGAGAAGCCAAGAATATTCAAAGCAGTCCTGGTGCTCAGCTTAGCCTTCGTGGTCCTGCCTTCCTGCAAGCCGCGGTCAAAGGCTGAGGCGAAGGGGCCGGCTCAGACCTACGGCGCCGCGCCGGTCAAACTCTTCAAAGCGGTCCGAATGAAAATATCCGAGAAGCTCTTTTATACCGGGACGATCGAAGCCTGGCAAAAGATCAACCTCACTCCCGATGTCGGGGGCAAGATCGCCCGCATCCTGGTCAACGAGGGTGATCGCGTCGGCAAAGGCCAGGTCCTGGCCGAGCTCGATGTCAAAGCCATAACGCTCCAGTTGAGGCAGGCGGAGGCCGGCCTGGCCGTTGCCCAAGCCAATTACAACAATGCCCAGACGAACCTGGAGCGGATGGAACGGCTCTCCAAGGAGAATGCCGTTTCCGCCCAGCAGTACGAACAGGTCAAGCTGGGTTTCGATTCGGCCAAGGCGCAGCGGGAGCAGGCCCAGGCCGCAGTGAACTTGGCCCAGCACAGCCTTGATGTTTCCATCCTCAAGGCGCCATTCAACGGTGTCGTCGCTTCCCGGAACGCCGAAGTTGGGGATGTGATCAATCCGTTGATGGGTGCATTCTCTCCAGGGAGCGCTAGCGGAGTGGTGACGCTGGTAGATTTTTCGCGCATCAAGATCCAGGCGGACATTTCCGGAGCCGACATCGGGCGCGTCCAGAAAGGCCAGACGGCCATCCTCCGCGTTCCGACCATCCCCGGTCAAGAGTTCAAGGGCACCGTCCAGGTCATCAACCTGGCCGCCGACCCGCAGACCAAGAAGTTCGGGATCGAAGTGGGCGTGGACAACCCGGATCAAGTCCTTCGGCCTGGGACATTTGGGGAAATCATCATCGAGGTCCACTCTCATGAAAACGCTCTGGTCATTCCTCAAAAAGCCGTTTTGGAGAACAGGTATGTGTTTATCGTTCAAAACGGCAAGGCCGCCAAGAAAGAAATCACGCTCGGCCTCCAGAACACGACGATGGTTGAAGTCAGCGGCGGCATCGCCGAGGGAGATCTCGTCATCGCCGAGGGCAACTTCGGCCTGGAGGACGGGGCTCCGATCGAAGTCTCCGGTGAGGTTCAGCAATGAGACTGCCTGAATTTTCGGTCAATAAAAGAGTCACGACCTCCATGATCGCCATGATCCTGGTGGTCTTGGGCATTTTTACATTTACGCGTTTGGGCTTGGATTTCTTTCCCGACCTCGAGTTCCCGACGGTCTCCGTGGTGACCACGTATCGCGGGGCCTCCTCGGAAGACATCGAAAA
>Ga0153916_10002421_pt1 | contig 13633 bp, 9 predicted proteins | sample Opewatmetagenome_FD_109642 | JGI IMG/M metagenome (GOLD analysis project Ga0153916, IMG submission 109642) | Freshwater wetland microbial communities from Ohio, USA - Open water 3 Core 3 Depth 4 metaG | ecosystem: Environmental > Aquatic > Freshwater > Wetlands | place: USA: Ohio, Lake Erie, Old...
ACGCCGACCAGTTCGACATCCGGCAGGCTCGCATAGATACGGGCGTGAAATTTTCCGAGGTAGCCCACTCCCACTACCCCGACGCGCAGCTTCGAACTCATTCCGGATGTCACCGCAGAAGACGTAAGGGCCGGTATTGTAAACGATTGCCGGGCATTCCGGCAGGGTGAAACGCGGTCTTAAACTCCGCTGCGGTAGGCCCCGGACTCAATGAAAACCCTTAAAAGGTCGGCGTCGATCTTGTTGGCGCGCGCCTCGGTGCCCAGGATGTCCAGGGCACGTTCCACGCTCACTGCGAGCTTGTAGGGGCGGTCCGGCGCCGTCAGAGCATCGTAGATATCCGAGATCGTCATCATGCGCGCCGGTACCGGGATGTCGGCCTGTGCTAGCCCGCGCGGATAGCCACTGCCGTCGAGTTTTTCGTGGTGGGCATAAGCAAATTCGGGCAGGTGCGCGAGATCGCGCGTCCAGGGGATGAGGCTCAGGAACTCGAAGGTGTGCGTCACGTGCGATTCGATCTCGATCCGCTCCTGCGCCGTCAGGCTGCCTTTGGGCAAGGTGAGATCGGCAAATTCGAAGTCGTGCAGCAGCGGCATGTCGCCTTCACCGTCCGGGAAGCTGTAGGACTGCACCTCGCGCAATTCCAGCGGGGCACTGGCGTGCAGCACGGTCGGTTCGTTGGCACGCAACACGGTGTGCAGGTATTGCTCAAGCCGGTGATGCTCGGCCGTCACCGCCTGTTCGATCTCCTTGCGCCTCACCCGGAACTCAGCCGGATCGTGCTCCACCTCCTCGAACAAATCGAGCAGCTTGCGATACGCCTGATGGGAAACGCTGAGGCGCGCGAACTTGAAGCGTTGCGTGAGCAGTTCGAGTTGATGCGGGTAAAGCTTCTTGGCCTTGACCAGCACATCCTCGCGCACCCCGACCTTGCCGAAGTCGTGCAGCAGCGCGGCGTAACGAATCTCGCGCAACTGGTCACGCGAGAAGCGCAGGTCACGCAGGCCGGCATCGCCGCTGCGGTCCACGGCCACGGCCAGGCGCTCGGTGAAATCGGCGACCCGGAACGAATGACCGGCGGTGGTCGGATCGCGCGACTCGATGGCCTGCACCGAGGCTTTGATGAAGCCCTCGAACAGACGCTCGATGTCGGCATACAGCATGCTGTTCTCGATCGCCACACCTGCCTGCCCGGCAAGCGCCTGCGCCAGATGACGGCTGCGCGCATCGAACGAGCGCACATGGGCGGCGACATCCGCGGGCGTGCGCAACAACACGTCCGGACGGTCCTTGCGGTTGATGAGCTGCAACACCCCCACCACCTCACCGCCCTTGTTGGTGAGCGGCAGCGTGAGCAGCGACTTGGTGTGATAGCCGATGGCGCGATCCGAAGCGGGGTTGAATTTGTAGGGTGCGGATTCCGGAATGGCATAGGCATCATCCAGCAACACATTCTCTCCGCTGCGCGCGACATATCCGGCAATGCTGTACTCGCCGACCAGGGTCTTCTGGGCATTGGCCGTGGCGGTCGTGGAAGCGTTCTGCCACAGTCGGAAATACAAGACACCGTCGCGATCACGCGTGTAGATAGAGGCACCGTCCGCGCCAGTAAGACTGCGCGCATGGGTGAGAATGAGCGACAGCAAGGTGTCGAGGTCTTTCTCTGAGGCCAGCGCGCGCCCGATCTCGAGCACATCCTCAAGCATGCGCGCGGTATTCTCCGAACTCTGCACGGCGAGCAACCGAAACGCCGCCTGCAGAACAGTGTATATCGCTTCAGGCTGGCTGTCCGGACGCAGCACACCGGCGATGGCGGCATGTTCCAGAACGTCCGGGTCGGCGTGTTCACTAGGGCGAAACCACAGCACCAGCACAAACGGCACCACTGGCGACGCCGCCAGCAATTGCCGGGCCTCAGGAATACTCAGAACCAGCACACTGCCCTCGGGGGGCAGCTTCATGTCTGGTCGTACACGCAGATCCTTGGTCACGGCCGTCACGGGATAGGCGGACAGCAGTGCATGCGCATCGCGCGCACCTTCGCCCAGAATCAGTTTCGCAGCGCCTTGATCCATGCACCTTCCCTTTCTTTTACGTTAGCACGCTGACCCGGGCCTGTCATGGCGGCTTACCCGCCGCGCGTACGTGCGTTATGCTTGCGGCGTCCGTAACTGATAATGCGCTTCCGGCATGCCCCAGAAATCCGTGCTCATCACTGGCTGTTCCACCGGCATCGGCCGCTGCCTGGCGCTCGGCCTGCACACGCGCGGCTATCGTGTGTTCGCCAGCGTGAAGCAGGAAAAAGATGTCGTCGCGCTGCGCGCCGCCGGGCTGGAAAGCCTGGTGCTCGATCTGCGTTCACCGGACTCGATCCGCGCGGCCGTGGATGAAGTGCTGGCGCGTTGCGGCGGCCGGCTCTATGCGCTCATCAACAACGGCGCCTACGGCCAGCCGGGCGCGGTCGAAGACCTCACGCGCGAGGCGCTGCGCTTGCAGTTCGAGACCAATTTGTTCGGCACGCAGGAACTCACCAATCGGGTGCTGCCGATGATGCGCGCCCGGAATGAAGGTCGCATTGTGCAGATCAGCTCACTGCTCGGGATTGTGTGCATGGGGTACCGCGGCGCTTACAACGCCAGCAAGTTCGCGCTGGAGGCGCTGAGCGACACCATGCGCCTGGAACTGCGTGGAACGAATATTTATATCTCGCTGGTCGAACCCGGTCCGATTACCAGCCGCTTCCGCGACAACGCCTATCAGGCCTACCAGGCGCACATCGACAAAACCCACAGCGCGCACCGCGACTACTATGAACGGGTGGAACGCCGCCTCGGCGGCACCAAACCCCTGCCCTTCACCCTGCCGCCCGAGGCGGTGCTTGAGAAAGTCATCCACGCCCTGGAAGCGCGCCGGCCGAAACTGCGCTATCCCGTGACCTTCCCTTCCCATCTTTTCACCTGGCTGCGTCGCCTGTTACCCGGCCACATGCTCGACCGGGTGCTGGCTGCGGTGAGCAACAGCGGCCAGCGCTGATGAACTTCTATACCCCCCAAGACTATATGTATATTCCCAAGGTTATATATATACTGAATCAGTAGGGGATACCCGTATCCTGCATTCTTAAAGATGTGGTCTGTAGCCTGCCCACACCCGGAACAAGGAATGGTCTGGTGCGCAAAGGGTTCGACGACCAACTCAGCAGATGGACCGCCCGGCTGCCGTTCTCGAGCCTGCGGGCAAGATTGTTGCTGCTCCTGTTTCTTGCCCTCCTGCCCGCCTACGGTTTCATCCTGTATTCCGTCTTCGAGGCTCGCCAGCAAGCTGCGGAACATGCCCGCGAGAATGCGCTCTGGCTGACACGCCTGATGGCGTCGGAACAGAAGAGCCTCATCGAGGTAATCCGGCAACAGTTGCAAAGCCTCGCACAGCTTTCGATTGTGCGCCGCCCGGAGCAGGCGGCGCTGTGCAGCCGCACCTTCGCAAGTCTGCGCGCACAAAATGCCTTCTATGCCAACCTCGGTGTGATTGACGCTGACGGCACGCTGCGCTGCAGCGCCCTTCCGTTCGCGGGCCGTGTCAATCTCTCCGACCGGGATTTTTTCCGCGAGGCCATGCGCACGCGCGCCTTCGCCGTCGGCGGCTATCAGATCAGCCGCGTGACCGGCAAAGGCAGCGCCAACCTCGCCTATCCCGTGCTGGACGCGGCCAATACCCCCCAGGCAGCGGTGTTCGTTGCGCTCGACCTCAGCGCGCTGGCCGACAGGCTGATTGAAACCACGAGCCTGCCCGAAGGCTCGACACTGACCATACTCGACAACCACGGCACGATCCTGGCGCATCAACCGGATACGGAGCAGTGGGTTGGCAAATCACTGCCGGATGCACCGTTGATCCAGACGATCCTCAGCCACGGCAAGGAAGGCATCGCCGAAGAAGCCGGTATCGACGGGGTGGAACGGCTGTACGTGTTCAAACCCTTCTATTCCACTGCGGCGAAACAGATCTACATCAGCGCCGGCATCCCCACAGCCGCCGTTTTTGCCGATGCACAGCGGCTTCTTGCCCGCGCCCTGCTGCTGATGGCGCTGGTCACCGCCGCCGTGGCCGCGGTCATCTGGGTGGGCAGCAATGACCTCCTGCTGCGGCCGGCGGCGACACTGATGCGGGCGGCGCGCCGCCTGGGGCAAGGCGATCTGGGCGTGCGCACCGACCTGCCGCATACCTCGGACGAGTTCGGCCAGATTGCCAGCAGCTTCGACGACATGGCCAACACTTTGCAAACGCGCGAGGCCGAGGCCGCGCGCGCCGAGGAGGAGATTCACCGCCTGAACGCCGACCTGGAACGCAAGGTCATAGAGCGCACCGCCGAACTCGCGGCCGCCAATCAGGAGCTCGAGGCCTTCAGCTATTCGGTGTCGCACGACCTGCGCGCGCCGCTGCGTGCGATTGACGGCTTCAGCCAGGCGGTGATCGAAGACTACGCGGACAAGCTGGGCGACCAGGGCCGGGATTACCTCAACCGGGTGCGCGCCGCCACCCAGCACATGGGGCATCTCATTGACGACCTGATCAAGCTGGCGCGCGTGGCGCGCGCAGAGATGAAGCGCGAGACAGTGGATCTCAGTGCGCTCGCCGGCAGCGTGCTGGCGGACCTTCAGACCAGCGAGCCGGCGCGCAAGGTGGACTGGCGCATTGAGCCAGGTCTGGTCACCTCGGGCGATGCCAATCTTCTGCGCGTGGCGCTGGATAACCTGCTCGGCAACGCCTGGAAGTTCACCGGCAGGCAAGCCCACGCCCGCATCGAGTTCGGCGCGCTCCATCAGGCGAGTCCAGGGATGGACGAGGTAGACCGCGTCGGGAACAGGCAGCCGAAGACCGGCGAGCAGGCCTTCTTCGTGCGCGACAACGGTGTCGGCTTCGACATGACCTATGCCGGCAAATTGTTCAGCGCGTTCCAGCGCCTGCACAATGTGGGCGAGTTTCCCGGCACCGGCATCGGGCTCGCCACGGTGCGACGCATTATCCACCGCCATGGCGGCCGGGTATGGGCCGAAGGCGCCGCGGGCAAGGGAGCGACGTTTTATTTTTCCCTTTGACTGCACCAACCTTGCCTTAACGAGCCTTTAATAAGGAGGAGAGTGTGAGCGACAAAACGATACTGCTGGTGGAAGACAACCCCGACGACGAGGCACTGACCCTGCGGGCCTTGAAGAAAAACAACATCCTCAACCGGGTGATGGTCGTGCGCGATGGCGCGGAGGCACTCGATTACCTGTTTTGCCAGGGCGCCTACGCCGGACGCGATTCGAGCCTGCAACCCGCCGTGACCCTGCTGGACCTGAAGCTGCCGAAGGTCGATGGCCTGGAAGTGCTCAAGCGCCTGCGCGCCGACGCGCGCACCCGGCTGTTGCCGGTGGTGATTTTAACTTCCTCCAAGGAGGAGCAGGACCTGGCCAGCGGCTATAGCCTGGGCGCGAACAGCTACATCCGCAAACCGGTGGACTTCACCCAGTTCATGGAGGCGATCCGGCAGGTCGGGCTCTACTGGCTGATGATGAATGAACCGCCGCCAAAAAAGTAATGATCCGATGACCACTCCACTGCGCATCCTGATCGTCGAGGACTCGGAGACCGACACCGAGCTGCTGCTGCGCGAACTGCGGCGCGGCGGCTACGCACCCGAGTTCGAACGGGTAGAGACACCCGAGGGACTGAATACCGCGCTGGCCCGGCGATCCTGGGACCTGATCGTCTCCGACAATGCCATGCCGCACTTCGACGGTCTGCAAGCGCTGAAGCTCACCCAGGAAAAGGGGCTCGACATCCCGTTCATCATTGTCTCCGGGTCGATCGGCGAGGATGTCGCGGTCGCGGCCATGAAGGCCGGCGCCCACGACTATCTGATGAAAGGTAACACCGCGCGCCTGCTGCCCGCCATCGAGCGCGAGCTGCGCGAAGCGCGCATGCGTCAGGAACGCCGCCAGGCGGATGAGACCATCCAGCGCCTCGCCTACACCGACCCGGTCACCGGCCTGCCGAACCGGATCCGGTTCCTCCAACTGGTTCAGGCAGCTGTGGCGGCCGGACAACGCGAACTGCGTCCCGTGGCCGTGCTGCTCATGAACCTCGATCGCTTCCGCGAGATCAACGACACACTCGGCCACGACCGCGGCGACAGCCTGCTGCAGAAAGTCGGCATACGCCTGCGCAGCGCGTTGTTCGCGCCCGATGTGATCGCGCGCCTCGGCGGCGACGAGTTCGGCATCCTGCTGCCGCGGCTGGCGACCGTCGACGACGTGCGACATGTCGTCAAGAAACTTCAACACTTCATGGAAGTACCGTTCATTCTTGACGAGATTCCGATTAGCGTCGAGGCCAGTCTTGGCGTGGCGACCATGCCCGAACACGCCGACGATGCGGATACGCTGCTGCAACGCGCGGACATCGCGATGTACCGCGCCAAGCAGATGGCGAGCGGCTATGCCGTCTACACGCCGGAATACGATCGCCGCAGTCCCGAGCGACTCGGACTCATGGCGGAGTTGCGCGACGCCATCGAAGGCGGCCAGCTGCTGTTGCATTTCCAGCCGAAGGTGGGGATCAAAACCCGCCGCATCGTCGGCACCGAGGCGCTGGTGCGCTGGCAGCACCCGCGCCTCGGGCTGCTTCCACCCGACAAATTTATCATGGCCGCGGAGCAAACCGGACTCATCGGCCCGCTGACCCGCTGGGTGCTGATCGACGCGCTCAGCCACTGCCAGGTCGCGCGCCGCCAGGGCATTCAACTGCGGGTGAGCGTGAACCTCTCGGCGCGCTCGCTGCACGATCCGCGCCTGCCGGAACTTATTGAGGAGGCGCTCAAGGCAACCGGCGCCGAACCCGGCCAGTTGACGCTGGAAATCACCGAGAGCGCCATCGTGCTCGACCCGAAACGCGCTGAGGAGACCCTTGTGACACTGAGCCGCATGGGCGCATGGATCTCCATTGACGACTTCGGCACCGGCTATACCTCGCTCGCCAGCATCAAGCACTTGTCCGTCAACGAGATCAAGATCGACAAATCATTCGTCTTGGGGATGTTGGCGACCAACAGCGATGCGATGATCGTGCGCTCGGTGATCGACCTCGGTCACAACCTCGGCCTGCGCGTCGTGGCGGAAGGCGTGGAAACAAAAGAGATGTTCGATGCCCTCGCCGCCCTCGGCTGCGACGAGGCCCAAGGCTATTTCATCAGCAAGCCGCTGGCCTGCGAGCCGCTGAAAAGCTGGTTCCCGACAGCGGCCTGGAAACTCGCGCCAGCCGGTTAATCCAGTACATGCGATACCAGTCCGTCGGCCAGCTGCGGCCGGAATCCACGCGCCATTCCAGCTTCTTCGGCTGCATGGACATGACCTCGATCTCACCTACTATTGTTATTGATATAGGAATAATTCTCATAACGAGATTACCGGATTCGCTGCCGGGGTGGCATGAATGCCGAAAACGCCGCATGCGTCCGCCATTGAGCACATCAAAATGCACCTATTGACCCTGCCCGGCGGACTGCGTGCGCGCCTCATGCTGCTCGTGCTGTTGTCGTTCGTGCCGTCGGTGGCGCTGTTCTCCGTCGTGGCCTGGGAGGAGCGCCGCTATGGCGCCATGGCCGCCGAAGAGGAGGCCTTGCGCCTGGTACGGCTCGGGGCCGCGCAACAACAGGAGCTGCTGCTTCAGACCCGCAACCTCCTCACCAACGCCATCGAGATTTTCGCGACCCAGGGCCCGGAACGAACCGCGCGCTGCCAAAGCTTCGTCGCGTCCCTGATCAAGCCATTCCCCTACTACGTCAACATGGGCGTCGCGGATACACACGGCGATATCGTCTGCAACGCGGCACCGACGAAGCAACGGGTCAATATCGGCGACCGTGCGTATTTTCGCGCGGCCATGGCGCGGACCGGGTTCGCCACCAGTGACTTCCAGATCGGTCGCGTCGTCGGCAAACCCACGTTGGTGGTCGCGCACCGCCTGCGCGAGAGCGCCCGGGAGCCGGGTGGCGTCATGTTCGTGGCACTCGATCTCAGCTGGCTGAACAAACTGCTGATCACCATGGATTTGCCCAATGGCGCCGCAGTCACAGTTATCGACAGCAAGGGCACCGTGCTCGCGCGCCATCCCGATACCACCAACATGGTGGGCAAGAGTTTCCCCAACGCGTACCTGATTCAGGCGATCCTCAATCGCTCCAGGGAAGGAAGGTTGACCGTGAGCGGCATCGATGGCGCGCGACAGATATACTCCTACGCCACGCTGCTCGACAGCGGCGCGAACCGCATTTACATCACGCTCGGCGTACCCGAAGACGTCGTCTATGCCCCGGTGCGGATGGCGCTGATCCGCAATATCCTGATTCTTTCCGTGATTGCGTTGCTGGTGTTCGCCATCGCCTGGTGGGGCAGCGATGTCTTCGTGCTGCGCCAGGCGCGAGCGCTTACTGAAACCGCGAACCGCCTGCGCCGCGGCGAGCCCGGCGCCCGCACCCGGCTGCCGCACGACCGCACCGAGCTTGGCCAGCTGGCGCAGACGTTCGACACCATGGCCGCCGATCTTGAACAGCGGCAGAAGGAAACCGAACAAGCCGGGCAACAACTGCGGCGCGTGAACCGCGCACTCGCCACGCTGAGTGCCGGCAACCGCGCGCTGGTGAACGCTACCGGGGAGACGACCCTGCTCCAGGACATGTGCCGCATTGTTGTGGAGAAAGGCGGCTACCGCATGGCCTGGGTCGGACTGGCAGAGGATGGTGTGCGGCAGCAGGTGCAGCCGCTGGCGCACGCGGGTTTCGAAGACAGCTATCTCGCCACCCTCGACCTGAGCTGTGCGGATGACGAGCGCGGTCGCGGGCCGGCCTGCAGCGCCATTCGCAACGGCCGCGCGCAGGTGACGCGCGATATCGCCACCGACGCGCACTTCGCACCGTGGCGCGCCGAGGCGCTCAAGCGCGGTTATGCCTCCTGTCTCGCCCTGCCGCTGCATTTCGAGGACCAGCGCGGCGTGTTGGTCATTTACTCCGAAGACCCGGACGACTTCGGCGGCCAGGAATTAGAACTGCTACAGGAAACCGCCAACGATCTGTCGTTCGGCATTGTCACGCTGCGCGACCGGATCAAGCAGCGGCAGAAGGACGAAACCATCCATCGCATGGCCTACACCGACACGGTGACGGGTCTCGCGAGCCGGCTGCAGATCGAGGAGCGGCTGCACGAGATGCTTCGCCGCAACCAATCCTGCCGCGATCGGCCGTTGGCCGTCATCATGCTTCGTATCGAACGCTTCCGGGAAATCAATAACGCACTCGGCCATCCGGCCGGCGACGCGCTGCTGCGCCAAGTCGGCGAGCGCCTGCGGGGCTCCGTAACGGGAACCGAGCTGGTGGCGCGCAACGGCTCGCGCGACTTCGCCGTGCTGCTGCCCGATGCCGACGCCGGGCACGCCCTGCAACGCGCGCACGAACTGCGCGCCTTGTTCAATGCGCCCTTTACGCTCGGCGATCTGACCCTCGACGCCCAGGCCAGTGCCGGCGTCGCGCTCTGTCCGGGACATGGCACGGAGCCGGAGTTGTTGCTCCGCCACGCGAGCCAGGCAGTCGATCAAGCGCCGAACGCCACGGACGCGATCTGTATCTATCAACCACCCGCCGATGAGCACGAAGTCGCACGCCGACTGGCGCTCACCGCCGATCTGCGTCAGGCAATCGAACAGAACCAGCTGATGCTGTTCTGTCAGCCGAAGATCGACCTGCGGTCGCGACGCGTGTGCGGCGCCGAGTCGCTGGCGCGCTGGCAACATCCGCAACACGGGATGATCCCGCCATCCGAATTCATTCCGCTGGCCGAGCAGACCGGCCTGATCCGCCCGCTCACCTACTGGGCGCTCGCCACGGCGGCGCGCCATCTGCGTGACTGGCGCCAACAGAATGCGCAGGTACCGCTCGCGGTCAATCTCTCGGTACGCAACCTGCGCGATCCGCAATTGATCGAGCGAATCGACGCCTGTGTCGCCACCTGGGGTCTTGGCCCGGAGTGGCTCGAACTGGAAATCACCGAAAGCGCCATGATGGAAGACCCGGCGGCGATGCGCGATGTCTTGAACCGCCTGAGCGACAAGGGCTTTAAATTGTTCATTGACGATTTCGGCACCGGCTACTCGTCGCTCGCCTACCTCAGAACACTGCCGGTGGATGCGATCAAGATCGACAAATCGTTTGTCGACGATCTGGTCACCGACGCCGGCGCCGCGCGCATCGTGCGCACCATCATCGACCTGGCGCACGACATGGGCTTCAAGGTCGTCGCCGAGGGGGTGGAGAACGAAGCGTCTCTCAACCGCCTCGCAGCGCTTGGCTGCGACGAGGCGCAGGGATACTACATCGCCAGACCGTTCCCGTCCGGGGAACTCACCCAATGGCTGGCCACCGCGTCATGGAGCAGCGGGTAGCCCAGGCACGATAGCACGGACGCACGCTCGACCAGGTTCATGGCCTAGGCAAGCACCAGCGGCCAGCGCTGAACGAAGCGTTGTTTTTACTCATTAGGCCACAGATGAACGCAGATTAAGCAAGGGAATAACGGCGGCCACGACCGAACCCGCGTTCATCTGCGTACATCTGTGGCTAAAGCAGCTTTCAATCCAGCAGGTGTGACACCAGCCCGTCGGCCAGCTTCGGTTCGAACCAGGTGGACTTGGGCGGCATGACTTCGCCGGCGTCGGCGACGCTCATGAGGTCGGCCATCGAAGTCGGATACAATGCAAAGGCGCAAGCCATCTCGCCCGAATCCACGCGCCGCTCCAGTTCCTTCAGCCCGCGTATGCCACCGACAAAATCAATGCGCTTGTCGCGGCGCGGGTCTTCGATCCCGAGGATCGGGCCGAGCAGGTTGTCCTGCAACAGGCTCACGTCCAGGCGCTTGACCGGATCGTTGTCCGGAATGAATTCGGGATCGATATGCAACCGGTACCAGTGGCCGTTGAGATACATGCCGAACTCGCGCGCGCGGCCCGGCTTTACCGCCGCCAACTCGACCTCGACGCTGAAGGCCTCGGCGATCTCGGCGACAAATTCCTCCACGGAGTGTCCGTGCAGATCCTTGACCACCCGGTTGTAATCGAGGATCTGCATCTGGTTGTCCGGAAAAATTACCGACAGAAAATAATTGTACGGTTCCTCACCGGTGTGGGCCGGATTGGCGTTCCGGCGTACCGCCGCCACACGCGAAGCCGCCGCCGAACGATGGTGGCCATCGGCGATGTAGAGATTTTTCATGGCGTCGAACGTCGATGTGATCGTCTCGATCGCCGCCGGCTCGCGCAGCACCCAGAGCGTGTGGCGCACGCCGTCGTCGGCGGTGACATCCACCTCCGGTGCCCCGGACGTGGCGCGCGCAACCAGCGTATCAATCTCCGCATTGTGTTTGTAGGTGAGGAACACCGGCCCGGTCTGGGCATTGAGCGCGTCGATCTGCCGCACGCGGTCATCTTCCTTGTCCGGGCGCGTGAACTCGTGTTTGCGGATTCGATTCACGTCGTAGTCCGACACCGAAGCCACCGCAACAATGCCGGTCTGCGTGTGTGCGCCCATCACCAGACGATAGAGGTAGTAGCAGGGCTGCGGGTCGCGCACCAGCACGCCCTCGCTCTGCATGCGTTCGAAGTTCTCCTTGCCTTTGGCGTAGACCGCAGGGCTATATGGATCGGTTTTCGGCGGCAGGTCAATCTCCGGCTTGGAGATGTGCAGGAAACTCCATGGCCTGCCGGCGACGCGCGCTCGCGCCTCCTCCGTGTTGAGGACATCGTAGGGCGGCGCGAGCACATCGGCGGCGCGGCCGGGGGCCGGACGCAGACCGGCAAAGGGGCGAATCAACGACATGGAACTCTCCGGGTGTATCGAAACAAGGCGCACATCCAACAACAAATAAGACAGGACGAACGAAGTCGGGCTTCATTAAATTATACCCGCGCCCGCAGGTCAAACCACACGCAAACACCGCTGTCTTGGCGCCCCACAGGGCGCGGGGTATGATGCGCGCCGCTTTCCGCACACGGACTGTCATGCATGCCACTTCCAGCCTGTCGCACTTATCTTCCGCCTGAATGGGCGCCGCAGGGTGGCGTCATGCTCACCTGGCCGCACGCCCAAAGCGACTGGGCGCCGATCCTGCACAAGGTCGAGCCGGTGTTCACGGCGATTGCCGCCGCGGTGGCACGTTTCGAAACGGTGCTTATTGCCTGTCACGATGAAGCGGTGCGGACGCAGGTGGCCGCACGACTGCACGCCGCCGGCGCACCCGAAGCGCGCCTGCGCCTGCACGTAGCACCCGCCAACGACACCTGGGCGCGCGACCATGGGCCAATCACGGTGCTGTGTCAGGGCGAGGCCACGCTGCTCGACTTCGGTTTCAATGGCTGGGGCGGCAAGTACGCGTACAATCTTGATAATCTGATCACGCGCCGACTGCATACGCAGGGTGCATTTGGCGACGCGCCGCTCGAAACCGTGGACCTGATCCTGGAAGGCGGCTCGATCGAAGTGGACGGTCAAGGCGCGCTGCTCACCACCACACGCTGCCTGCTGGCGCCGACGCGCAACCCCGGGCGCACGCGCGCGCAGCTCGAAACGGAACTCGCCGCGCTGCTCGGCATCACGCGCTTCCTGTGGCTCGAACACGGTTATATTGCCGGCGATGACACTGATAGCCACATCGATACCCTCGCGCGCCTGTGCGACGCGAACACCATTGCCTATGTCGCCTGCGACGACCCGGCCGATGAGCATTACGCAGAGTTGCACGCCATGGAAAAGGAATTGCAGGCATTCCGCACCGCCGCCGGCCAACCCTACCAGCTGGTACCGCTACCCTGGCCACGCGCCAGATTTGACGACGATGGCGCGCGCATGCCGGCCACCTATGCCAACTTCCTCATTATCAATGGCGCCGTGCTGGTACCCACCTACGACGATCCTGCGGATCGTGTCGCGCTCGAGCGCCTTCAGGACTGCTTCCCGGGACGGGAGGTCATCGGCATCGACTGCCTGCCGCTCATCGATCAGCACGGCAGCCTGCATTGCGTGACCATGCAGATTCCGGCTGAGGTGCTGTTTTAGAGGTGCTGTTTTAGTTGGCGCTTCGTAAACCAGAAAACAGGCCGATACATTCGAAGCAAAAGCAAAAAAGGCCCGCCGGTTGTCCGGAGGGCCTTTGCGGTTTCTGAGCGGGATCTGTTACTTCTTCTTCTCGTCCTTCGCCTCAATCTTGGTCGCGCTCATGGTGTATTCGACCGTGACCTTGGAACCCTTCTTGATGTCACCCTTCACCGCCGTGCCCGGAGTGCGTGCGATCTCCCACTTCTCTTTGCCTTTTTCGACAACAATCTTGGTGTCGGTGACTTCAAGAACCGGGCCGGTTACCTGGTAGGCAAAGGCCGGGGCGGCGAGCAGCGAGCAGACAGCGAGCAGGACCAGACGCTTCTTCATGGTGTTCTCCTATATGAGTGGGAAATCAGGAAGGCAAAACATTCCGGCAGTTGGCATGGCTTGTCAAGCGAACCCTGCCGGATGGGCAGGCCGGCGCCGGCTCTGTTACCATTGCCAACATGAACC